>VOFJ01000547.1_pt1 | contig 10469 bp, 22 predicted proteins | sample 5384081 | NCBI WGS metagenome assembly VOFJ01 (sample SAMN12384729, study PRJNA508395) | human gut metagenome | isolation source: healthy gut I | host: Homo sapiens | reverse complement strand
GTTATGTTCGTAAAGAACAATCTGACGATCAGCGGTCTCGGCGAGGTTATCTTGGGATCTGGAATTCTGTTTATGGGTATCTCCGGTATCTCAGGAGCCCTGAACGAAGCAAAAAGAGATCCCGGCAGTCGTCAACGCCCTCGGATCCCTGACGAATCCGTTTCTTGCGTTCTTAGTCGGCTGGGTGGCTACCGCGATTCTGCAGAGTAACTCTGCAACGGTCGGAATCATCATGCTTCTTGCAAGAGAGGGCCTGATGGGACTTCCGATCTGTCTGTTTATGATGCTTGGATGCAACATCGGATGTACGATGTCCGCTATTCTTGCCAGCTTCGGCTGCAAAAAGATGCAAAACGTGCGGCATGTGTCCACCTGTTGTTCAACATTTCCGGAACGATTGTCTGCTCCATTATTTTCCTGCTGTTTGGGGAATCAGGTAGTTGACTTCTTTATGGGTATTTCCGGAAACGGAAGCAGGCCGTATGATCGCAAATGCAAACTCGATCATCAAAGTATGCCAGGTGCTCCTGATGCTGCCGTTTACCCCGCTTCTGGTGAAGGCAACGTACTTTATCATCCGCGGAAATGACGAGGAAATACAAAAAGTTCGAGCTTGCCTACATCAGCTCGAAACATGCGATGTCCCCGACGACTGCAGTTCTGCAGGTTGTCCGTGAGATGGAGCGTATGGCACAGATGGCAGAGACCAACCTGATTCGCGCGATGAATACGCTGGTGACCCGCGATCAGAAAGAAATCGACGAGGTCTACCGTGTCGAGGAAAATATTAATTTCCTGAACAAAGAGATTACGAACTATCTGGTTCACTTAAATCAGGCATCGCTGCCGACATCAGACGTTATGCGCATCGGTGCGCTGTTCCATGTGGTCAATGATATCGAGCGGATTGGTGCTCATGCCGAGAATGTCGCAGATTCTGCTGTGCAGATGACGAATGACAATGTGACCCTTCAGCAAACAGGGCGAACTGGATCTTTCCGAGATGCTGGATATGGTATTAAAAATTCTCGATGAGTCGATCGAAATGTTTGCAAAAGAATGATCTGCAGCACCTGCAGGAGATCATTGATATTGAAAATTCCATTGATCAGGAGGAGCGGATCTGCAGCAGAAGCATGTAGAGCGTCTGACCCGCAACGAATGTACGCCGGAAGCCGGCATGATCTTCTCCGATATCGTATCCGGACTCGAGCGTGTCGCGGACCATGCAACCAATATTGCATTCTCCATTCTGGATGAAGATCCGGAAGAGAAAGCAGCCCGCGAGGCAGTTGCAGGAGCAGAAAAATAAGAAATGGATTAAGAGAATAGGAGAAAGGCCCCGAAACATTGGAGTTATGTTTCGGGGGCCTTTCTTTCATGCTTATGATGTTTTTTATTTATGGATTTCTTTCACGGGAGAGCGGGCAGTCAGATCGAAGGAGTAGCGGAGGTCAGGGTATTTCCTCCCCTCTGCAGAGCAGGATGAACCCGCATTCTGCTGGGAATCGCTCTGCTGATCATCTGAAGAGCTGGTGCTCGTTCCGAGGGTCAGGGAGAAGGTCTTTGTCTCATAGGATCCGTTGTCTGGAACCTGTACTTCCACCTCGATGGTTTCGCCGGCAGAGTAATACTGCAGCAGGGATTTCAGCTCGCTGGTGGAGGTGATGGAATGTCCGTCAAAGCTGGTCAGAACGTATCCGGATTTCAGACCTGCATTTTCAGCGGCACCGCCGGAGGTTACTTCGGAGATATAGATGCCGGCCGGCATATTGTATGCCTGCTGGATCTGGCTGCTGACATCGAGGCATTTGATGCCGATCGTTCCCTGATCTTCTGCGGCCACCTTTGTTCTGGTCTGCTCATTCATCAGATTTTCAATGATATCGGAAACACGGGAGATCGGGATTGCATAGCCCATGCCCTCTACCTCTGTAGAAGCAAGTTTTGCGGAGTTGATACCGATGACCTCTCCGTTCATGTTCAGAAGAGCGCCGCCGCTGTTGCCAGGGTTGATGGCTGCATCGGTCTGTAAGTAGGTCTTTCCGGTTGTATCGGTGGAAGAAGTATCTGCCGTTGTTCCATCGGAGCTTCCGTCAGAAGAGGAATCGCTGTCGATCACACGGTTTGCAGCACTGATGATACCGGTCGTAACGGACTGGCCGTAGCCGAGTGCGTTGCCGATCGCAACGACCTGCTCGCCGACCTCAACGGAATCAGAATCGCCCATCGTGGCAACAGCGATGCTGCTCATCGTGTCATCCGGGATCTCGGAGAGCGGAACGGCGATGACGGCAAGATCGTTATCGGCATCGGTACCTTTGATATTTGCCTTGCAGACCTGATTGTTTACAAAACTGACAGAAAGAGTATCGGCATCTTCTACTACATGGTTATTGGTGACGATCAGAAGCTCGGTGTCATTCTTTCCGATGATGATACCGGAACCGCAGCTTGTGGTCTCCTCGGTCTGCGGAGTCTGGGCACCGTAACCGAACATGCTGAAGTAGTTCTGTACTTCCTGTACGGACTGGTTTGTGATGGAGACGATCGACGGCATTGCGTTTTTCGCAATCGTGGAAACATCCATCGTTCCGGTGGAAGTGGAGCTTGAGGATGTGGCAGCGGCTTTTAAGAGGCTGCTGTTGGAAGTCGTCTGCTGTGCAGTGGTTGTTGTTGCAGTGGCTGTCGTGCTTCCGGCAAAAGTGGTTGACTGCCTGGAAGGTACCGCCGGCAACACCGCCGAACAGAACTGCGCTTAAGGCGATGGCTCCGATTTTCTTTGCAAGCTTAGCAGCTTTTTTATTTTTGGAAGAAGGTTTCTTTCCGTTGAAGCTGTTCTGCTCTGCTGCCATCATGTTCTCATTATTGGTTTCGTTTTCGTTATTGTAGTTGTTTCTGTAGTCCATCATAATAAATACTTCCTTTCTGGTATCTGTATTTTAAACTGTGTTCCGGAACCGGCTTTCCGGTTTTGTTTTGCTTCCTTTTTGTTTCTATGCTTTTGCAGTATAATGGGAATCTGTGATGGAAATGTAGTAAAAATGTGAAAAAAATAAGTTCTCTGGAAAAGAGAAAAGTGCTACAATAAGAAACAGAAAAATGATCAGAAATGAGGAAGTAATAATGAATAGAGGAGTAACACAGAAACAGTATCTGGAGTTGGTCCCGCCGACGGAGGAGGACGCCCGCTCCAGCCAGATGCGGATACTGGATGCATTAAAAGAGAAAGGAATCACCGCATCATTTACCCTTCCAGCGCTGCAGAAACTGTATCCCATCTGCGATGAGGCAGACTATAACATAACGGTTTCCCTCGCATGGAATGGAAGCATCTGGCAGGCGGTTGATCTGGAAGCGGGCGATACAGCAGCAGAGCATTACGGCTATGCCGCTGATCTTGGAAGTACGACCGTCGTTGTGCGCCTGGTAAACTGCAGCGACGGTACCGTGCTTGCCGAGGAGAGCCGAATACAACCGCCAGACTGCCTATGGAACCGATATTCTGACGAGAATCTTTTGCCTGTAAGGATAAACCGGAGGTACTGCAGGACATCCGTGCGTGTACGATGGAGACATTTACACTGCTCTTTGAAAAACTTCGCCAAAAGACAGGAATTGTGCCGTCGGATGTTCTCTCAATGGTCGTATCCGGCAACACAACGATGATTCATTTCCTGCTGGGACTGGATCCGTTCTGCGTCTTTTTCATCCCCGTACGCCGTGCGCGCGGACCGCGTCGGATTCCTTCCGGCGAAAGAGATGGGATTTCCCATGAAGGGATGTGTCTACTGCGTGCCGGGAAAATCCAATTACCTGGGCGGTGATATATTAAGCGGCATGATCGCAACGGAACTCTATAAAAAAAGAAACGATCAGCGTCTTTTTTGATATCGGAACGAACGGCGAGCTTGTCGTCGGAAACCGGGAATTTCTGCTCTGCGGCGCAGGCGCTGCCGGTCCGGCGCCTCGAGGGCGGCGTGGTCAAAACCGGCATGCGAGCAGCAGAAGGCGCTGTTGATACGGTAAAAATAGAAGACGGGAAAATCCAGTGCCATGTAATCGGAGAGGGTAAGCCAAAGGGCATCTGCGGTTCCGGCATTATCGATCTGCTCGCGGAATTATTCCTAAATGGATGGATCAACCTGTTCGGCACCCTGCAGCCGGAGCGGTCCGAAAAAAGATCAAGGAAGCACCCGGAGACGGGAGAGTGGTGCGTTGAATATAGTGAAGGGCTGTGCTTCTATCAGAGTGATATCGCCGAATTCCTTCGTACAAAGTCAGCGGCCTACACGATGGTTGAGTACATGATGCGTGAATCCGGCATTTCCATGGAAGAAATTGACCGGTTTTACGCGGCTGGTGCATTTGGAAAGCACGTTTCAAAGGAATCCGCCATCACGATCGGCATGTACCCGGATATGGACCGCAGCCGCCTGATCTGCGCCGGAAATACGTCGCTTGGGGGAGCAGAAAAAATCCTGCTGGATCGGACCTGCATCGACGATATTGACCGCATTCTGGACGAGATGGTTTACATCCAGTTCGGCCAGGTCGCCGCTTTCATCTCTATGATGAAAGCGGCCCAGGCAATCCCACATACGGATCTGGAGTTGTTTCCGAGTGTACAGAAGAAGCTCGAAGAAAAACAAAAAGAGAAATAATGACAATTGCTTGACCGCAGTCGAATCGTGTCATATACTTACTATTGATAATGAGAATCAATAAGGAGTGAAATATATGACACTGAAAGAACTGCCGATCGGCAAAACAGCGACCGTCCGCACGGTAGGAGGAGAGGGCGCGCTGCGCAGCACTTCCTCGATATGGGGGAATCATTCCGGGGGCGGAAGTGACGATGGTAAAGTATGCACCGATGGGAGACCCTGTGGAAGTGCGGATTCACAGCTATGAACTGACACTCCGCCTCGCCGATGCCGGACGGATTGCCATTGATGAGATGCGGGACGCTGTAAAAGAAAAAGAGCAGCCGGATGCGAAAGCAATTCCGCATCCCGGCTTTGGAGAGGGCGGAAAGTACCACAATAAGGCAGAGGAGCATCCGCTGCCGGAAGGAGAGCTGTTGTCCTTTGCGCTGGCCGGAAACCAGAACTGCGGTAAGACCACCCTGTTCAACCAATTAACGGGATCCAACCAGCACGTCGGAAACTTCCCCGGCGTGACCGTAGACCGGAAGGACGGTGAAATCCGCGGCCAGAAAAACACGCTGGTCACCGATCTTCCCCGGCATTTATTCGATGTCGCCGTATTCAAGCGAAGAGATCGTCACCCGGAATTTCGTTCTGAATGAGCATCCGCGCGGCATCATCAATATTGTAGATGCGACAAATATCGAACGAAACCTGTATCTGACGATGCAGCTGATGGAACTCGACGTTCCGATGGTACTGGCCCTCAACATGATGGATGAGGTACGCGAAAACGGCGGTTCTGTGCTCGTGAACCAGATGGAAGAGAGACTTGGCATCCCGGTTATCCCGATTTCCGCTGCAAAAACGAGGGAATCGAGGAACTGGTTGCCCATGCTGTCCATGTGGCCAAATACCAGGAAAAACCGGGCAGAAAAGGACTTCTGTGAGGCGAATGACCACGGCGGTGCCGTCCACCGTGCGTTGCATGCGATCATGCATCTGATCGAGGATCACGCCGCAAGGGCGGATATTCCGGTGCGGTTTGCGGCGAGCAAGCTGGCAGAGGGCGATGCGCTGATCCTGGAGCAGCTGGCCCTCGATGAAAACGAGAAAGAGATGCTCGAGCATATCGTCTGTCAGATGGAGACGGAGCGCGGCCTGGACCGCGCGGCGGCGATTGCGGATATGCGTTTTAATTTTATTGAAAAAAGTCTGCCGTGAGACCCGTGGTAAAACCAAAGAGAAAGCCGCGAGCATGTGCGGAGCACAGAAATTGACCGTGTGCTGACCGGAAAATATACAGCTCTGCCATGTTTTGCCGGGATTATGGCGGCTGTCTTTTTCCTGACCTTCCATGTGATCGGAGCATCGCTGCAGAGTGTGCTGGAGGTTCTGATCGGAAAACTGACCGAGCTCGTGGACAGCGCCATGAAAGCATGGGGCGTCAATCCGGTGCTTCATTCCCTTGTTGATTGACGGTATTTTTTAACGGCGTCGGAAGTGTCTTAAGCTTCCTTCCGATCATCGTGACGCCTCTTTTTCTTCCTGTCTATTCTGGAAGACACCGGCTATATGGCGCGCGTGGCGTTCGTGATGGACAAGCTGCTCCGGAAAATCGGCCTCTCCGGCCGCAGTATCGTGCCGATGCTGGTCGGTTTTTTGCTGTACCGTGCCGGGCGTCATGGCGAGCCGCACCCCTGCCTTCCGAGCGTGACCGGAAAATGACGATCCTATTAACTCCGTTTATGAGCTGCTCGGCAAAAATTCCGATTTACGCGTTCTTTACCGCCGCATTCTTCCCGAAATACAGTGGCGTGCCCTTGTGATGGTTCTTCTGTATTTCGGTGGTATCTTCATGGCTGTCCTGATGGCGATGCTGATGCAGGGAACTTTATTCCAGGGAGAAGCCGTTCCTTTTGTCATGGAGCTTCCAAACTACCGTATGCCGGGAGCAAAGAATGTCGGACAGCTTTTTGTGGGATAAGGCAAAAAGACTTCCTGCAGCGGGCATTCACCGTCATTTTGTTGCCACGATTGTGATCTGGTTTTTACAGACCTTTGGAACGCATCTCAATGTCGTGGAGGACTCAAGGACAGCATTCTCGCCGTTGTCTCCGGCCGTCTCGCCCCGGTTTTTCGGCCGCTTGGATTTGGAGACTGGAGAGTATCGACCGCTCTTCTAACCGGATTTATGGCAAAGGAAAGTGTCGTCTCCACACTTTCCGTACTGTTCGCACGACCGCGCAGCTGACCGAAATCCTAACACCGGTTTCCGCATTAAGCCTTCTGGTTTTCTGCCTCCTCTATACGCCGTGTGTGGCGGCAGTCGCTTCCATCAAGCGGGAGCTTGGCGGCAGATGGGCAGCCGGTGTTGTCGTTTCACAGTGTGTGATCGCCTGGCTGGCAGCTTTTGTCGTACATGGCTTTGCACTGCTGTTTGGCATGTAAAAAGAACGTTAAATAAGAAAAGCTCTGCAGAACAGAAAATGCAAAATTCTGATCTGCAGAGCTTTTGGATATATGGCTGGTAAAAAATGCCGGTTTTAAATTTTTTCGTATCACATGCTTTAAAATTCCTGTCTTGTGGAGCAGAAAGATCGAGCAGTCCATAAACAGATGGGCAAGAAAGGTGCTCAAAATGACACCATTTGATTTCAGCAGAAAGCCGACATGGAACCCATACCAGCACATGAAACCGGAGTAGGCGCTCATGATGACAAGAAGCGGTAGATTTTCCAACACGCCCCGCATCGTTTCAAAGAAAACTCTTGACCGTAAAGTCGAAATACAGGAAGCGGCCGACCGTCAGTGTCAGGGAAATAGAGAATCAGTCCGTCGTAATTCGTGTCCTCGTAGATAAAGCGGATGTACAGAAGAATCAGTACAATATAGAAGACCGAAATCAGCCGCACCGACGCCTTCTGCTCCGGGTCAAGGTGCGTGAGCTTTTACCAGGAACCACATCGAGCCAGCTCGTCAGAAAGACGGAGAGCACGATAAAGACAAGAAGCACCACATCCTGATATTTCTCCCAGTACATCGAAATCTGCGGCAGACGCTCATCGATAATGTAGTAGAGGGAGAGGAAGAGAAGAATCGAAGTGCCGGAGAAAACCAGCTCATAAAAGCTTTCCACAACCTGATACTGCCTGCGCTGGTGTTTCTTCCGGCGTATTTTTTCGCTTTTTCCTCTGTCTCCTCTTTTTAGCTGCCGCTGAATCTGCAATTTTGCAATCAGAAGCACAAGGGCAAGCACCAGAATCAGGCCGAGCAGTGAGACAAGCAGAAAACTGCCCACATTGGCGGGATCAAAAATAATAGTGAAGAATATAGTATCGTTTCAAATAAAATCACCTCTTCTGGAAATTCTTTTTTTTTGGTTTCTCTTCACTTTAGTACCAAATCCGGAAAAAGTAAAGTACAAAAATGAGAACAGAAAGAAAGTGTCTGATAAAAAATGACCGAAATGGAGAGAATAAAGTGATCGATGCGTGACAAGGAAGAAAAAGATGATGATCAGTCAAACTCGGTCAAAACAGGGCGATAAAACGGGGAAATCCGTCATAAAACTCTAAACTTATGCAAATGCGACAAAAAAGAGAAGGTAAAATTCATGAAATATTAATGATTGATTTTGAATGAATATGACGATATAATAAGCTCATCAAAGCAAATACGATCAAAATAAAGCAGGAGGGAAATATGATTTACACAGTGACATTCAATCCGTCTCTGGACTACATTGTATCGGTGGAAGACTTCAAGCTCGGCCTTACCAACCGCACAAGCTCCGAGCTGATGCTTCCGGGCGGAAAAAGGAATCAACGTATCGACCGTACTTGGAAACCTTGGAATTGAGAGCACAGCGCTCGGATTTCTGGCAGGCTTTACCGGAAAAGAAATCGCCGGACGGCTCGACCAGATGGGAATTAAAAACGGCTGCATCTGGCTGGAAGAAGGATATTCCCGCATCAACGTCAAATTAAAGAGCATTGACGGAACTGAGATCAACGGACAGGGACCCGAAATCCCGGAGAAAAAGTGGAAGAGCTGATGAAACAACTTTCCGCACTCGGCGAGGGCGACGTTCTCTTCCTCGCAGGCAGCATCCCGTCATCCATGGCAGATGATGCCTATCAGAAAAATTATGGAAATGCTCGACGGCAAGGGCGTCCGCATCGTCGTAGACGCGACCCGTGATCTGCTGATGAAGGTTCTGCCGTACCACCGTTCCTCATCAAACCGAACAATCACGAGCTCGGTGAGATATTCGGTGTGGAATTAAAGACAAGAGAGGCAGTTGTTCCGTATGCAAAAACAGCTGCAGGAAAAAAGGCGCACAGAATGTACTGATTTCCATGGCAGGCGAAGGAGCCGTTCTCGTTGCCGCATCCGGTGAGGTCTTTGAAGCTCCGGCCCCGAAAGGAAAGCTCATCAACGGCGTCGGCGCAGGTGATTCGATGGTAGCCGGATTCATGGCAGGCTACATGGAAAAAAGAAGATTACCTCCATGCGTTCCATATGGGAATCGCAGCGGGAAGTGCAAGTGCTTTTTCTGAAAACCTTGCAACCCGGGAGGAAATTGCATCTGTCTACGAACAGATTACAAAATAAAAGGGAGGACGTCTCATGAGAATCACAGATTTGCTGGACATCCGCAGTATTGCACTGGATGCCGCACCGAAAAGCAAACAGGAAACGCTTGACGCAGCCGTAGCGCTGATGGTCAAAAGCGGAAAGATTACAGACGAAGATGCGTACCGCGCACAGGTTTACGCAAGAGAAGAAGAGAGCACCACAGGAATCGGAGAGGGAAATTGCGATTCCGCATGGAAAATGTGATGCAGTAAACAAACCGGGCCTTGCAGCCATGGTTATCCCGAACGGCGTTGATTTTGATTCTCTCGATGGAGAGCTGGTCACCCTGCTGTTCCTCATCGCAGCGCCGAACACGAAAGACAACGTTCACCTCGATGTCTTAAGTAAACTTTCCATGATGCTGATGGATGAAGAGTTCACCAAGAGCCTTCGAAACGCAAAGGACACCGGAAGAGTTCCTTGCCATTATCGACCGCGCCGATGAAGAGAAAAAGAGCGTAGATGAGCGTCTTGCAGAGCCGCTCTGACTGATCGTTCATTGATGCCGCTGTGCTTACTTCTGACGCAGAAGCTGATTTATTCTCTTTCGTTAACGAAAAACTTCCTACAACACCCATGAACATAAAAATCACAATAAACACAGTCAAACATCCACAGCCAGTCCTTGCGCAGCCTTTTTCCTGAAGTAGTTTTACTGCCTTGTGATGCTGTTTCCGCTTTGTGCTCTATACGATGATTCTGTCCAAGAGTTTCTTTGCGGTTCCGATTCCGAGTAATGTGACGATTCTTCATTTTGATAAAAGCTCTGATTATATTGCCATCTTTTATCTTTATCCGACAAAATTTCATAAGCTTCATTCAGATCTTTCATTTTCTCTTGCATTGCTTCTTCCTGTCCCGATTTAAGTCCGGGTGATATTTTTTTGCAAGAGCCTTGTATGCCATCTGAATTACTTCTGGTGACGCATCAGATGCTACTTGTAAGATTTTATAGTAATCTTTCATCTGTTCCTCCGCAATGCTCTTTTTTACGTTAATCAAAGTATAGCAAGCACTACCGAGACCGCAATCCACGCTCAAACATAATCAAAATGCGTTTCCAGAAACCCATTTCCGGTTTAAACTTTGGACAAAGAACAACAGCTGCGATAATATACGCCGCGATATCAACCACCAGAAAGAACTTCATAACAACGGTCCAAAATTAAAAGCAATAAA
>VOFJ01001881.1_pt1 | contig 10476 bp, 10 predicted proteins | sample 5384081 | NCBI WGS metagenome assembly VOFJ01 (sample SAMN12384729, study PRJNA508395) | human gut metagenome | isolation source: healthy gut I | host: Homo sapiens | reverse complement strand
CGATATCAGCCTCAACCGGTGAATCCATTGCAAGGAATCTGCCAGCCTTGATACGGCTGCTATACACGCTTACTCCGTCAATATGGCTGTCAGGTCTTGCGAAATAAATGTATTCAAACACGCATCTGGCCTGTTTTTCAGGGGCAAGTGCCATAGTCATATCAGACTCAATGCCCTTTTCAGGAGTGATGGTGATAACCTCTCCCGGCTCTATATCCCTGACAAACTCTGCACCGATTGTATCAAGCGCACAGGTCTCAGATGTAACGATATATGCATTGTCTCTCTTTCCGATGCAAAGAGGCTTAAAAACCAAATGGGTCTCTGGCTGCAATAGCTTTCTCGACCGGCCCCTTATCGAATGGGAATTTTCCTTATGGAGCAGGAATATCGATCCGTTAAAAATCATATACCAATATGTTCAACGGAACGACTTATCCGGTACAAAACAAAGAGTTGATTTGGGGTAAATATTCGATAAAATACGAGAATATACTGTCAGTCATTCCCCCATCTACATGGGCGGATACAATGCGATGTGTCTGACTCAAAAAGTGATCGATGCCTACCTGATGCAGGACGGGAAAACGATAGAGGAAGCCCGAGCCACCGGGTGAATACAGCGAAACCGGAAACTCCCGAGTCTTAAAATATTTTCTCCGGATACCGCCTACTAAGAGGGACATACAATATGTATGTAAACCGGAAAATGCGTTTCTATGCTTGCGTAGGATTCAACGGCTGCTATTGGCCGGCCACCTCTTGCACAAATACCGATGTCAGAAACCAAACCGTATATTATTACAAGGGAGGAAATGCAGGGCCGCAGACGGCCGGTTCTTTCACAACAAGAGCAAAATACATGTATAACCGGATATGTGCTGAAAAATATATCCACCCAGAAGATAACTGGTATAACGGAAACGGTGCGACACGGGTAAATAAGGTGTTCCCGATTATCCGGTATGCAGAAATTCTGCTTTCTTATGCCGAAGCAATCAATCATTTGCAAAGTTCGCATACGGTAACTCTGCCCAGCGGACAAACCTATACGTTCTCCAGAAATTCGAATTTGGACGACATGTTATTTGCATTCAACCAAGTACGTTTCCGCTCGGGACTTCCCGCTTTGAAACCGGAACAATACACTTCGGCAGACGCAATGGACGAACAGATAAAAAGAGAACGCTTTATCGAATTTTTCTGCGAAGGACGTCGTTTCTACGATGTACGTCGGTGGGGTACTTATGAAGAAGAAGAAAATGTGCCCATAAGCGGAATGAATGTTAATGCCAGTCTCAACGATGGTTACTATACCCGTACGATCATGACCCACTCCGATTACAGAAACCGAGTTGTCGACAAGAAAACCGTATTCTTACCGATAGAACGGAATGAGATATTGAAATCCCGACTATTGGATCAGAACCGGGATGGTAATCATATAAATCACAAAAACAATACAGTTTATTATGAAAAAAATATTAAATATAGGATTGCTTCTTCTAACTTTGACCGAATAACTGGATGTAACGAAGACGAACAGTTCGAAGGCGAATTATATAAAAAAAGTCATTTATCTTTTGAGCGATGATAATAAGGCTTTTTCAGTCTGTACACGAATTCGGGAAAGAGAGTACGGATATGTAAGTGTTTGTTGCGGAGGTACTGAACATGTCAAACAAGACGTCACGATAGAGTTGGAACTGGATGACCAAATCCTGGCCCAGTACAACAAAAATAAACTTCGATATCGAAGAATCGAAATTCGCAAAAGAACTGAAATCCGACAGATATAATATCCCGACTTACCGAACCGTATTGAAAGCGGACAGCGAAGACAATTACGCTTTATTGCCTATCACGGTCAATCCTGACGGTTTAAGCCCCGATTCGATCTATATGATTCCGCTCCGGATAAAAAGTATCTCGAACTATGAGATCAATCCCGGACAAACAACAGGTTCTATATATCAAGTCGTACTCAAAAAACGAGTACGCGACTATGGAATCGACGACCCACTATCAGACTGCGGGAACCGAGATCAAAACATACCACTATCGGAGAGAAAGCCAACGGTTCCGAACGTAACCCGAGTCGTAAGCTCCGATCAGTAAAAACCGAGTACGGGTATTCGTCGGAACTCATACTTATACACCGGGTAAAGTGACTAAAGAAGATATCGACAAATATGGCATGTATCTTACGATCAATGACGACAAATCCATTACCATAACTCCCTGCGGAAGTCTGCAAGTGGAAAATGATCGCGGAGCCGAAGATAATTACTATGAAGTAGATAAAAAGGCAGACAGATATTCTATCTGCACTACAAATATTTCGACACCAATGTTACGGTAACGGATGATAAAACACCTGGACCGAAGACTGCTGGATCACGATGGAAGAAAAGGGTATACGATCGTTATAAATACGCATAACACTTCAATTTAAAGAGCAAAATGAGTCTAAAAAATGCTATTTTTAGACTCATTTTTTATAAAAAAACAACCTTTTCGGAAGTATCTTTACGAAACGAAACACACAAAAATACCGAATACGTATGAGGAAACATTTTCCTACCGATCTTATTTATTTTCTTTTTTTCATATAGTACTTATGCAAAAAAGTCTCCCGTCGATTATGTAAACCCTTATATGGGTAACATCAGCCATTTGCTGAAACCGACCTATCCTACCGTACATCTGCCGAACGGGATGCTGCGCATATATCCTCAACAGGGGAGACCACACGAAAGCTATATTCACGGACTTCCGATAATCGTAGTCAATCACCGGGAAAACTGTTGTTTTCAATTTATCTGCTTTTCAAGGATATGAGTCTCAACTGTCTCCTGTTATCAGAACAGATTATGATAATGAACAGATTATGCCCTATTACTACAAATCGGACATCGATAACCAACAGATAAAAGCCGAATTTACCCCGACATATAGGGCTGCGATCTATCGATTGACATATACTCAAAAATAAACCGGGATACCTTATTCTAAATTCGGGAACGGAGAAATGGAAATCGAAGGAAACTCAATCAAAAGGATACCAAAATACTTGGGGAAATACCCGAGTATATATTTATCTCGAAACCGATATTATACCTTCAAAATCCGAATATTGAAAGACAAAAAACTAAACACCGCACAAACCAAAACCTCTGGAGACAATTCTTGTGCCGTTTTTTTGTTTTGACGGTCAAACACAAAATAAACGCCAGATACGGAATTTCGTTTATCAGTATAGAACAAGCAAAGAAAAAATTTACAAAATGAAATACCCGATTTCAATTTCGACAAAACAAAAAACAACGGACGCAAAATATGGAACGAAGCTTTAGGGAAAATCGAAGTAAAAGGTGGAACTGAAAATGATAAAACCGTTTTTTACACCTCTTTGTACCGTTGTTATGAACGTCCGTAAATATCAGTGAAGACGGTTACTATTACTGTGCATCCGACCGGAAAGTACACAAGGACGATGGCCATGCCTACTATACGGACGATTGGTTATGGGATACCTACCGGGCAACGCATCCGCTGCGTATATTGATCGATGCAGATGTCGAAAACGATATTCTCGTTTCATTTATCCGGGCTGCAGAGTTATCGGAAAAACAGTGGTTCCCGACATTCCGGCGATAACCGGAGATTCACGCAGGATGAACTGCAACCACGGTGTTGCAACGATTGCCGATGCATGGGAAAAAGGTCTCCCGGAACTTCGATCTGAAAAAAGCTTACGAATACACCCGTAAAGGAATAGAGGAAAAAGACTCTTGCGCCATGGTCTTCGGGAGATGCGGATGGCTCGACCGTTTTACAAAGAAAAAACGGATATATCCCGGCTTTGGCTCGGGAGAAAAAGAAACAGTTCCCGAAGTAAACGGTTTTGAAAAAAACGCCAGCCGATCCCCGTCACTTTAGGAACGGCTTATGACCAATGGTGCTTGTCGCGAATAGCTGCCGCCTTAAACAAAAAAGATGAATCGGAATATTATCTAAAAATGTTCTTATAATTACCGTAACGTTTTTTAATCCTCAAACATCGTTCTTCCATCCGAAAGATAAGAACGGGAACTTCATAGAACCGTTCGATTATCGTTTTTCAGGAGGTATAGGCGCACGAGATTATTATGCAGAAAAACAACGGATGGACATACCGCTGGGATGTACAACACAATATCGGAGATTTGGTGAATTTAATGGGCGGTGCTGAAAAATTCTCAGAAAATCTCGATCAAACATTCAGCGAATGGTTAGGGCGAAACAAATATGAATTTTATGCCCAATTACCCGATCAAACGGGAAATGTCGGACAATTTTCCATGGCAAATGAACCTTCACTACACATTCCTTACCTATATAATTATGCAGGTAAACCTTGGAAAACACAGAAAAGAATCAGAGACCTCGTACATCAATGGTTCAGAAATGATGTTATGGGTGTTCCCCGGAGACGAAGACGGAGGTGGACTTTCTTCTTTTGTAGTCTTTTTCTATGATGGGCTTTTTATCCGGTTACTCCGGGATCTCCATCCTATAATATCGGAAGCCCGTTCTTCAATGAAATAAAAAATAAAATTAAGCAACGGAAAAACATTCCGCATTATCGGGAAATATTGTTCGAAGAAAATAAATATATACAATCAGCAAAAACTGAATGGTAAAAGCGTGGGGAAAAACCTTGGTTTTCTCATGACGATATAAAAAACGGAGGGAAGCTCGAATTCATAATGGGTGACAAACGTAATACCGAATGGGGTAGCGATATGAACAATGTTCCTCCTTCAGCACTCCCTACCCGAAAAACTAAATTACCAAAATACAAAACAGATATATCTATGAAAACAGGAAAAAAACTTATCCCGATCTTATGCTGTATCGGCATTGCACATTTCTGTTCTGCACAACAAGTCGAATGGAAATACACTACAAATAGCGACCGCTGGCAAGGCAGAACGAACATAAATGTAACTGTCTCTAAAGCTCAAAATCAGGTTAAATATGACGTTCTGATTACATCTTATAAAGAACAGACAATCGATGGTTTCGGAGGGTGTTTCAACGAATTGGGCTGGGATGCGCTTAATCTTCTCGACTCTCAGAAAAAAACAGGAAGTACTGAACTCTCTATTCCACCCTACTGAAGGAGTATGTTTTACTTTACTGCCGGACACCCATAGGTGGAAATGATTTCTCCCGAAACTGGTATAGCCTGAATGATACGGAAGGTGATTTCAAAATGAAAAATTTCAGTATAGAACGAGATAAAGAAGCTCTTATCCCCTATTTAAAATCAGCATTAGCGATAAACCCGGACATGAAAATTATGGGCTTGTCCTTGAGTCCACCTACTTGGATGAAAACAACCCGTCACTATGCGACCAAGCCGGGTGATCATAATGACCTCAAAGACGAAAACCAAGTAGCGGCAGACGATCACTTTATTCAAGAAAAGAAATACCTCGATGCTCATGCTCTTTACCTGTCGAAATATATCAAGGCTTATCGCAAAGAAGGAATAAATGTATCGATGTTACAATTCCAAAACGAGCCTTATTCCGTCAACAATGGCCGAATTGTCTGTGGACTCCCCGAAGCAATGCGGAATTTCATAGCTAATCATTTAGGTCCGTTATTTAAAAAAAGAACTCCCAAATGTAGAATTATGGCTCGGCACACTCAATTGTAAACCGTATGGAAGACGTGAACCACATAATGAACGATCCTAAAGCCAGAAAATATATTAAAGGTATCGGATTACAGTGGGAAGGTAAAGATATTATTGCTGAAATTCACAGAAAATATCCGAAAATAAGATTGATGCAAACTGAAAATGAATGTGGAGGCGGAACTTTCGACTGGGGTGCGGCAGAACATACATTCGATTTGATCAGAAAATATATCGGTGGTGGAGCAAATGCCTATATGTACTGGAATATGGTCTTACAGGATAAAGGGACGAGTACTTGGGGATGGAGTCAGAATGCGATGATCGTTATCGATTCCAAAACGAAACAGATCAATTACACTCCTGAATTTTTTATGTTATGAAACATCTCAGTCACTATGTAAAACCCGGAGATCACAAACTGAAAACATTGGGGCAGGATGAAAACTTATTAGCTTTCAGAAATAAAGAAGGAAAAACAATAATTCTCGTTGCCAATAAAGAAGACAAAATCAAAAATATGACGGTTTCAATCAACGGGAACGTATTGAATCTAAGTCTCAAACCGAAATCCTTCAATACTTTATCTATAAAACTCTAAAAAACGATTATGAACACGAAATCAATATATACAGTATTTTTGTCGGTCATTATCAGCGCCGGAGTTTCTGCACAAAAAAGTTGAATGGAAATACTCTACTCAAGATAATTACTGGAAAAACGGAAAAGGGATAAAGTGGTCTGACTCCCCTGAAAAACAGGAGAAGTTATCCGAATATCTCGATGAAAAAAAGCCCAATATATCGATGGTCTGGGCGGTACTTTCAATGAACTCGGATGGGACGCTTTATGTACTTTTTACCCGAAGAAAAAAAGAATGAAATTCTTTTTTAATCTGTTCAGCCCGAAAGAATCCAACTATACCTACTGCAGAATGCCTATCGGAGCCAGTGATTTCGCTATGAATTTCTATTCTCTGAACGACGTTGTCGATGATTTCGATATGATCAATTTCAGTATCGACAGAGACCGCACATATTTATGCGCTATATCAAAGAAGCTCAGAAAATTCATCCCGGCCTGAAAATCTGGGCATCGCCTTGGTGCCCGCCGGCTTGATGAAAACCAATAACCATTATGCCAGCAACTACGATAATGGGACTGTTAACCGAAAACGGTCTGCCTCGAGAAAAAGTTTTGGAACTGCCTACCACCGGATTCAAGATGCAACCGGGATATTTAGATGCCTACGCCCTCTATTTCACCAAATTCGTTCAAGCTTTTTACGAGAAAGAAGGTATCAAAATCGAGGCTGTAAATATTCAGAACGAACCTTGTTCAAATCATAAATTTCCCAGTTGCAATTGGCGATCAGAAGACTTAGCTTATTTTATCGGCAAATTCTTAGGACCGAAATTCGAAAAAGAAAACATTCAGACCGAAATATTCTTCGGAACAATCAACAGGGATAATCCTCAATATACCAAAACCGCCCTCGATGATCCCGCCGCATCGAAATATATCAAAGGGGTCGGATTCCAATGGGACGGTAAAGGGGCAATACCTACTATACACAAAGAATATCCTCACCTTAAAATGATGCATACCGAAGCCGAATGCGGTAACGGTTCGAACGATTGGGGTGCGGCCGAGCATACATGGTGGCAAATCAGCCATTATATGAGAAACGGAGCTCGGGTATTTACCTACTGGAACATGATTCTCGACCAAAACGGTATAAGTCCTTGGGGATGGAAACAAAACTCACTGATTACTATCAATACCGAAAACGGAGATGTCACCTATCATCCCGAATTCTATTTGATGAAACATCTGTGCCATTATATCGTTCCCCCGGTGCTTACAGGTTACAGACTCCGGACAATCAGGAAAACATTCTCGCTTTTGAAAATCCTGACGGAAAAATAACGGTAATGATCGTAAATCGAGAAAATCAGGAGAAAAAATATTTCGCTCTCGCTTAAAGGGAAATATCTAAACCTAAAAGTAAAATCAAAATCATTTAATACAATAAATCTATAATCCCACCTGCTTATGACAAAAAAATGAAATTAATGCGAAAAGCGCTGTCAGGAGTCGGCCTGTTCATGGCCTTAACTCTTCATGCCCAAAACGAACAACCGTTATACAAGGACATGAATGCTCCTATTCATGACAGAGTCATGGATCTTCTTTCCAGAATGACAGTCGAAGAAAAGTATCGTTAATGATACACAATGCTCCGGGAATTCCTCGGTTAGAGATAGATAAATATTATCACGGTAACTGAGGCACTGCACGGGATCGTACGCCCCGGTAAATTTACCGTATTCCCCAAGCAATCGGTATGGCAGCCTCATGGAATCCCGAATTGATATACAAAAATATCGACCGCCATCTCTGATGAGGCCCGAGGAAAAATGGAATGCGTTAGGATTAGGGAAAAAGCAACTGGACGGTTCGGTGACCTACTCTCGTTCTGGTCGCCTACGGTAAACATGGCCCCGCGATCCCCGCTGGGGACGTACTCCCGAAACTTACAGGGGAAGACCCTCATTTAACAGGAACTCTCGGATGTGCTTTCGTAAAAAGGGCTGCAAGGAAATCATCCCAAATACTTGAAAGCCGTAGCTACTCCCCCAAACATTTTGCAGCAAACAATGAAGAACACAATAGAGCCCATTGTAATGCCGTAATCTCAGAGCGAGATTTACGGAATATTATTTACCTTCATTCGAAAAATGTATCGTAGAAGGTAAAGCGCAATCCATTATGACCGCATACAATGCTGTTAACGGCATACCTTGTACGGTAAATACTTATCTGATAAAAAAGTGCTACGTGAAGATTGGGGATTTCAAGGCTATGTAGTAACGGACTGCAGTGCTCCCGATGGATGGTAACACAACATAAATATGTAAAAGATTATGAAACGGCGGCCGTATTGATGGCTAAAGCGGATCGGATATGGAATATTTTAGAACAATGTTTATACCCAACCTTTATTGAATGCATATTACAATTACCGGGTAAGTGACGCCGATATCGATTCCATTGCTTATCATCTGCTTCGCGGACGGATGTTGCTCGGTCTATTCGATGATCCGGAAAAAAATCCATACAATAAAATAAGTCGGAAAAAAATCGGATGTAAAGAACATCAGGAATTAGCTCTTGAAACAGCCCGTCAAAGTCTTGTATTATTGAAAAACGGAAATAACTTCTTACCGATCAATCCGAAAAAAAATCAAATCGATCGCCGTTGTTGGAATCAATGCCGACCGTTTGTGAATTCGAGATTATAGCGGTACGCCGCGTTAACGAGTCTGTAACGGTACTCGAAGGAATAAAAAAAGATTAGTTGGCGATCAAGTGAAAGTGGTACATGCTCCTTGGTATCCAGTGCAACAGGATATGAACCTATTAATAAGAGTTTCTTTCCGGACGGATTGAAAGCCGAATATTTCAACAATAAAAATCTAGAAGGAACTCCGGCTGTCCGCACTGAAGAAGAGAGCTACTATTATGACCCGGTAAACAGACCACCAGATCCGTTTCTTCCGAAAAAGCTCCGATGTCGGCGAGATGGACGGGAGACCTCCCCGACCGTCTCAGGCTGAATATACGCTTACTCTAAAAAACCAGACGATGGCTGATAAGCATATTTGATGACAAAAACTGATCGATTCATGGTAGATCGTCCACACGATGTTGGTAAACCCGAAGCCGAAAGATATAAAATCAAAGTCGAATATTGAACGTTCTTACTGGAAAGCTCCTGACCTCGACAGTCGTGATCGTATCAACCTGTTCGGCGAAGCAGGTAAAGCGGCTAAAGTGTGACATAACCGTTGCCGTATTGGGGGATAGACAAATCTATCGAACGCGAAGGTCAAGACCGTTATACGCTCGAATTACCGGCAGATCAACAAGAGTTTATCCGGGAAATATACAAAAATAAATCCCAAAACTGTTGTCGTATTAGTGGCCGGAAGCTCTATCGCAATCAACTGGATAGATGAAAATATTCCTGCAATTATCGATACCTGGTATCCCGGTGAACAAGGAGGAACGGCCGTTGCCGAAGCCCTATTCGGGAAATATAATCCGGAGGACGTTTACCATTGACTTTCTATAATTCGATGGACGAATTGCCTCCTTTCGATGATTACGCCGTTAAGAAAGGCCGTACATACCAATACTTTTTACCGGAAAACCGTTATACGAATTCGGATATGGACTCAGCTATACCAAATTCAATTACAGAAAACTGAATATCGCATCAAAACAGGATACAATCACCATAAAGTCCTATATCTAAAATACAGCTAAATACGACGGAGACGAAGTCGCCCAAGTATATGTGTGCAATATCCTGAGACCGAACATACATGCCGATCAAGCAACTGAAAGGATTCAAGCGGGTTCACATCAAAAAAAGGACAGACCAAAATGTATCTATTTCAATCCTGAAAAAAAGAGCTTCGCTATTGGGATGAAAAAACGAGAAAGTTTGTAACGCCTTCAGGTAATTACATTTTCCAAGTAGGTAGTTCTTCACAAAGGATCAATCTTCAAAAAAAACTTTGCTTTATAAAAGCAGATTTTCAGGAGGTTGTTATTGCAAAATAGCAACTTCCTGAAATAAACAAAATAAAGAATAACGTAATTCAAATTAAAATGTAATTACAATGAAAAAAAGATTATTGTTTATTTCGTTGCTGGCTGTAGCAATCGCAGGAATATCCGCTTCTTCAGTCTCCGTGCAAATGCTAAAAAGAAGAGTA
>VOFJ01001470.1_pt1 | contig 10495 bp, 18 predicted proteins | sample 5384081 | NCBI WGS metagenome assembly VOFJ01 (sample SAMN12384729, study PRJNA508395) | human gut metagenome | isolation source: healthy gut I | host: Homo sapiens | reverse complement strand
TTAGTGATGACTAAAATGATAAGACCAAACGTTTTATCGTTTTTTTTTTAAATAGCATTTACTTTTTTATGCTAACATATGATATACTTTATACGTTGATAATATAATTGTTTCAAGAAAAAAAGAGTTTTCAGTAATTATATTATTACCTTAAAAAATAGAATTTTAAATAATAGAAGTTTTCAAAGGAGAATTATTATGTTAGAAGCGGGAAGTACAATAAAGTCATTTGCTTTACCTGGCAATGGTACTGGGAAAATTTTTAAAAAAATATGTTGATAGAAAAGGAGTAAATGGTGAGGATTTATATGAAATAATGGATGAAAATGGTGAAATTTCTTCTATGGTTCCATCTTTGTTTGATAGTGTAGTAAGTAATAGTGTTTCAATTGAACAAATAAAATATGAAATAAATAAAGCAATCGATAAAATAATCAAACAATTAGATTTACAAGAATCTAATGATGTCATGGACCAATTAAGAAAATTGTTGTCTTGTTCAAAAATATATAGTTGAACATAATACTTATGATGAAGACATAATGAAGAAAAAAGAAAGGTTACAAACCAGAAGAAATAGTAATTTTAGATTTATATAATGCTGTAGTATTGCATAGTGGTGTCTGTACAAGTAATGCGCTAATGTTTAAGAAAGTATTAGAAAAAGTTGGGGTGAAATCCGAAGTTGTTGGATTAATATCTAATGATGGTGGTGAAATGCATGCATCAAATATTGTTGAACTTGATGGAAAATATTATTTTTTGATAGCACTTTAGAGACATCTATTTATAAATCTAACAGTAAGAATGGTAGCATTACTTTGTGTTGTGCAGGATTGGGGAAAAAGTGAATATTGTCAATTTTATACACCAAAAAGTAGTTCTACCTGATGATCCGACTGATAATGTTAAGCCTCTACCAGAAAAAATATCTGAATATAGAATACCATCTGAAATTGTTAATAGTTTTTTATAATTGATTCTTCTAAAACATAATACAAAGTAATAGACTAGAAATAGTCTTTTTTGCTTATAGTTTATTCGAATCATTTTAAAATTAAAATTTGCTTGACAACATTGTAAAACTAAGATACAATTAAATTGTATAGTTTAAATTAAAATTAATAATTTTTTTCTATAATATATAATTAAAGAATGGAGGTGTTCAGATGAATGAAACAGTTTTCTCCATTTTACTATTTGTTCTTGGATTAATTGTTGGACTAGTTAGCATTATAGTTATAAATATTTTAAAAGAAAAAAAATCAAGAAAAAAGAAGCAGATTCAATAATCGAAAAAAGCAAAAAGAAAGATGCGGATAAAATTAAAAAGAGAATCTTTATTTGAAACTAAAGAAAAATACATAAATTAAAAATTGAAGCGGATAAAGAAATAAAAGAGAAAAAAGGCGAAATAAAAGAGCAAGAAGAAAAGACTTCTTCAAAGAGAAAATAATATTGATCGCCGTGATTTAGCAATGCAAAATAGGGAAAATTCTCTAGAGGAAAGAGAAAATAATTTATTAGAAAAACAGCAAAAAATTCAAGACGCAAAAGAAGAAATGGAACAGATTAAGAAACAAGAACTAGAAGAATTAGAAAAAATAAGTAAATACAGCAAAGAACAAGCAAAAACTGAAATAATGAAAATCGTTGAAGAAAAAATGTCAAAAAGAAATAACAGCATATATCAAAGAAAAAAGAGGCTGAAGCCAAATTAGAAGTTGATGAAAAAGAGTAAAGAATTGCTAGTAGGCACAATGCAAAAATATTCAGCAGATATTACTAGTGAACAAACAGTATCTGTAATAGCATTACCTAATGATGAAATGAAAGGTAGATTAATTGGTAGAGAAGGAAGAAATATTAGAACAATAGAATCAGTAACAGGTGTTGATTTAATAATTGACGATACTCCAGAAGCTATTGTAATCTCAAGTTTTGATCCATTAAGAAGAGAAATAGCAAGACTTACTCTAGAAACATTAAATTAAAGATGGCAGAATTCATCCGGCTAGAATAGAGGAATTATATGCTAAGACATGTGCAGACGTAAGAACTGCTATTAAAGAGTATGGTAAAAAAATGCTTTATATAAACTTGGATTATCTAAAATGGATCCTGAATTAGTAGAAATAGTAGGAAAGTTACACTTTAGAAGTAGTTATGGACAAAATGCCTTAAAAAGCACTCTATGGAGGTTGCTAATTTATCTGGTATATTAGCAGGTGAATTAGGAGAAAATGTCAATCTTGCTAAAAGAGCAGGTTTACTTCATGATATTGGAAAAAGCAATTGATTTTGAAATGGAAGGAAGCCATGTAAAAAATTGGTGCTGATCTAGCTAAAAAATATGGCGAAGATGAAGTTGTTATAAATTCTATAGCTTCTCATCATGGAGATGTACCACCAACAAGCATTATAGCGTCTATTGTTTCAATAGCAGATTCAATCTCAGCATCACGTCCAGGTGCTAGAAATGATTCTTCAGAAAATTATATTCAAAGATTAGAAGAATTAGAAGCAATAGGTAATGATGTTTCCGGTGTCGAAAAGGCATATGCCGTTCAAGCTGGTAGAGAACTTCGTGTAATGGTAAAGCCTGAAGAAGTAGACGATTTAACAGCATATCAAATAGCTAGAGAAAGTAAAGAAAAAATAAGAAAATGAATTAAAATATCCTGGTACTATAAAAGTAACAGTAATAAGAGAAACAAGATGCACAGAAGAGGCTAAATAGTCTTTTCTGTTTTCTCTAAAGGAGTATAATTATGCTAGAAAAATTAACATTAGAAGAAAAAATTGGTCAAATGTTTATGTTTGGAATAAACAGTTCAATACAGAAGGAATTTTAGAATTAATCAAAAACAATCAAATAGGAGGAGTAATTCTTTATAAAAAAAAATTATTCCTCTTATAGTGAAATGTTAACTTTAATCAATAAATTAAAAGATGCTAATAAAGGAAATAAAATACCCTTATTCGTAGCGGGGTAGATGAAGAAGGTGGTCGTGTAAACAGAATGCCATCAGAAATAAAAATTTAAAAAGCATTAATAAGTTTTCTAAGTCAGAAGACAAGAAATTAATAAAAAAACATTCTGAAATAATATCCAAAATGTTATATAATACTGGTATCAATATGAATTTTGCTCAGATTTAGATATCGATAACAATTCATCAAGTAAAGTTATAAAAGATAGATGCTTTTCTGATAATGTTGATATAGTAAAAAGAATATGGAATACTATATATGGAAGAAATGCAAAAAAATAATGTAATTTCTATTATTAAGCACTTTCCAGGACATGGAATAACAAAAAAAAAAAGATTCTCACATATTATTACCTTATACTTTTAATTATAAAGAAGTATTAAATAAGCATATATTGCCATTTAAAGAAGCAATAGATAATGGTTGTGATGGCATAATGATAAGTCACATAGTTATAAGAAAACTAACCCAAGGATTACCATCATCCTTATCAAAAAAAAATTTAATAAAAGAATATTTAAGAGAAAAACTTCATTATGACAATTTAGTAATAACTGATGATATAAGAATGAAACCAGTTGATTTATTATATAAAAGTGTTTCATTAAAGAAAGCTTTTTACATCAGGGAGCAGATATTATCCTATTTAAATATCGTAAAGAAGATTACAAAGTAATAAATAAAGTAATAAAAATGGTAAAAACAGGTAAAATAAAAGAAGAAGATATCGACAAATCAGTGGCTAGAATACTCAGAATAAAAGAAAAAATATAATATATCAGATAAGAAGAAGATAAATGGTTGTAATATTGAAGAATTAAATAAACAAATAGAAGAATTAAACAGTATTTTAAATTAAATATCTAAAATAGATGTTTAATTTTTCTTTATTTTTATACATAAAAATGTTATAATGTATATAGATAATTAACAGGAGGTAAAAAAGCATGGGATTATTTAATAAGATAAAAAAAAATGTCTTTTTCAAAAGACAAAGAGGCAGCAAAATATGAAGAAGGACTTACTAAAACAAGAAAAAGAATTTTCAACTGAATTAGCTAAATTTATCTAAGAAGTATAAGAATATTGATGATGATTATTTTGAGGAATTAGAAAATATTCTAATAATGGCAGATATTGGTGTAAATACAGTTGTAAAATTTGTTGATAAATTAAAGAAAAGAGTAAAGGAAGAAAATATAAAGGATAGTGAAACACTAAAAGAAATAATAATTGATGAACTATTAATAATGTATGTAAATAATGGCGTTTTAAAAAGTAAAATAAATTATAGTGAAGAAGGGCCAACCGTAATTCTCTTTATTGGGGTTAATGGAGTTGGAAAAACAACAAGCATCGGAAAAATTGCCAATAAATTAAAAACAAGAAGGTAAAAAAGTTCTATTAGTAGCGGGGGATACCTTTAGAGCAGGTGCCATTGAACAAATAGAAGAATGGGGAAAAAAAGAACCAATATTGATGTTGTTAGTACTAAATCAAAAAAGATCCATCAGCGGCAGTATATGATGGCGTTGACAAAGGAATAAAAGAAAATTATGATGTAATCCTAATAGATACAGCAGGAAGACTTCAAAATAAAGTAAACTTAATGAATGAATTATCCAAAATGAATTCCGTAATAAAAAAACTGATTCCTAATGCTCCACATGAAACACTTTTTAGTAGTAGATGCCACTTCAGGACAAAACGGAATATCACAAGCCAAAGCCTTTAGTGAAGTAACAGATATAACAGGAATAGTCTTAACCAAATTAGATGGAACAGCTAAAGGTGGCATAGTTCTTGCTATTAAAGAAGAAGTAAATATACCAGTAAAATATGTAGGACTAGGAGAACAAGAAGATGATTTAGAAGCCTTTGATATTGAAAAAGTATATTTATGGTTTATTTAAAGATTTATAAGAAATAGAAAGGGAGATAAAAAATGAAAAAAGAAGAAAAAACATCAAAAATTAAAAAAAAGAAGAAAGAAGAAAATATAAATTAGTAGACGCTGAAAGATTAAAAAAAGTAGAACTAATAATATCTTTAATAGTAGGAGTTATATTCCTAGTATTATTAGTTCTTTCCATAATAAATGTTGTCTTTTTACCAGCAACACTAATATTATTTGCTTTATTCTTATTTTGCATTTGCTACTATTACATTGAAGATGAATCAAAGAAAAAAAAAATGGTATATATACTATTTGGATTAGAGTATTACTAATAGTTATTGAAGTAATATATACATTAGTAAAAATAATTTAATGGAAAAAAAGAGAATATTTAATAATATTATATGACTTCTATAGTGAACTATTAAGTGATAAACAAAAAAAGAACATTTTGAAGATTATTATTTTAATAATTTATCATTAGGAGAAATAAGTGAAAATGAAAATGTAAGTAGAAATGCTATTCATAAAAGTATAAAGTCAATAGAAAATAAATTATATTTTTATGAAGAAAAATTAAAATTATATCAAAAGTCACAAAGAGTTAAATACACTATTAGCGAATATTAAAGATGAAAAATTAAAGAAAAGATATAAAAATATATTGTAGGAGAATACCATGACAAATCGAAAATATAAAATGTATTATGATTATAAAAAAAGAACAAACGGTGGTTTTTTTAGATGCCATCTTTCTATCTGGCATAATGGTAAGTGGATTAATATTAATCCTTCTCTCACTAGGAGGCAAATAAATGGAAAGTATATTAGAAAGATTTTCGGATAATTTAACTGAAGTAGAATACATAACAAATCCTGCTATAGCAAAGGGATGAAGAAATAAAAAATTAATTTTAGTACTACTAACACCAGAAAAATCAGCTGTACTAGTAGGTAAGCCAGGTATTGGTAAAACCGCTATAGTTGAGGGCCTAGCTTATCGTATTCAAAGACATGAAGTGCCAAAAGCCTTAGATGGTTATACTATATATCGTGTCAATACAACAGCATTATTAACTAATAATGGTGAAGAAAAATAGGAGTCCTTAAATTAGTAGAAGAATTAAAACAAAAAAGAGAAAGTAATTTTATTTATTGACGAAATACATACATTAATAGGTAATGATGCAGCAGGAGCCTTAGACCTAGCCAATATGTTTAAAGAAGGACTAAGTCGTGGAACAATTAAAATGATTGGTGCTACTACAACATATGAATATGAAAAATATATCATGCGTGATAAAGCCTTCTTAAGAAGATTTGAAAAAAGTAGATGTATCAGAACCAACTGAAGAAATGACCGTAGAAATTCTTTTTAAAAACATTACCCAAATTAGAAAAACAAACAGGAGTAATTCTTCCTTATACCGATTTTATTAAGGAAAAAAATAATGAAATTCATTGTAAATATGACAACAGAATTTAAAAAAGAGTATATGAAATATCATCTAGATATCCCGATATAGCTTTAGTAATATTAAGACAATGTTTCTCTAATGCTATATATGAAGATCGTAAAACAATAGATTTTAAAAATATATATACGATGCTGTAAGAACAACCAAAGCCGTATATCCAGATGTAATAAAAAAAGAATTAGTAAACTTTAAAGAAATATTTAAAGATGAATTAAAAGCAGAAAATATAGTTATAGAATAGGAATTTAAAGTTCCTATTTTATTAATTAATTGTGGATTTCTTATTTAGCTGTGGAATAAAAAAACTTTAAAAAATATTCGAAAAAAGTAATATAATAAATTAGAGAGGTGAAACAATGAAATTAGAAAAAATATTAAATAACATTGATTATAAATTAATAAAAGGAAGTCTAGATACCGAAGTATCAGGATTATACTATGATTCCAGAAAAAGTAACTAATGGTTCAGCTTTTTATATGCTTATCAGAACTCAAGTAGATGGTCATGATTATATAAAATCCGCTATTGAAAAAGGAGCAACAACAATCATTATCGAAAAGATGTTGAAGTACCTGAAGATGTAACTGTAGTAAAATTACCAAATACTAGAAAGAATTTATCATTATTAGCCATAAACTATTTTGATAATCCTGCTAGTAAATTAACTATGATAGGAATAACAGGAACCAAAGGTAAAACAACAACATCATGGATGATTAAGAATATTCTTGAAGAAGATGGTCACAAGACTGGAGTTATAGGTACAATGGGAGTATTTATCGGAAACACTCATTACGATACTGTAAATACAACTCCTGAAAGTTATGATATACAAAAAATATCTAAAAAGAAATGGTAGATGATAAAGTAGAATATGCTATTATGGAAGTATCATCTCAAGCTTTAAAAAGTAGGAAGAGTAGAGGGCCTTTCCTTTGATTATGGAGTATTTACTAACTTAACCAAAGACCATATCGGTGAAGGAGAACATGAGAATATGGAAGACTATATTTATAGTAAAAGTCTATTATTCCAAAAATGCAAACATGGTATACTAAACATTGATGATATCCACTATGAAGATATGATAAAAAATAGTACTTGTGATATACATACCTTTTGGTAAAAAATAAAGAAGCTAATCTTTTAATAGATAATATCAAATTATTAAGGAAAAGAACATTTTATAGGACTAGAACTAAATACTAAAGGAATCATAGAAGATACTTTTCTAGTAAATACACCAGGAGAATTCTCAGCTTATAATGCTTCTAGTGCTATTTTAACAACATATCTAATAGGATGCAAAGTAGAAAATATTAAAAAAAGCCCTATCAAAAGTAGCAGTAAAAGGAAGAGTAGAAATAGTACCAGTATCAAATAAATATAGTGTTATAATAGATTATGCTCATAATGGAGTATCAATGCAAAGTATACTAGAGACTATGAGAGCATATAATCCAAAAAAGAATCGTAAGTTTATTTGGCTGTGGTGGAAATAGAAGTAAAGAACGTCGCTATGACATGGGCGAAATATCCGGAAGACTAGCAGACTTTACCATAGTAACTGAAGATAATTCTAGATATGAAGATATAAATGATATCATGAATGATATCGAAATAGGCTTAAAGAAAACATCTGGAAAATACATAAAAATACCAAGTCGCAAGGATGCTATAAAATATGCTATTGATAATGCAAAAAGAAGGAGACATAATTCTTTTGTTAGAAAAAGGTCATGAGACATATCGTGAAATAAATGGTGTAAGAGAACATTTAGATGAAAGAGAAATAATAAAAGACATCTTAAATAACAAATAAATATTTACAATAAACAAAATATCTGCTAATATATAATTAAAGAAAAGGAGAGTGCAGAAATGTTACCATTTAAAAGAGCAAACATCTTATTACCCAAAGATGTAGACATGACCAAATGGTCAGTAGTAGCTTGTGACCAATATACAAGTGAACCAGAATATTGGAAAGAAGTAGAGAGTAAGTAGTACGTTCTTCACCATCAACCCTAAATGTAATCTTACCAGAATTATATTTAGAAGAAGAAAAATGTTGAAGAAAGAATCAAAAAAAATAAATTTAACAATGGAATACTATTTAAAAAGAAAATATTTTCCAAGAATATCCAAATACAATGATTTATCTAGAAAGAAAACAAAGTGATGGTAAAAGTAAGAGAAGGATTAATGGCAATGGTTGACTTTGGAAGACTATTCTTATGAAAAAGGTTCTCAAACACTAATAAGAGCAACTGAAAAAACCGTAATTGAAAGAATACCACCAAGACTAAAAGTAAGAGAAAATGCTCCCTTAGAATTACCACATATAATGATTTTAATAGATGATGAAAAGAAAAAAATATTATCGAAAGTTTAAAAAAAAAAGTAACAGCTAAAGATATCGTTTACGACTTTGACCTAATGGAAAATGGAGGTCACATTAAAGGTTATAAATTATCTGATGAAGTAATTAAAGGTATTGAAAAAGGATTAGAAGGCCTTATGGATAAAGATTACTTTGAAAAGAAATATAATGTTAAAGATAAAGGAATACTACTATTTGCAATGGGAGATGGAAATCATTCATTAGCAACCGCTAAAGGACTACAAATTATGAAAACTTAAAGAAAACTATGAGCAAAGAAGAATATTTAAATAATCCAGCTAGATATGCCTTAGTAGAAATAGTAAACTTTACATAGTGAAGCTTTAGAATTTGAACCAATACATAGAGTAATATTTAATACAGATGTAAATAACTTTAATTGAAGAATTAAATAAATATTATGATATCAATGAAGAAGGAAAAGGGGTGAATACTTTGAATTGGTAACAAAAGATTTTGATAAAAAATTATATATTAGTAATCCCAAATCTAATATAGCAGTAGGTTCTATTCAAATGTTCTTAGATGAATACCTAAAAGATCATGAAGGAAAACTAGATTATATTCATGGCGATGAAACAACTAGAGGTATGGGCAAAGAAGAAAATAATGTAGCCATTCTATTTGAAGCAATGCCTAAAAGAAGAATTATTTAGAACTGTAATATTAGATGGTGCCTTACCAAGAAAAAAACATTCTCTATGGGGGGCATAGTTATGATAAGAGATTCTATTTAGAAGCAAGAAAAATAAAATAATAAAATTAACCAAATTTAGGTTAATTTTTTTTTAATTATATGTTATACTTATAGTAGGTGATGAAAAATGAAAAAGTTAAATATTTTTTGTATAATAATAGGCATAATATGCTTCTTAGTAGCGGGTTACATAGTAACAGATAAAATATTAATAAAAAGAAGATAATAAAATAGAAATAGATGAAGAAAAAAAGAACTAAAAGATATCAACAATCATTTATCTAAAATAGGTTCTCCTCTTGGTTGGTTAATAATAGTAAAAGAAGGTATTGATAGTCAAGATGATAATGGTAAAATATAGTCCTAAATATAATTATAATTACCTAGAAAAATATGAAAATAGACAATTATTTGTTATGGAATATATATTAAGTTATCAAGATAATATAGAAAGTTTTACAGTTTTATCAGCAGGAGACCAGTCTGTAGTTGAAGATACTCCTACTAGTGATTTTACTTTTTAGCATATTTAGATTACAAGATATTTAATAAATACTATAAAGAATTACTAGGAGAAGATTTTTAAAATAACTAAAGGCAAAATGGGTAATACTAAGTATGATAAAGATTATGTTTACTTTGATAATAGACATCCTGGTAGTAATGGTGTATATGTATCAATGATTACTAGTGATAAAGTAGAATATAAGAAAGGAGAATATATAGCAAGTGTTAAAGCTACTTATAGTACTAGACTAGCAGATATTCTAGATAAAGAAACTAGTGATGGTATAATATCATATACAAAAGATGGCAATAATAATATTATATTAAAATCATTTATATTAAAGAAGTAGAGAGTTATCTCTTTTTCTTTTGCCCTTACAGCCTTATATAAAATAAGTCTTTCAGGGGTATGACAGAGCCTAAGGTCTCTGTCATAGCACTGTTATAAAATTCATGAAAAATATTTACTTATTTAGCATAATATGGTACTATATAAATGGCTTTTTCAAAAATATAC
>VOFJ01003555.1_pt1 | contig 10509 bp, 17 predicted proteins | sample 5384081 | NCBI WGS metagenome assembly VOFJ01 (sample SAMN12384729, study PRJNA508395) | human gut metagenome | isolation source: healthy gut I | host: Homo sapiens | reverse complement strand
AAAAAACCTCCCTTGCTTAAAGAGGTGTTAGACAGCCCAACCAAGACTCTCCTGTTGGATATGGAACAGTTTATGGTACAATCCGTTCTTCTTCATCAGCTCATCGTGGGTTCCATGCTCTGCCAACCGTCCATTGTCAAGGACGAGGATTTGGTCTGCATCTACAACTGTACGGAGCCGGTGAGCAATCATAATGACCGTCTTACCCTCCACCAGTTTGGCAATCGCCTTTTGAACCAGGACTTCATTTTCCGGGTCAAGGGATGCTGTTGCCTCGTCAAGCAGAATAATGGGTGCATTTTTCAGCAATGCGCGGGCGATGGAAATACGCTGGCGCTCCCCGCCGGAAAGAGTGCTGCCGTTCTCACCGAGGACCGTCTGATACCCGTCCGGCATTTCCCGGACAAATTCATCACAATAGGCGGCTTTGGCCGCAGCAATTACTTGATCGTCCGTTGCGTTTGGATTGCCAAGACGGATATTGTTCATAACCGTATCATTGAACAGGGTCACATCCTGGAACACGAAGGACATATAAGACATGAGACTTTCCGGCTCCATACTCTTAATGTCTTTTCCGCCCACGGTGATCTTTCCCTGCTGAATATCCCAAAACCGGGCAATCAGTTTGGAAATCGTGCTTTTACCGGAGCCGGACGGGCCAACAAGGGCAGTCACGCTCCCCTGGGGAATTTTACAAGAAACATCTTTGATGACATCTTCCTGATTGTAGGCAAAGGTCACATGGGAAAGCTCAATATCGCAGTTCGGGACCGTTTTTCCTTCACCGTCCATCGCAGGGGTAGTGAGCAGGGTACGCATACGACTTGTGACCACATTCAAATTCAGCAGTGAGGACAGGTTCGCCAGGATCGCCAGGATCGGTCCATAAATCCGTGTGACCATCAGCAGGAACATAAGCAGAGGAAGCAGTTCAATTTGTCCACTGGCCAGGAGGATAGCACCGACAAAGATTGTAATGCCAATACCTGCCTGCAAAATCATACTTGCACTGGACTCATGAACACGCCGACAGCCATCTCCACTTTGATGGCGATTTTTTTCATTGCTAACAGAGCTTTATCCAACGCACTGAAATGAGAGCCAGACAGCCCGCAGGACTTGATGATCTTCATACCTTCCAAGTATTCCTGTACTTGGCCAGAGGCAGCCAACTTTGCGTCAACCTGCTTTTCAAACAGCTTCTTTTTGATGATTCCGGCTGAGCCAGATAATGAGGAAGGCAATCGGAACCGTGATAAATACGCACAAAGCAAGCCGCCAGTCAAAGAAGGCCAGCAGGATGCAGGTCAGTGTCACCGTGATGCCGTTTGCAATCAGCGGAGGGATCGTGCTGCTGAGCAGGGATTCCATGCTGCTGCAATCTGCCATCATATTTGTGGTCAGTTCAGAAAGGTCCTTGGTGTTAAAGAAATTCATCGGAAGTTTCCGCAGATGCTCCGCAATCCGAAGCCGGGTCGTGTTCGACTCTTTATATGAGGCAATATAGGTTTTGCGGTAATCGTTTTTGGCAGCCAGAAATACCAGAATGGCCGAAACAATACCCGCGCCCCACAGCATCCAGATATGGTTCCACTGAATGGAGCCGCCATTGACAAAGGGAGTCAGAATTTCACTGAAAATCATAACAGTTACACAGAACGGAAGAAGCATAGCCAAGTTCGTCAATGTGCAGGCGAAGATTGCTTTTTTTCAGATCTGCGTAACCTTTGTCTGATAAAAAGAGAGCTTTTTGTAATCTGCTCATAGTTACACCGCCTTTCCGCTGATTTTCCAGCCAATCGCTTCTGTATAGTGGTTCCACATTTGCGCATAGCGTCCGCCTGCGTCCACCAGCTCGTCATGTTTTCCTTCTTCGATCAGGTGCCCTTTCTCCATGACAATAATCTTATCTGCATTGCGGATCGTGGAGAGGCGGTGTGCGATGATGATAACTGTCTTACCCTGCATCAGCTTTTCAAAAGCTTTCTGGATCAGGTATTCATTCTCCGGGTCGCTGAACGCCGTTGCCTCATCCAGCACGATGATGGGCGAGTCCTTGATAATGGCCCTCGCAATGGCAATTCGCTGGCGCTCGCCGCCAGAGAGATGGATGCCTTTGGAGCCGACCACCGTATGATATCCGTTGGGCAGTTTGGAGATGAACTCGTGGCACTGCGCCGCTTTCGCCGCCGCAATCACTTGTTCCTCACTGGCCGAAGGATTGCCCATACGGATATTATCCAAGATGCTCTGCTTGAACAGGAAAATATCCTGGAACACAAAGCTGACATGGCGCATCAGGTCATCCTCCGCCATATCGCGCACATCTACGCCGCCGATGGTAATGCTGCCGGAAGATACGTCCCAAAACCGGGAAATCAGATTGGCAATCGTACTCTTGCCGCCGCCGGACGGTCCGACAATGGCTGTGATCTGTCCCTGCTTTGCCGAGAAAGATACATTTTCCAGAGCTTTCTCAGAATTATCTCCCGTGTAGGAAAAAAGCTGACATTATTGAAAAGCAACATCGTCCCCAGCAGGTTTCTTAGGATGAGCCGTTTCCGGCATTTCTGGAATATTCAGAATTTCGTCCATTCGAGCCACATTCCCATCAATCTGCATGAACGATTCGGAGATATACATGATTTTGTTCAGTACACCGGAAATGGCAGGAACAAAGAGCAAATAGAAAATGAAAGTCATGGCAAATCCGGCGAAATCGTCGGTTCTGGAGCCGATCAAAATTCCTACCGGGACGAGGATCAGGTAAACATTGTTGATGATTGTGGTGAAAGCGGGCATACAGTTCTGCCAGCCCAGGGAAAATTTCAGGACCCACTCTGTATATCCGGCAATCGCTTCTTTGAGTTTTTTGAAAGAGGATGCAGTCTGGTTAAACGCCTTTACAACCGACATTCCACGAACATACTCCACAGAAGCGTTGTTCATTTCTTCCAGGGCTTTTTGGTACTTACCCATATTCTCTTTCATCTCGCCGCTGCCAAAGCCAATGAACTCCGCAACAAACGCCAGAATGATACCGACCAGAGAGGCAAGACCGAACCGCCAGTCAACGGCCAGTAGGATGATGACCATGACAATGGGAGCTGTAATAGAAGCGACAAAATCCGGGAACTGGTGAGCAATAAAGCCCTCTACGCTTTCAATGTTTTCATCCATGATTTTCCGCAGACGTCCGCTGCCAATCGTCAGGTGATACCCAAGTGGAATTTTAGTAATATGGTCTGCAAATAGAACCTTCAACTCGTACAGCGTTCCGAACGCTGCCATGTGTGAACTGAAAATAGCCAGGAAGTACAGCAGGATATTCGCCACGATCCCGGCGAGCGCCAGCCAGCCGTAATTCATGACCATCCCCATATCCAACTGGTCAAGGTTCGGGAAAACCCCGATAATTGAGCGGATCATAAAATAGACCGCTATGTACGGGATGAACGAAGCAATGGCCGCCAGTGACGAGAGAACCGCAGCTAAGAACACAAGGCCCTTTCTGTCAAGAAGCCAATTCCATGCATCGCGCCAAACCCGTCTTTGGTTTTGCTTGTTTCGACTTTGCGTTTGACATAGCATGAACCCTCCTTAAAATTGAAAATGGTGAGGTTAGCAGTTTCTAACCTCACCACTCATTTTATCAACCTTTGGAATTGCCTGCTACTCCATAACTCTGTTCCACTGTCCAAAATAGCCCAAAGATACCAGAGAGTTAGTCGCAACTATATCGCCCTTAGACAATGCCTGCCTTCTGGAAGTGCTTTTTTTGAACACGCCTTTTGCAATCAAAGCGCCGACGATGCCTGCAACGAAGGTCACAACAGCAATAATGACTACCATTGTTCCATTCATAAAGCTATGTAGCTCCGTCAGATACTCGGCGCTGACACCATTCGACGTAGACATATCATCCACATAGCCGGTCATAATGACCATAGGGAGATAGGTTCCCAGCGCAAAGAACATCATATACACGGAATAGCCAATGGTATTCAGCCAGAAGCTTCTTGTAGTGGCCGACACGGGCCAGCAACTCTGCAATTACGGCACCGGCAATAAAACCGACGGCAACCGCCCATCCTGCACCAATCAGGAACTCAATCAGGCCGATCACCACACCGCTCAAGAGAACGCTCCCGGCCTTTGGCACTTTAGCGCGCATCAGCATATAGATAATGCCTCCAGGAATTGCCGCAATGGCGCTCCCAAACGCGAAGGTCACCACGGTAGCTGCGGAGGCAAAGATGCACACCATTACTACGGCAAAGAACAGAACCGTAAAAATGCCCAGTGTAATATAGTCCTTTGCCTTTCATTTTGTCGGACACGCCGACAGCTTTTGCTTGTTCACTCATATAGATAGCCCCTTTCTATTATTGGTATATAACTAAGATGAAGTCCTTTTCATCCATGCGAATGACACGGGAACAAATCTTCATCAGTAGTTCATTGTCATGGGAAATCACCAAGATGGCTTTCCCTCTTTTGGACAGCGCACTTAAAATTCCTGCAACGCTCTCCATGTTTTTGTAGTCCAAGCCGCTTGTAGGCTCATCAAAAATAAGTACCTCTGCATCCCGGAGAGCCGCAACACCGATAGCAGTGCGCTGCTTTTGCCCACCTGAGAGGGACATTGGATGCCGCTCTTTATAAATCGTCAAATTCAGCTCGTCCAGAATATCGTCTATTCTCTTTTCGTCTTTATCCTTCTGGTCAGATAATGCCAGCAGTAGTTCCTGGTAAACGCTATCGGTAAACAGTTGATAATCCGGGTCCTGCATGACAAGATACGCTTTCCTGATCCGCCGTTTACTTGGGACCATACTGTTTTTGTATAGAACTTCTCCACGGAGTTCCTTCTGCAAGCCACATAAGGTCCGGGCTAAAGTTGATTTCCCACAGCCATTTTTTTCCTACCACGCCAACAATTTCTCCTGGGTAGACACGAAAATTCAGGTGCTGCGCCACGGGTTTCCCTTTCTCATATCCTATCGCAAGATCTTTAACTTCGACAGCCGGGGTATCGTTTCGAGATGGCATTGTTTCGGGAAGTTCTAACCTTGCAGGCGTATAGCTTCTAAGTCCCAGCGCCTTGATTTGCTCGGTACTGAGTAAAGCAAAATCACGGGCGGACCAAGATTGTTTCAGCTTACCATGTTCCATAAGGACAATGCGGTCTGCAATCCCATTCAAGAAGTAAAGGCGATGTTCGGATACAACAATCGTTTTTCCCTGCGACTTAATCAGCAAAAGCAGCCGCCGTAGTTCTTGGATGGCCTCCGGATCCAAGTTTGAGGAAGGCTCGTCCAAGACAAAAATATCAGGATTTAATGCGTAAACGCTGGCAAAGGCTATGGTCTGCTTTTGCCCGCCGGACAAGTCAAACAGGTTGCGATCCTTTAACTTTTCAATATGTAATTCCCGGATAGTCTGTTGGTAACGGTTCAACATCACTTGATAAGGCATCCCCTTATTTTCCATACCAAACACAATCTCGCTGTCCGGCGTATCCAGGCTGAAGAATTGACTGCGCGGATTTTGGAAAACAGAGCCTATCTTGTCTGACAAATCGTGCGGTTGGATCGTGCGGGTATCAACTCCGTCAATGAGAACCGCCCCGGACATTTCCCCTTCGTAAAAGTGGGGGGAATAAGCGTATTTATCAACCTGGTCACACAAGTCTTTCCACATCCAGATTCGCCAGTGAGAACAACACACTCCCCCTCTTTTAATCTGCAAATTGAAATCTTGCAAATTTTCCTGTTCAGCGCCGGAGTATTGAAAAGATACATGGTCAATATCAATCATCATCATATCCTCCCATATATCTGGTATTTGCAGAAAAACAGCACAACGAAGGCAACAAGAAAGAAGCACAGTACCATCCAATCTTTAGCATGAACTTTTAGCTGAATGAACGAAGTCCGTTGTGCCGGATTATCAATACCTCTCGTCACCGCAGAAGCAGATAATTCTTCTGCAATCGAAGCAGAGCGCATCACGATGGGGATAGCGATTGCCTCCAGAATGAGCACAGGGCGCGTGAATACATTTTTCCACGAAAGTGCGATGCCTTTTAACTTCATCGCGTCATAGATATTGTGGATCTCCTCACTGAAAGTCGGAAAAAAGCGCAATACCATAGCGAATGTAATGGTAATGCTCCGAGGAATTTTTTTAGCGAGTACATGGCCGCAATCAATTCGCTGACTTTCGTTGTAGCGATAAAGGTTGAGGCAAAGAGTACCACGGGTATCATCACCCGAATAAACAATGTGAAGATCGACAAAATAGTTTCGATGGCCTGGGGAAGGAAGGCGCAAAGCTGCTGTATGGCCGCAATCACCACATAAAAAGACGATATATTTCAATACAATCTTTTTCTGCCCCATCAGGCACGAAAGGATACAGATAAAGAAAAAACACACGCTGCCAAGGACAAAAAATCCTTCAAGCCGAACACCATAAAGTTGATGAGCAAAAACAGAAGCAACTTGATTCCTGAGTATCTATGGCAAGCAGGGAGACCACCTCCTAAATAAAAAAGCTGATGGGTTAGCATAAACCAACCGCACCAGCTCATTATATCTGCCTGCGCAATTTTTTTTCCGCTCCATTCCTTTGAGATGATGCAGAAAATAGCCCGTTCTTCCTATTTATTTTTTCGATAGTCCTTTGGTAACATCCCATACACAGATTGAAACGCTTTAGCAAATTTGCTGGCATTGCTATATCCGAGTTCTAAAGCTATATCCCCGATTTTCATTTTATCTTCCGAGAGCCACTGGGCTGCTAAATTCATTTTGTATTTTTGAGATACGCATAGGGTGTGTCTCCGTAGATATGAGAAAAAACCAAATGAAAAACAGAGAGGTTTAAGTGTGCTTCCTTTGCCAACTGCTCCAGAGACACTTTTTCATCCAAATGGGAAATGAGGTATTCTCGTATCGCTTTTGTGGTCTGTATCTGTTTCTTATCAAAATACTTCAAATCGCACCCGTTAATCTGTGTCAACTGATCCATGTGGTATAGTAATTCGATAGCTTTGATTTTGAAATAGCCGATTGGCTCCGTCTCAGCGGCAGAATATAATTCTGAAAACAGATGCTTCAACTGCGCTGGGGTATCACTGACATACCACCGTGTTTCAAGTCCCAGCGTTGTTCCTATTTTATCAAGGTCAATAGGGATTGTCTGCATCATCCGGCGTGTTCCATCTGAAAGCGCCTGACGGTCAATGACGAGGCTGACGCCGTAATATTTTCCCAAAGGGAAAGAAAAGGAAACCGGCAAATGCTCTGTTGCCGCAACGCTAAAATAGCCCTCTGGCAAATACGATACAGTGTGGTTAGCAAATTCACATTCATACCGGCCGGTCTGGCAGTGCGTGATCTGAATAATATCTGGATTAAACTTTTGTGTTTCCATAGACTCATCTGATTCAAAATCGAGGAAACAAAGCTGTATTCCCTCAAACAGATTATAGTTTTTTACAATTCCCCGGCCTTTGCAGCCATAATCTACGACTACACGATCATCACTTTGCGCCAGAACTTTGGCCTGCATACCGTACCAGTCTTGATTGAAACTGGCATTTCCCATTATCCTCACTCCAATCAGTTAATTATAACTTACTGATTTTATAATAACACACGCCTGGACGAAATTCAAGAAAATAGCCCATTTATAAAAAGTATTTTCTTGAATGTTCGGCCAAAAAATCTCCGTTTCAAATTGTAGTATTAGTAGAGGGAGAATACGAGGAAAGAGTTACGGTAGCAAGCATAGGAAGTGTGTACCCACTTCCGTATTTTGCTCTGCAAAACAGCTTGTTGGGAAGTGTCCCAAACCCTCAAAACGGAAAGGAGAGTAAAACGAATGGAAGGCAGAAAACGAACCGTGCAGGTCAAATTTTATGTGACGGAAGAAGAACGGAGGTTGATTCGAGAAAAAAATGAAATTGATACCAACCCGAAATATGGCCGCGACCCTATCTGCGAAAGATGGCGATAGATGGTTATGTTGTCCACATCGACACCACCGACATCCGGGCGCAAACCGCCGAACTGCAAAAAAGATTGGTGTCAACGTCAATCAGATCGCGCGGCGGCTGAACAGCATGGGGCCGCTGTACACACAAGACGTTGCGGACATCAAGGGAGCATTGGCGCAGATATGGCAGTTACAAAGATACATCCTATCAAGTCAACGCTGAAAAAGGCATTGGACTACATCGAGAATCCGGCCAAGACGGACGAAAAAAAAATGCTGGTGTCCTCCTTTGCCTGCTCCTACGAAACCGCCGACATCGAATTTGAACTGCTGTTGTCACAGGCCATGCAGAAAGGCAACAATCTGGCCCACCACTTGATACAGTCTTTTGCGCCGGGCGAAACCACGCCGGAGCAGGCCCACGAGATTGGTCGACAGCTTGCAGATGAAGTCCTGCAAGGAAAATATCCCTATGTACTGACCACGCACATTGACAAAGGGGCACGTCCACAACCACATCATTTTCTGTGCTGTGGACATGGTGAACCAGCGGAAGTATGTTTCCAACCGGCGGAGCTATGCTTACATCCGGCGCACCAGTGACCGACTTTGCAAGGAACACGGCCTGTCCGTGGTAATGCCCGGCCAAGACAGGGGCAAGAGCTATGCCGAGTGGGACGCGCACCGAAAAGGCACGAGCTGGAAGGCGAAGCTGAAAGCTGCCATAGATACCACCATCCCGCAGGCCAAGGATTTTGAAGATTTTCTGCGGCTCCTGCAGGAGCAGGGCTACGAGGTCAAGCGTGGCAAGTATGTTTCGTTCCGTGCGCCCGGACAGGAACGGTTCACCCGCTGCAAAACGCTGGGCGAAGCCTACACCGAGGAAGCTATCACCGAGCGCATCAAAGGGCAGTTCGTGGAGCGGAAGCCCAAAGAAACCCGCAAAATTTCTCTGCGGATTGATTTGGAAAACAGCATCAAGGCCCAGCAGTCCGCAGGAGGGGTATGAGAAGTGGGCAAAACTCCACAATCTGAAACAGGCGGCCCGGATGCTGAACTTCCTGACCGAGCATGAAATCGAAAGCTACCCGGATTTGGAAAGCCGGGTGGCCGAGATCACCGCCGCCAGCACCGAAGCTGCCGCTGCACTGAAAGCAGTAGAGCGCCGGCTTGCAGAAATGGCCATGCTGATAAAGGATGTCACCACCTGTAAGGAGCTGCACTCGTTGGTGCAGGAGTACCAGCGGGCCGCTGACAAAAAGCAGTTCCGGCACAAGCACGAGGGCACCCTGATTCTCTATGAAGCGGCGGCCAAGGCCCTGAAAGAGCAGGGCTTTCAAAAGCGGCCCGACCTCTACGCCCTGAAAGCCGAGTATAAGCAACTGACCGAGCAGAAAGACCAGCTGCAGCGGCGGTACAGCGAAGCCAAACGCCAGATGCAGGAATATGGTACCATCAAGCAGAATGTGGACGGCATCCTACGGACAACACCGGGAAAAGAGCAGATGCAGGAACGGTAAATCTGCACAAAATATTGTTCGGATTTTTGAACTGCAAACGCTTAGACTGGGTGGCGTTTCCACCCGAAATCATGTAAAATAGAATTAGACAACGAAAGCGAGGAACCCTCTATGGCAGAAGTGAACGATAACGGCTCTATCCAGCTTTTTGAAGATCAGAAAATCCGTACTGCATGGGATGCAGAAAAGGAAGAATGGTATTTTTCGATTATTGATGTTATTTCTGTTTTAACTGGAACAGCCAATCCACGGCGTTATTGGAGTGACCTTAAGCGTAAGCTGAAAGCTGAGGGGGCAAATGAGTTGTACGAAAAAAATCGTACAACTGAAAATGTTGTCCTCTGATGGAAAACGGTACAAGACAGATGTCGCCAACACCGAACAGCTTTTTGCGTATCATCCAGTCCATCCGTCCCCGAAAGCTGAACCGTTCAAGGCATGGCTGGCAATGGTGGGCAAGGAACGCATCGAAGAAACCATCGACCCGGAGCAAGCTATTGACCGTGCGCTTGATACCTATTTGAAGAAAGGCTACTCCGAAGAATGGATTCACCAGCGGCTTTTGGCAATCCGCATCCGCAACGAACTAACGGACGAATGGAAGAAGCGCGGAGTGCAAAAGGGCAAGGAGTACGCCATCCTGACCGATGAAATCTCCCGCGCATGGTCCGGCATGACCACGGGGCAGTACAAGCGGCTGAAAGGTCTGACAAAAAAGAAAATCTCCGGGACAACATGACCGATTTGGAACTTGTGCTGACCATGCTGGCGGAAGCATCCACCACGGATATTTCCAAGACTGCAAAGCCGCAGACCTTTGAAGAAAACAAGCAGGTTGCTAAACGCGGCGGCAAAGTGGCCGGCATTGCGCGGCAGGCTCTTGAAGCGGAAACCGGCAAGCCCGTTATCACAGAAAAGAATGCGTTTGACTTCCAGCAGCTTGTGACCGACATTGTAGAAGATGCCGCCGAACTGCCAGAAA
>VOFJ01003562.1_pt1 | contig 10512 bp, 26 predicted proteins | sample 5384081 | NCBI WGS metagenome assembly VOFJ01 (sample SAMN12384729, study PRJNA508395) | human gut metagenome | isolation source: healthy gut I | host: Homo sapiens | reverse complement strand
CCATGCCGAACGCCGCCCTGGTGAGTAATTTGTCGGGTGGCCTCCGTGGCATCCAACGGCCTCTTCCAACGATTTGGGGAGACTGTCAATCTGCGCTTTGTCTTTCTCCGACAGGGTATAGAGGTTAAAGTCATACGGCCCCCCAGCCCCGCTCATGGGGATCAATCTGCTTTTGAATCCCGTCCAGCCCAGCCATCAGAATGGCGGCGAAAGCATAGTAGGGGTTGCAGGTGGCATCGGGGTTGCGCAGCTCAAAGCGCTTGTTCTTCGGTGCCTTGGCATAGGCAGGGGATGCGTACCACCGCACTGCGGTTGGCCATGGCATAGCCGATGGTCACCGGTGCCTCGAACCCAGGAACCAGGCGTTTGTAGGAATTGGTAGAGGGATTGGTAAAGGCACAGAGGGGCCGCATGCTCCAGCATTCCCCCGATGAACCTCAAAAAGCGGGGATCGTGCCAGAGTTGAGCATAGCCTTCTTTATCAGAAAAATGGTTGGCCGTCTTTGAACAGATGCATATGCACATGCATGCCACTGCCGGCCTCCCCTGCCACCGGTTTGGGAAGGAAGGTAGCCGTACGCCCTTCCCGCGCGGCGGCGTTCTTTACAATGTATTTGGCGGCCATGGTACTGTCCGCCATGTGGGTCATTTCCCCAGCTCCACCTCAATCTCCATCTGGCCGCAGCCGCCTACTTCAGGGTGGTGGTACTTGACTCGGATCCCCCCAGTCCTCCAACAGCATGCAGATCCGGCTCCGGAGATCCTGGTGACATCTTGCGGCAGCGTAGTGTGGTACCCGGCTTTTGGGGACTTGATACCCGTTGTTCCCCCTCGTGCTCCACTGGGCTTGACGGGTGTCCACCCGGAACCCGGAAGCCTCCGGCCGGGTCGCGTACCCACGCGATCAAAGACATAGAATTCGTACTCCGGTCCCACAATCATCTCGTCGGCAATGCCCAGTTCCTTCATATAGTCAATGGACCGCTTGGCCACGTTCCGAGGATACTGGTCAAAAGGGACGGTTGGCGGGGCGGTCGATGATCATCACATCCCCGATCATGGTCAGCGTGGGGACCTCCCCAAAGGGGTCCACTGCCGCGGTGTCCAAGTCGGGCACAAAGACCATGTCGCTGCGCTCAATGGGCGCATAGCCGTAATTGGAACCGTCAAACCCAATGCCGTACTGCATGGTGTCCTCGTTGAGCCGCCCCACAGGAATGCTGAGGTGCCGCCACCGGCCATCAATATCGGTCATCTTAAAGTCGATCATTTGGATTTTTTTTTTCCTGGACACAGGGCTAAAATCTCCTGTAGTGTTTTTGCCATATTGGACCTCCTTCTTGGCGTTTGTTCCTTGCCATCCAGCGCAACAGTTTCACTGGAAATTGGTTTCAACATAGCGGATTTTTATTCATTTGTCAAGAAAAAAGAAGCTTTAAACCAGTTTTTCTTTCATTTTGTGCAAACGGGATTCGGCGTACGGACATTCACTCCCCGCTTTGCCGTATCGTTTTAGGGCCCAATAGCTGTACCAAACAGCCACCATACTCCCCACCAGTATCACAAGAATGCCGGCCACAAAGCACCACACACCCTTTAGGAGAAAACAAAAAAAAGACAATCATAAGAATCCCCCGCCGCCATGAAGAGAATGCCGCCTACACGCTGGGACTTCTTCCACACCACTTCACTGCTCTGGCTCCAAGGGGTGCGCAGGCCCACGAGGGAGTTTCTGCGGAGCTTTGGCATGATGTTGCCTAGGATCACCATGCCCACCCCCACAGGCCGAAGATCCGGTTGGAACAGGTCCAGGTGCGGCGCGGTTAAGTCTGTAACCTGCGCCATGTCCGTGTAGAGAAAAATACAGCGTCATGGCATTGAACACCAGCAATGCTATAATACTGCCCAGGAGGGTAACCCGTCGGTTGTTTTGCCCTCCATCCTCCGCCTTACCAGCAAACTTCGCCACCAACAATAAGATCCCACCGGTGATGACGGCAAGGAGAGGGAACAATCAGCGTCCTCATACTTACTCCCCCACCGGTCCACCTGGCCATCAAACCCGTAGTGGGCAGGGATCTGGTTCGGAAGATGCGGCAGAATCATCAGGGTGATCACCAGGGGCAGGAACATCAGCACTAGGTTCCAGATCCACAGCTTTTTGGGCGTCATGGGTTTCCTCTCCTCTCAGTTGGTTCATCCAGAGAATGGCCTCGTCCAATACGGTCAAGTCCAACTCATAATAGATAAAATTCTTGTACTTGGTCTCGTAAATCAATTCTTCCTGCTTCAACTTTTTCAGATGGTAAGACAGCGCCTGAGGGCGTCATCCCCAGGGCGCCTGCCAGATCCCCGGAGGAAATCTTCCCCTCCTTCAGTTTGAGCAGGATCCTTCGGCGGGTTTCGTCCGCCAAGGCCGCCAAAATGGCAGGGACCCCCATTTCATCACCACCTATTTCAAAATTTCTTGAATTATTTATAGCACAGTTCCCCACCCCTGTCAAGACTGTTTCAAATTGTTTTGAAATAGTTTCGGATAGCATGGCGCGGGCTCGGCAAAGTTGCCGCGCCCGCGCCAATATCGTTTTCGTTGGGTTACTGAATGGAGGTAACGGGGTAATCCTGGGCTTCTACGGCGTTTTTCAGCACGTCGTTGGCCACATCCGCAGAGAGCGTCACCACGGCTGTACCAGCCTCATGGCTGACCTGGGCGTTCTCCACGTGGTCCAGGGCCTCCAAGGCCTTTTTTTTCACACGGGCCTCACAGTGGGTGCACATCATGCCTTCAATTTTCATGGTTTTTCCATGGTTGGTTCCTCCTTTGGAATATCAAGTGTAATGGGGTGAATGGCTTTATCCTTACTCCCGTCGTGGATCCGAACCAGATTCAAACGGAGAGCGTTGGTGACAACGCAGAAACTGGACAGGCTCATGGCAGCTGCCCCGAACATAGGGTTCAACGTCAACCCCAGGGGGATGAACACCCCAGCGGCCAAGGGGATGCCAATGGTGTTATAGAGGAAGGCCCAGAACAGGTTTTGGTGGATGTTCCGCAGGGTAGCCCGGCTGAGACGAATGGCCGCAGGCACATCGCTGGGCCGGCTCTGCATCAGCACCACATCGGCCGCGTCAATGGCCACGTCCGTACCGGCGCCGATGGCGATGCCCAGGTCTGCCTGGGTGAGAGCGGGGGCATCGTTGATGCCGTCCCCCACCATGGTGACCTTCCCCTGTTCCTTCAGCTGGCGAATGACCCGTTCCTTCCCGTCAGGGAGGACCCCTGCGATGACCTGGTCCACCCCCGCCTGGCGGCCGATGGCCTGGGCAGTACGCCAGTTGTCCCCCCCGTGAGCATCACCACTTGAATGCCCATGGCTTGAGTTCTCGGATGGCCTGGGGGCTGTCCTCCTTGATGACATCCGCCACAGCAATGATGCCCGCCAGCCGATCTCCCTGGCTGAAAAAGAGGGGCGTTTTCCCGGCCTCTGCCAGCCGTGCAGCCTGGGCTTCCATCTCGGGCAGCCAGGCGGTGTGAAGGCGGATAAAGTCTGCGTTCCCGCCCCGCAAGGTCTCCCCCGCCAGACGGCCGTAAGGCCGTTGCCAGGAAGGGCCTGGAAACCGATACCTCCTGGGACGGCAAACCTCGCGCTTGGGCCTCTTGGAGGATGGCCCGGGCCAAGGGGGTGCTCACTCTTCTGCTCCAGCGCAAACGCCAGGCGGAGCAGCGCCTCCTCTGTAAACCCCGGTGCTGGCAGCGACGTCGGTCACCTGGGGCTGCCCTGCTGTAATGGTGCCCGTCTTGTCCAGGACGACAATCTGGGTCCGGCCAGCGCTCTCCAAGGAAACGGCACTTTTTGAATAGGATCCCCTGCTTGGCGCCTACCCCGTTGCCCACCATGATGGCCACAGGCGTGGCCAGACCCAGGGCACAGGGGCAAGAGATCACCAGTACAGAGATTCCTCTGGCTAGAGCAAATCCCACATCGTACCCCAGCAAAAGCCAGATCAAAGTGGTCACCACTGCAATGGAAATCACCGCTGGGACGAAGATCCCGGAGACCCGGTCCGCCACCTTCGCAATGGGCGCTTTGGTGGCCGCCGCATCACTGACCATCTGGATGATTTGGGAGAGGGTAGTGTCCTCCCCCCCCACCCGGGTAGCCCGGCAGGTGAGAAACCCCGACTGATTCAGTGTGGCTGCAGAGACAGGGTCCCCCGTTGCCTTATCGACTGGGATGCTCTCCCCTGTCAGTGCAGATTCGTTGACGGCACTGGTGCCTTCCACCACCACCCCATCCACGGGAATGGTCTCCCCAGGGCGAACGACGAAAAGGTCCTCTTTCTGACCTGGTCAATGGGTACCGTGACCTCTGCACCGTTCCGAATAAGGGTTGCCGTTTTGGGGGCCAGCTTCATGAGGCCCTTTAAGGCATCGGTGGTCCTTCCTTTGGACCGGGCCTCCAGCAGTTTGCCTACGGTGATCAAGGTGAGAATCATCGCAAAGAGACTCGAAGTAAAAAGTCATGGAGATACCCCATCGCCGCCACGGTATCCCCTGCCGCTTGGGCGCCGGTCATGGCAAACAGGGCATAGGTACTATAGACAAACGCCGCCGCCGCCCCCAACGCCACCAGGGTATCCATGTTGGGCGCCCGATGGAATAGGCTCTGAAAACCGCTGATAAAAAATTTCTGGTTGATCACCATGACCGCCGCCGACAGCAACAGCTGAGCAGTCCCAAGGCAACATAGTTCTCCTGGAAAAAGGCAGGAACCGGCCAGCCCCACATGGTGTGACCCATCGAGAAATACATCAGAATCACCAGAAACACCAACGAACTGATGAGACGCTTTCGAAGCACTGGTGTATCATGGTCGGCCAATGCGTCCTCTGCTTCTGCCGCTTGTGCCGCTGCCGTCGCGTTTTTCCTTTGCCGAAGCGCCGTAACCGGCGCTTTCCACGGCGTGAATGATCTCTTGGGGAGAGGCCGTCCCCTCCACGCCCATGGAATTTGTCAGAAGACTCACGGAGCAGGCCGTGACCCCCGGCACCTTGGAGACCGCTTTCTCCACCCTTTGCACTACAGGCGCCAAGGCTCATCCCTGTCACGTTGTATTGTTCCATTGGGCAAACCTCCTTTCCACCGGGAATCCCATAAAAAAGGAGGTTCTCGGTTTATTTCATCAATTTCTGTAGGGTGAGGACCAGTTCATCGATGACCTCATCCTTCCCTTCCCGGATATCCTTGACGACACAGGTACGGATATGGCTGGCGAGTAGCTCGCGGTTAAACGCATTCATGGCCGCTGTCACTGCCGCAGATTGGATCAGGATATCTGGACAGTAGGCGTTTTTCTCCACCATGCCTCCGAATCCCTCGAATCTGCCCTTCGATGCGGCTCAAGCGATTGCGCAGTTTTTGACCTCTTCCTCTGAGCGTTCCTTGGTCTTATGACAAGTGCAGATGGGTTCTTCCATCCTCTCATCCCCTATCAAATACCCCCACGGGGTATTTTTTTTATCATATACCCTCTGGGGGTATTTGTCAATAGGGTTTCTTCCACTAGATTTCCCCGGAGCACGCCAACCCATCCCAAAATTTAAGGTTGACGCTGGCATGGTTTCCGGGTAATAATTGGGCACATCATACGGAGCGATATCGAAGTGGTCATAACGGGACTGACTCGAAATCAGTTTGTCGGTAACTCCGGCACGTGGGTTCGAATCCCACCCGCTCCGCCAAATGGACAAAAGGTAGGAGTATGGAACAGTTCTCTTTTGACTGTCCAATACTCCTACCTTTAGATTTTATGGGGAGAAAGCCTTGTTATTTCAGGCTTCCTCCTTTCTCATGCACAGCATGGAAAAACAAAAAAATACCCAGCTTTGAAGCCTTTATCCAGATCAGCCTATCCGCTCCGCCGAACCGCACCTTGGGAGCACCCCGGAAAGGGTAGCTTTTTCTGTTTTGCTGCCGCGTTTCGCTCAAATCACATGGTATTCTCGCATCAGCTTCTCTACGTCGGAGCCGGAGATGGCTTTCAGTATCTCCTTCAAGGCCATCCGCTCCTTGAATCCCAGATCCAGGTCGGTGATCCCTTTTCCCTGTCCCGGAGCTTCACCGTGGCGTTCAGCAGATCCCGCACGTCATACACGGTCGATATCCAGCAGAGTACCACACTGCCTCCATGCCAGTGCGCATGGAGTACTCGGTGGTAAAGATGGTGTCACGGGGCGTTTCGGCGAACTGGCCGATAAAGGCGAAGTTGACGGCCCCTTCCGGCACCACATTAGGCCGATCCCCTTAGCGGGGCATGAAGAAAGCGGTGATGTAAGGCATCATACAGGGGGATCGTATTGGCACTGTGAGCGGCCAGATCCTCGATTTGTTCCTCGGGCACCCCCAAGTGGTAAAAAGCCACCCATGCAGATTTCCCTTGCCGGTACACTCCCGCATGGGCTTTTTCACGAAGTTGCCCGGCCGGTCGCTGAACAGACCGTAGATCCAGCCCCACCAGCTGTCCCTTTGGGCTGACTGCGGAACTGAGGTTGGCGGTTAAAGGTCCAGCTCAAAAGCCAGTTGGAGTCCTTCACCGTCACGATACCCCCGGTTACTACCTTCCGCTGAAGGGGTCCTGCTGACAGATCTGCTGGATGGGGCGGAATCTTGTCATCCAGTGTGGTAACGGTAGCACTCATCCAGTTGGTCTTCTCCGGGTCAGAGCAGAACTTGTCGGGATGGCCGAAGGACGGATCCTGGGCGGCGACGCGGCCCCACAGGTCCCAGCCGCCCCCCTCTTTCAGGTCAGTGGAGTAGGCGGCGGGGCTGTCCTGGGAACCCAAGGGCGGAATTCTCCACACAGCCGCCAGGTGTAAGGAATACCAGATCGTCCTCCGTCAGGTCGATGTCCTGCTTTCCCGTCTATAGTGAGAAGATGCATTTGCCGGGCAATCTTTTTTTCCGGCGGAAATCTCAAAGCGGATATCCATCACCTTAGTGTTGTAGTGGAACTGCACCCCCCTGCCCGCTCCAGGTACTTCACCATGGGAAGAATCATAGACTCGTACTGATTGTATCGGGTGAAGCGCAGGGCACTGAAATCGGGCAGGCCGCCGATGTGGTGGATGTAGCGGCGGATATAGAGTTTCATCTCCAGAGCGCTGTGCCAGTTCTCGAAGGCAAACATGGTGCGCCAATAGAGCCAAAAGTTGCTGTCCAGCACCTCGTGGCTGAAAAAGTCGGTGATGGGCCGGTCGTAGAGCACCTCGTCCGGTGTGAAGAACAGCCGCATGATCTCCATGGCGCCCTTTGTCGGACAATCCAAATTTTCCATCGGTGGGGCATCCCGGCCCCGATCCACCGTGGCCCGGCACAGGGAATAGTTGGGGTCGCGCTTGTTCAGGTAGTAGTACTCGTCCAGGACGCTCAGGTCCGGGGATTCGATGGAGGGGATGGAGCGGAACAGGTCCCACATCACCTCGAAGTGGTTGTCCATCTCCCGGCCGCCGCGGCATCACATAGCCCAGCCCCGGGTACTCCCAGCCGTCGCAGGCGCCGCCGGGGATGGGGATCCTTCTCGAAGATGTGGATGTGCTTTCCGGGCATCTGCCCATCCCGCAAAAGGTAGCAGGCCGCCGTCAGGGCGGCAAGGCCCGTGCCCACGATGTAGGCAGACTTGCGCTCCACGCCCTCCGGCTTTTGGGGCGGACGAACGCCTCGTAGTTTCCGCTGGAATAATACATGAAAACGACCTCCTTGTTATTTTGATGGCCCCATTGTAGGCTTGGAACGTCGGTTTCACAATGAACAGACTGCCCCGGATGATGAAAGTTTCATCATCCGGGGCAGTCTGTATAAAAATTTTTCACGGGAGTGGATGCGCCGCCAGGTTCTGAATGGCCAGGAGCAGCCTGGCCGCGGGTCATGAGGCTCACTCGGCCAACCACCTCCTCCGGCGGCGCCTGCATGCCGTCCCTCACCCAGTCCAGCATAACCCCCACAAAGGCATGGTTTGTAGAAGTTGGTAATGTACGCCCGGTCCTGCTCCGAGAGAGGAATAGGGCTGGGACAGTTCCTCCACCACGTCGAGGAGCAACCTATAGACCACCCGGCCCAAGTAGTTTTCTACTTGCTCCCGCTGGACGGAACGGTAAACCCCAAGGATGAAGGCCTGGTTCTCGATCACCGCGTGGCACAGGGCAATGAACCCCTCCTGCCAGGTGGTATAGCCCTTCCGCCCTTGAAAGGCCCGCTCCCCCCTCCTCCTGACAGATCCAGTCGATGAGGTCGTAGATGTCCTGGAAGTGATAGTAGAAGGTCATGCGATTCATGCCACAGTCCTCAGTGATGTCGGCAATAGTGATTTTAGACAGGGGCTTCTGGGCCAGCAGTTTTTTTCAGCGACGCGGCCAGGGCCCGCTTGGTCAGTTTGGACACCATCCCCCCTCCTTTCACGGGTCCAGTATACCACATGGCACGCTTCCATAAAATATTACTTTTAACCGTACCCTCCCAAAGAAGAAGCGCCCTGTTTGTCTTGCTTACCAAGCAAACAGAGCGCTTTTTCCTTTTTCCCCTGAACACAGGAGCGGGCTTCCCTGTCGATACTCCGTTTCAAACTGCACAGGCGAATCCCACATAGATGCCTGCCCAGGAACCCCTTGTGAACACGGCTTTCCCTTGCTTACGTTGCTAGAAGTGCTGTGGCCCACAGCAGAAGTGGTCTGCCCCCTCAAGCTGTACTGATACCATCTTTGCCAAAACAACACCTGCGCTCCCCCTGTGGAGGACCTCTCTCAGCTTCCATGGCCATAGGAGGTGTCTTAGGGGGCACCTCATCCTGCCGATTCCGGCTCCCGCGGCGTTTTGACCCGCAACGCAAAATAGAGCAGGTGGAACACCCACCCCCTGCCAGGATTACGCAGGGGACGTAAAGTTCCTTCCCGCAAAGATCATGGCAAACCCAAAAGGCCATCAACAGCGTCACTGTGAGTATGATGCGCCGCTTGGTCCGCCAGGTCATCCCCGGCCCTGGACGTAGCTTTCCAAGTTGTTCTTATATAGGCGCGTGTTTAAAAACCAGTAGTGGAGTTTCTCCGAGCTTTTGGCAAAAAGCCAACCAGTGCCAACAGCAAAAAAAGGAAACGACGGCAGAAGGGGGACTACCACGCCTACTGCCCCCAAGCCCAGTCCCATTACACAACCTAAAGCCGTCCACAAAACTTTTTTAAACTTCATGTTGTCCCTCCAATTTTCGTTTCTCCCGTTGGGTTTCTATGACATGGCGGGTTGCCATCACCGGATGGCAACACAACATCCGCGGCCCAGAAAATCGCATCACCTGGCGAATCTGCTCCCGCATATCTGGCCGGTAACAATGCACCCGGCAGTTGGAGCAAAAGGTTTTCGTCTCCATAAAGGGGCAACGGTCGCTGCTGACGGGCATACCGGTCCAGCGGCGCATGCCGGGGCAAAAAGCTGTTTTTGCCCCCATGCTTTTTCCGACAGTATAGGGCGATCATTTGGGAGACAACCTGCTTCTCCCGCTCCCGCTTTGTGGCAAGATCCCCCATCAGCTTGTCCTCCCATGCTCCACCGAGTAGACCTGGTCTGCGATGCGCATGGTAGAGGTACGGTGGGATACCAACACCACCGTCCTCGCTCCCATCTCCTCCTTTCAGGGATTTTCAGGATCACCCCTTCGTTGAGGCTGTCTAAGTTGCTGGTTGGCTCATCCAGCAGGAGGAAGCTGCCTCCGTGGAGAAAGGCCCGGGCCAAACCCAACCAGCTGCCGTTCTCCCCCAGAGAGGGTGCTTTGCCCAATTCTCCGACTTGGGTGTCATAGCCCTGGGGCAGGCTTTGGATCCAATCATGCACAGAGGCCTTCCGGCAAGCGTCCTCCAGTTCCTCTTGGGTGGCATCCAATTTGGCAATGCAGAGGTTCCTGCGAATGCTGTCGTGAAAGAGGTGGGTTTCCTGGGTGACAAAACTCTCCATTTCTCGGAGATTTGGGGTGTTGATGCGGTTCACATTGGTGTGGGACAGGGCGATCTCTCCCCTGCTGGGTCTCCCAAAACCGCATAAACAGTTTCAGTAAGGTGGACTTCCCGCTGCCGCTTCGCCCCGTAATCCCCACAATGGACCCCTGGGGATCGATACAGAGAGATTGTCCAGAATGGTCTCTCCTCCGTAGGAGAAGGTGACGTTTTTCGCCTCTGCCCCCGTGAAGGTGACCGCTGGTTGACCGATGATCTCCTCCATGGATCTATACTCTCAAGGAAAATCATAGCATGGGTACTCAGTCGAGTCTTTAAACAATCCATGTAGTAGAACAAAACAAAGCGAAGATGAAATGTCACCTCGCCGCTTGTGTTTCATAGTGACAGAGGTGCAGGTATGCAATTCGTATCCCAGGCATTCCAGAAAGTAACAGAAGGAATGATAAACAGTTACTCAAAGAAAGCATACCCATGGGATAATGCATGGCAAATACGTAACTGAACGAAGCAATA
>VOFJ01000910.1_pt1 | contig 10528 bp, 18 predicted proteins | sample 5384081 | NCBI WGS metagenome assembly VOFJ01 (sample SAMN12384729, study PRJNA508395) | human gut metagenome | isolation source: healthy gut I | host: Homo sapiens | reverse complement strand
AGACATAGGAAGTGGTCTGGTAAATGGGCACCGCGCGGGAATCGGTAGCGGGATCGGCCTGCTCCTGGCCAACATGCAGCTGAAGGGTCTCAAATTTATAGTTAGACATCGTATTTTCTCCTCTATTTATACTTTTAGTATTACTTTTACTTACAAAAAGCCCGGGAACTGATGTTTGTTCAGTACCCGGGCCTGAAAATCCAGTTGTCGTTCCCTTTGGGCAGGGTTGCCGTTTCCGTTGGCCGTCACATTCGGGCGGCGGAGGGCAGTGCACAGCTTTGGGTCAGACAGATTCGTTCAGCCCGGGCGCTGTACATTCGCCCACAACGGAAGTTTGCATGGAGCAGTTCGTTCCAGATCAGCGTCATTTTGCTTGCCCTCCTTTCCGTCGTTTCACCATTTTTCTTATTCCCACTTGTCTAGTTTGTGGTCTGGTGTGTCTGTAGTATATTCTCATTTACCTATATTGTCAATAGGTTAAGTTCAATTTTTTTCAAAAAATTGGGGGTCCGTTTTCCGAGGCTATTATGAGCAGGGAAAAAATTCAAGGCAGGATCAAGCTGGAAGCGCCATACCAATTAAGACGCGGCGCTTATCCTGGGCTTGTTCACGGAAATGTCATCCGGCTGCGGTATACTGATCCCGTAACACACCTAAACCTCAGACCCGAAAAGGATTTGTGCTATGAAATTTCTCTTCCGTATCCTCCGGCGGCTGGTCGGCTATCTGCTGGGGGTGCTGCTGGTGGCACTGATCGCCGCCGCGGCCACCTTTGGCTGGCAGGGGTACAAGCTCTACCAGAGCGCCGTGCAGGCCACCCCCGCTGGAAACGCTCTACCAAAACATCACGGCCCGGCCCAGCTTTGTGCCCTATGACCAGCTGCCCCAGACCTACATTAACGCCGTCCTCTCGGTGGAGGACAGCCGTTTTTGTCCATCACCACGGCGTGGACCCGCTCCCCATCGCCCGGGCGCTCTGGGCCGACCTGCGCACCCGCTCTCTGGCCGAAGGCGGCAGCACCATCACCCAGCAGCTTGCCAAAAACGAGCTGTTCACGCAGGAAAAGCAGATGGCCCGCAGGGCAGCGGAGATGTTTGCCGCCCTCGCCATTGAGAAGCAGTACAACAAGGAACAGATCTTTTGAGATGTACGTCAACACGATCTATTTCGGCAGCGGCTATTACGGCATTGCCGAGGCGGCGCAGGGCTACTTTGGCAAAACGCCGCTGCAGCTCACCGACGCCGAAGCCGTGATGCTGGCGGGGCTGCCCAATGCGCCATCGGCCTACTCGCCCAACAGCAGCCCAGACCTGGCCGTCAAGCGGATGCAGGTGGTGCTCAACCGGATGGTCGGGTGCAAAAAGCTGACCCGGGAGCAGGCCGACGCCCTTTGCCGCTGAGGCGGTCACCTTGCAGTTTTTGCCGGCCTCCTGACACAGACCTGAAAAAGCTGCTGCATAAAACAAGTGCAGCAGCCTTTTTTCTGCCATTTTCCGGACGCAAAAAGCACCGCGCAACGGGAAGTAGACCCATTGCGCGGTGCTTTTTACGGTATTTGGTTTGGAAAAGGAGGAATCATGTTGTCCCGGAGAAGGGATTTGCGGCGTTCCCTTCCGGTGATTCTATCTTACCAGAGAATTTCGGCAAAAGTGTTGTGCATCCGTGAATCTTTTATGAACCCTGACGTTTCTTATTCCGGTGCCTTCATGCTCTCCACCATGCTGATCTTCTTCACATGGCGCCGCATGACGAAGCAGACGACTAGGGTAAAGATCATGGTCAGTGCCACGCTCAGCAGATAGCTGTGGGGGGGGCAATGGTCCGGATGAACATGAGCTGGTCCATTTCCACCGTGCGGATGATGAACTGATGCAGGGGGATGCCCAGCAGCAGGCCCACGCAAGAGCCCCATGAGGGCCAGCAGGTCCGATTTCCCGGAAGATGTGGCGGTACACTTCCTTATCGTAGAAGCCCAGCACCTTGATGGTCGCCAGCTCCTTTTTGCGCTCCCCCAAGGTTGACGCTGATGAGGTTATACAGCACCACTGCCGCCAGCGCCGCCGCGCAGATGATGATCAGCACCACCACATAGCCCAGACTGACGATGAGGTTATCGAACAGCTCGGTGGTGTCCTCGGTAAAGCTGATGCCGCTGACATAGTTGCAGTCCAGCAGGTCGGTGCGCAGGGCGTTGTACCCGGCAGCATCGGTGCAGGTGGTCTGCCCGTAGACCGTGTTCCACGGGATATCCTCCGTGCCCAGCAGGCTTTCCAGCTGTGCGCGGGGGAGGTACAGCCGGGTGAACATATAGTTTTCCGTGATGCCGGTCAGGGTCAGCTTCACCCGGGTGCCCTCGGCGTTTTCCACCCAGAAGGTATCGCCGGTGTGCAGACCCAGATTCTCGGCGGTCTTTTCGGTCAGGATGGCGCTTTGCCGCTGTCAAAGCTGATGGCCTTGTGTCCCTTTGCGGGTGCGGAAGGTAACATACCGGGTCAGGTCGCTGTCCTTGGCGGCAGCCACGATGCTCACGCTTGCACTCTCGCCTTCGGCATTGTAGATGGTGGTGGATTTGGTATACACCGCGCCCCAGTTCTGCACGGCGCTGTTGCTGTCCAGCTCCTCTGCCAGCCCCTGCTCCATGGTCAGGGCTTTGGGGTCGCTGAGGGTGATGGACATATCGTTGTGGGTCAGCTCCGTAGACTGCTTTGTGACGATGGGCAGCAGGGAATCCTGTATGCCGAAGCCGATGAGCAGCAGCGCCGTGCAGCCTGCCACGCCCAGCACTGTCATGAAGAAGCGCTTTTTGTAGCGGAACAGGTTGCGGGCTGTGGTCTTTTTTGGAGAAGGACATCCGGGACCACAGCGGGGTGATGTACTCCAAAAAGATGCGCTTGCCTGCCACCGGGGCCCGGGGCAGCAGCAAAGCTGCAGTCTTTTTTTTTCGGCCAGACTGGAACGGCAGGCGTACCATGTGGCAAAGCCGATGACGGCCGCGCTGATGGCTACGCTGGCTGCCGCCATGCCGGGGTAAAAGTGCAGCGTAAAGGTGGACATGCTGAAGATCATCTGGTAGGCGTACCAGATGATGAGCGGGAACACCACAAAGCCGATGACCATGCCCACGATGCTGCCCAGAATGGTGGCCAGCATCGCGTAGAACAGGTACTTGCCCGCGATGCTGAAATTGGAATAGCCCAGCGCCTTGAGGGTGCCCATCTGCAGGCGGTTCTCGTCCACCATGCGGGTCATGGTAGTAGTGGCCACCAGCGCCGCCACCAGGAAGAAGAACACCGGGAACACCCGTGCAATGGCGTCCATGCGGTCGGCATACTGCTCAAAGGTGACAAAGCTCATGGTGGAGGTGCGGTCCAGCACATACCACTCGCCTTTTTTGATCTGGCTCACCTGCTCCTCGGCATCGTTCAGCTGGGGCAAGGCCGTCGGCCAGCTGCTGTTCGGCATCGGCCTTCCGGCTCTCGTACTCGGTGCGGGATTCTTCCAGCTGGGTCTGCCCGGCGTTGTATTCTGCCCAACCCTCTTCCAGCTGCTTTTTTGTGCGGCATCGAACTGGGTGTAGGCGCTGGCTGTGCCGGTGGTCAGCTGCAATTGTCCCTGCAAAAGCTGCAATTTCATCTTGCGCAGCGCAGCCTTGGCCTCGGTCACCAGCTGGTCGTTGGAGAGGTTCGGCGAGGAGATAAGCCCCTGCTTGTACATCTGCCGCTTGCCCGCGTCCAGCTGCTGCTGATAGCCCTGCAGCTGGTTATAGATGTTGTCGTAAGCGGCCTGCGCCTTGGCCAGTGCATCCCGCAGTTCAATGTAATCCTCGTCCTCCGGCTCGGCTTCGTCCAGCGCCTTTTCGGCGTTGCGCAGAGCGGCTTCCGCGTAGGTCAGCAGGGGGTCTGCCACCTTTTTCAGGTTGACCAGCATCTCAATTTGCTGCAGCTGCTCCTCAAATTCCAGCACCTGCTCCTCGCTGCTCACCAGCTTGTCGGCACCGCTCTGCATAGTGTCCGGCAGGGCAGTCTTCTGGGCGGCAAGCTCCTTTTCCCCGGCTTCCAGCTGCGCCTTGGCGGCATCCAGCTGCTGCTGTGCGTCCGCAAGCTTTGCCTCGGCCTCGGCAAACTGACGCTCCGCTTCGGCCTTCTGGCTGTCGTACTCGGCGCGCGCTTCGGTCAGCTTGTCGTTGGCAGTGTCCATCAGCTCTTCCCGCCGGGCGGTGCACTGCACGCTCTGGATGGCCTTGAGCTTTTCCGCTACGGCATCCACTGCGGCCTGATATTCATCGGAATAATTATCATACAATCCGGCGTTTTCTGCCTTGATATAGCACACCGTATAATAATCTGCGGTCAAAGTGCCCTCCGGCACAAACAGGATGCAGTCCAGCTGGCCATCGCCCACGGTGCTGCTCTCGGAATCAGAGGAGGAAAATGCAGCGGGTCCTGCACCGTGCCCACCACCGTGAACACCTGCCCGCTGACCCCCTCAGTCTCTTCCGGCAGGGTCAACTGGGTGCCCAGTTCCACCGGGCTGCCGTGGCCCATCACATGCACCACGCACTCCCCGGCAGCTTCCGGCATCCGGCCGGACAGCAGCACCGGGCGGTTCATGTTCTCCGGCGTATCGGCCTGCGGGTCGGCAGGCAGCTGATACAGCCGCGCCACCGTGGTCTGCTCGTCCCCTGTCCAGTGGCCTTCCACGTCCTGATACTTCACCGCCTGCACGGCGTCCACGCCGTCCACAGCGGCAATCGCGCTGATATCGCTCTGGCTGAGGCCAAGGGTGGACAGCACCCGCAGGTCGAACACGTTCTGCTGCACATAGTATTTCTGGGCAGCGGTGCGCATATCGGGGGCAATGCACATCAGGCCGGTCAGCATCATGACGCCCAGCGCTACGATGCCGAACAGCGAGACCATGCGGCTCAGATTGTCCTTCATTTCCCGCAGGATGTTTTTACGATAACTTTTTTGCACTGCACTCACCACTCAATCTGTTCCACCGGCACCGGGTGCTCGTTGACCTTGTTGGACACGATCTGCCCACTGCGTACCTGAATGATGCGGTCGGCCATGGCGGTCAGGGCCGTGTTATGGGTGATGACGATCACGGTGCGACCGGTTTTTCGGCAAGTGTCCTGCAACAGCTTGAGCACCTGCTTGCCCGTGTTGTAATCTAAAGCGCCCGTCGGCTCGTCGCACAGCAGCATCTTGGGCCGCTTGGCCAGCGCCCGGCGATGGACACCCGCTGCTGCTCGCCGCCGGAAAGCTGCGCAGGAAAGTTGTTCAGCCGCTCCCCCAGCCCCACACTGGTCAGGGTCTGGGCCGGGTCCAGCGGGTCGCGGCAGATCTGGCTGGCCAGCTCCACATTTTCCAGTGCGGTCAGATTCTGCACAAGGTTGTAGAACTGGAACACAAAGCCCACATCGTACCGGCGGTAGGTGGTAAGAGCCTTTTCCGAAAAGCGGCTCACGTCCCGGCCGTCCAGCCAGACATGGCCCTCATCGCAGCTGTCCATACCGCCCAGGATGTTCAGCAAGGTGGTCTTGCCGGCACCGGAGGGGCCTACGATGATGCAGAACTCCCCCTTGTCCACATAAAAGTTCATGTGGTCGGCGGCGGCGATCTTCACACTTCCGGTCTGGTAATATTTGCAGACGTCCTGAAACTCCACAAAATGATCCATGGCGTTTTCTCCTTTGCAACCATGTAATTTTATCCACTTTAACTATAACACAACCCGGCAAAGGTTGCACCATCTGCCGGGCAAATTTTCAAAAACTTAACAGAAAAACTCCCACTGCAGCAGTAGCAGTGGGAGTTTTTGGATGCTTATGGAATCAGGAGGCTGGGGCTCAGCGGCCGATCAGCAGATCCCGGCGGCCCCGGCCATTGACGCTGAGGCGGACGGTGCTGCCGCACTGGTGCAGTTTGACCTTGGCATCGGCATCATAGCCCTCCGTCAGCAGGCTCAGGTTCAGGGTGGTGGAGGTCTTTTCGGTCTTGAACACCAGGGTGTTGATACCGTTGTTCATCATGGTGGTCAGGTCCTCCATGGTGCAGCGGAAGGTAGCCACGCTGGCAGGCACATCCAGGGTCAGCACCGTGCCGTTCTGCCGGGCAGTGTACAGCACCTGGCGGCCAAGCAGGCCCTTGACGCTGTAGTTCAGCTTCAGAGCGTCGCTCTCAGCACCGTCGGCACCAATGAGCATGATGTTGCCCTGGATGGCAGGGGGCCTTCCGGTGCGCCATAGCCGCCGTAGGTGGGGTCCTTTTTCGCCAACGGCCACATCGCCGTCGGCACTGATGAGCATGATGTTACCCTGGATGGCAGGGGCCTGCCGGGGCACCGTAGCCGCCGTAGGTGGGGTCCTTTTTCGCCAATGGCCACGTCGGCAGCAAATGCGCCTACGCTGAGCATGGCAACGGCACAGGTAGCCACCGCAGCGGCAGCCAGGGTACGGGCAAATTTATGATTCTGCAGTTTCATAAGAAAATCCTCCTGTTTTTGCAGCCGGGGTCCGGCTGTGTTTTTCATGTTCTTGCAACCATGGTTTTTCTGCGGGGCTCTGAACCAGAACCGCCGCATCTGTCTTGTAAACGAATGCGGCGGCTGGATTATTGCAGGGAATGCAAAAAATTATTCAGTTTTTTTCTTCTCCGTTCAGGATGGCCATAAATTCCTCTCCGGTGATGGTCTCCTTTTCGTAAAGGTACCTGGCCAGCTCGTCGAGCTTCGCACGGTTGTCGTTGAGGATCTTGATGGCCTTTTCGTGCTGGACCTTTACCAGCTCCACGACCCGCTGGTCGATCTCCCGCTGGGTCTGGGCAGAGCAGGCCAGGGAGGTATCGCCCCCAAGGTGCTGGTTTTTCACTGTCTCCAGTGCCACCATATCAAATTCAGCGCTCATGCCGTACTGAGTAAGCATGGCCCGGGCCAGCTTGGTGGCCTGTTCGATGTCGTTGGAGGCGCCGGTGGAGGCGGAGCCGAAGACCGGCTCTTCCGCCGCCCGGCCGCCGGTAAGCGTGGCGATCTTGTTCTCCATCTCCTCCTGGCTCATCAGATAGTGGTTGCCCTCCTCCACCTGCATGGTGTAGCCCAGAGCGCCGGAGGTGCGGGGGATGATGGTGATCTTCTGTACGGGGGCGGAGTGGGTCTGCTTGGCAGCGACCAGAGCGTGGCCGATCTCATGGTAGGCTACGATGCACTTTTCGTGGTCGGTCAGGATGGAGTTTTTCTTCTGGTAGCCTGCAATGACCACCTCAATGCTCTCCTCCAGGTCGGATTGGGTCACGCTCTTGCGGCCTGCACGGACGGCCCGCAGCGCGGCCTCGTTGACGATGTTGGCCAGCTCGGCACCGGACGCGCCGGAGGCCATCCGGGCCACGGTGGTAAAGTCGATGCCCGGGGCCAGCGCGACCTTCTTAGCGTGGACCTTCAGGATCTCCTCGCGGCCCTTGAGGTCGGGCAGCTCCACCGGTACCCGGCGGTCAAAGCGGCCGGGACGGGTCAGCGCGGGATCAAGGGATTCGGGACGGTTGGTAGCCGCCAAAATGATGACGCCGTTGTTGCCCTCAAAGCCATCCATTTCGGTCAAAAGCTGGTTGAGGGTCTGCTCGCGCTCATCGTTGCCGCCATACTGGCCGCCGCTGCGCTTTTGGCCGATGGCATCGATCTCATCGATGAACACGATGCAGGGGGCTTTTTCCTTCGCCTGTTTGAACAGGTCCCGGACCTTGGCCGCGCCCATGCCCACGAACATTTCCACAAACTCCGAGCCGGAGATGGAGAAGAACGGCACCTTGGCCTCGCCAGCCACGGCCTTGGCCAGCAGGGTCTTACCGGTGCCCGGAGGGCCCACCAGCAGGATGCCCTTTGGGCATCTTGGCACCAATGCTCTCATACTTGCTGGGGTCGTGCAGATAGTTGACGACTTCCTGTAAGTTTTCCTTGGCCTCGTCCTCGCCGGCTACATCCGCAAAGCGGATGCCTGCCGTGGACTGCACATAGACCTTGGCGTTGGATTTGCCCATGCCGCCAAACATCATGGAGCCCGGGCCGCCGCCGGCCTTTTCCATCAGCTTTTTGTTCATCTGGTTGCCGATGGCCGAGAACAGGATGATGGGCAGGACGAACCAGATCAAAAAGCTCAGCACCGGCGAGGACTGTTCCACGATCTCGCTGGAGAAGGTGGCTCCGGCATCGTACAGCCGCTCGGTCAGCCCGGTGTCGTTCATCAGGCCGGTCTTGTAGACCTGCGTCTCGTCCTTATCGGTAAATAAGATCTGGTTCGATTCCACATCCACCCGGCCGATGTCTTTGTCTTCTGTCATGGACATGAAAGTGCCGTAGTCCACTTCTTTTTGATCTGGCGCTCCTCCATCCACGGCAGCAGCACAAGGTTGAGGAGCAGCAGCAGAAGCATCAGCAGCACGATGGCATAGTAGATCGCCAACGGCTTGCGCGGTGTCTTGACTTCTTTCATAGGATTTCCTCCTCGGTAAACGGCCTCGCCCTCTCTCAGTCTGCTTCGCAGCCAGCTCTCCCAAAGGGAGAGCCTTTGACAAATCGGTCAGGGGCCTTATTCTTTCGATAAGCTTATCTTAACACAACGAAAATTAACAAAAAAGCTTTTCGAGGGCTTGTTTCCAAAAACTTCCCAGATTCTTAACAAACCCCGAAGCCTGGCGGAAGGAAAGCGGGGGAATGCCCTAAGCAAGTGTCCGCTGGGGTGGGACCCTGTTGCCGCAGGCAATAGGGCGGGCGATGGAATGGCCTGCAACGACAGCGACCGCCGCCAGTGGCGGATGCAGGGAACTGTTGTTGGGGCCGCGGCCAGCAAGACGCGAGCGTAAGCGATGCGAATGCTGGGAGCCGCAACCCGATTTCACTTGCGTGGGCATCCCCCGCTTTCCCAGCGCTCTACGATTCGATGCAGAAAGCGCAAAATTTGGAAAATGGTGCCGCCCCTGATGTGAATTTGTTTCATTTTTGATATGAGCCAAACTTCTTGACAGCAAATCCGACGTTTGGTACAATAAGCTCACTTTGAAACACAAAGACCAAATGCGTTGACGGGGAAAAACGATCTTCTTCTGCTTCAGAGAGCTGCCGGGTGGTGCAAGGCAGTGCGGAGGGTTTCGGTTACTGGCCCCTGAGCGGCAGAGCTGAACGGAGAGTAGGCTCTGACGGATGCCCACCGTTACCGGGGCAGCGATTCGCCGCCAAAAGCTGATCGTGTGAGTGGCTGGTTTTCCAGCAAAGAGAGTGGTACCACGGGTGCTCTGTTAGAAAAAATGACAGGCCCTCGTCTCTCAAGGCTATCGCCTTGGAGACGAGGGCCTTTTTCGTATGTAACTCCTTCAGTCAGATCCTTACGGATCTGCCAGCTCCCCTCGGGGAGGGAGCCTCTGGCGAAGCGGGAAACTTTACCGTACTGCCAGGGGCCCCATCTCAGAGGGGGCTGTCACCGTAGGTGACTGGGGGAGTTGGGCAGGAAGAAACCTCAAAAAGTGTAATTTGTTTAGGAGAGTGACACGCAAAATGATGGACGCAACCAAGTACGCACCGGGATATTACCCTGTCCCTGCCGGTTATGACAGCTGGGTGAAGAAGGATCACATTGAAAAGGCCCCGGCCTGGTGCAGTGTGGATCTGCGCGACGGCAATCAGGCTCTGATCGTGCCCATGAGCCTGAGGAAAAGCTGGAGTTCTTCCAGATGCTGGTGAAGATCGGCTTCAAGGAGATCGAGGTGGGATTCCCCGCCGCCAGCGATACCGAGTACGAGTTCCTGCGCACCCTGATCGAGAAAACATGATCCCGGAGGACGTCACCGTGCAGGTGCTGACCCAGTGCCGCGACCACATCATCCGCAAGACCTTTGAGGCTGTCAAGGGTGCCCCCCGCGCAGTGATCCACTTCTATAATTCCACCTCCTGTGGCCCAGCGCGAGCAGGTGTTCCACAAGAGCAAGGAAGAGATCAAGAAGATCGCCACCGACGGCGCAAAGCTGGTCAAACAGCTGAGTCGAGGAGTACGAGGGCAACTTCCTGTTTGAGTACAGCCCCGAGAGCTTTACCGGCACCGAGGTGGACTATGCTGTGGAGGTCTGCAACGCAGTGCTGGACATCATGCAGCCCACCCCCGACCGCCCCATGATCATCAACCTGCCCGTTACAGTCGAAATGAGTATGCCCCATGTCTACGCCAACCAGATCGAGTACTGCGACAAGCACCTCAAGTACCGTGACAGCGTGATCATCTCCACCCATCCCCACAACGACCGCGGCACCGGCGTGGCCTGCGCCGAGCTGGCGGTGCTGGCAGGTGCCCAGCGGTGGAGTGCTGCCTGTTCGGCAATGGCGAGCGCACCGGCAACGTGGATGCCGTGACCCTGGCCATGAACCTGTACAGCCATGGTGTGGACCCCAAGCTGGACTTCTGATATGCCGGACATCTGCGCCACCTACGAGCGGGTGACCCGGATGCACATTTACGAGAGCAATACGTAACTGAACGAAGTACAA
>VOFJ01001970.1_pt1 | contig 10557 bp, 14 predicted proteins | sample 5384081 | NCBI WGS metagenome assembly VOFJ01 (sample SAMN12384729, study PRJNA508395) | human gut metagenome | isolation source: healthy gut I | host: Homo sapiens | reverse complement strand
CGGAAATGTTATGCCACACCGAGAACACAGCGCCGGGGATGGTTGCCAGCGGATACTGTGCAAAGTGGGCCAGCGGCCAGAGAGGTGGCCAGACCGGAGTTCTGCATACCGACCTCGATGGAGATCGCGCGGCACTTGGTGGAATCCAGCTTCAGCAGCTTGCCCACACCGAAGCCGGTGAGGTAGCCCAGCAGGTTGTGCAGGATGACTACGGCAAGGATCAGCAGGCCGCTGGTCATGATCTTGGCGGAGTTTGCAGAAACAACGGCGCAGATGATGAGCACGATGGCGGTGGTGGAGACCAGCGGCAGCACGCGGATGGCGTTCTGAGTGAAGGCGTGGAAGAAGTGGTTGACCACAAAGCCCAGTGCGATGGGAACCAGCACCACCTTGACGATGGACAGGAACATATTTACAGGGTTCACATCCACGCGCTGGCCGGCATACAGCAGGGTGAGCAGGGGAGTCAGGATGGGTGCCAGCACGGTGGAAACGGCAGTCATACCAACGGACAGTGCAACGTCGCCCTTGGAAAGGTAGGTCATCACGTTAGAGGAAGTGCCGCCGGGGCAGGTGCCCACCAGAATGACGCCGATGGCCAGCTCGGTGGGCAGGTGGAACAGCTGCGTCAGCGCCCATGCAAGGAAGGGCATCAGGGTGAACTGCGCAATGCAACCGATGATCACGTCTTTCGGGCGGCTGAACACCACCTTGAAGTCCTCCGGCTTCAGGGTAAGACCCATGCCGAACATGACGATGCCCAGCAGGGTGTTGACCCATGCGGTCTTTACCACGCTGAAGGTGCCGGGGAACAGCAGAGACAGTGCCGCCACCACAATGACGATGGCGGCCATGTACTTGCCCACAAAGTCGCTTACTTTTTTCCAATGTTTTCATGATAATACTCCTTTTTCCTGAACACTTATTTTTGCGGATGTAAAGGCAATGAAACATCCGGGAAATGGCTTTCCCGCAAACAAAAACGCCTTTGCCCCTTACGGTTCGTAAGAGACAAAGGCGTATAAACTCCTCTGCGGTACCACTCTTATTGCCGGTGCAAAGCCCGGCCCCCTCAGTGCGCATCCAACAATGCGCGGCCCGTGATAACGGGGGCCTGCCGTTCCCGCTTACTGGGGCGCATACACCGCCCATTCAGCCGGAAAGCTCGGAGAGGATCTTCCCACGGACGCCCTGCACTGCCTTGCACCAGCCGGCAGCTCTCTGCAGCATTCCTTCCGGGTACTCTTTCTCGTCATAGCCGAATATTTCACTGCCACGGAGTATACTCCCCCGGGGGGCTGAAGTCAAGGGATATGACCCGTCTGTTTTTTCATCTGGTTCATATCATGAATGAAAGCAGCTCATGTGAGGACTGTCTCGGCCAGCTTCGCCGGGCGTGGATCCTTTATAAAAAGGTGAAGTGACCGCTTGCTGGGTATCCGTAAAACAGTTTTCGAAAAATGACACGGCAACTGCCTGTCAGGATTGGTTACGGAGTACCCGGCTAGGCCGAGGAAGCATCAAGTCCCATGTCCGCACCGTTAAGGTGTTGGGTATGGGGCTTTTTGCATTTCAGGAACGTATACACCTCTGGAAAGGTGTAACACACTAGACTTTGTACCAAAGTCCGTGTGCCAAGGGTGCTGCGCCCCTTTGGAATCCCTGCTTACATCGCCTGTGGGCGATGTAGATTCGCCGCACAGAAAGCTCTCACAAAAGGCACACCCGGCTGTCTGCGGCGAGGAGAAGGCACTTCTGCGGAAGTGTAATAACCCACTAAGACACTTTCATCCCTGTGGTCTGCAAAGTGTAGTGGGCTCTCCGAGGGGGAACGGCTGTATAGAGTGCGTTTCGGGCAAATCGCCGCATACGTGTATACGGAAGATGGGTACGCACGTACGCAGTAAATCGGCCAAGTTCTCCCATGTAGAGGGTGTAATTTCGATAAAGAACGTGGTATAATTGACTCAACAAATCGATTTGTGGAGGCGATTATTTATGAAAAAAAAAAACCAAGAAATCTATCTTATTCTATGCAGCTTCTGCTCTGTTATATATGGCTTCACTTACTTATTAGCTTCATAAGTGGAAATGATAATTCTATGGCTGTTGTATGGTTGTGTCTTGGTTCATCATTTCTTTGCCTTGGCTCGACGCATCTTTGTTTAGGTTTGTCTCGTAAGAAAAAAAAGGGAAACGACAAAACCGATGTAAGCAATAAATAAATTCCTAGTATATCGCACTCACTCCTAAGCAGGGTTTGGGGCAGGCACGCCCCAACAAGAAGCTGTCCCAAAAGGGCAAGAATTTTCAAGAATTGAAAATTTGTGGCCACGGGACGATTCTTGCTCTCACGAAAACCCATACTTTTTGAAAATCCGCTTTTCGCAGCCAAAGGAGGATGCACCATGAAAAAAAGAGATCGAAGCCTTCGTCAACGCAGCCAACGAACAGGAGTTGGAAGCCGCATGGAATAACCTCTCGGCAGAGGAACAGCGAGTTTTCGAGCAGCTCATGGAGGAAGAACCACCCGAAGATGCACTGGCATTTTTCGCACAGCTGTGTATGATGATGCCCCGAAAGAGCAGACCAGCGAGACTGTGAACATCTCCGAAAATGAAATCTATTTCAAGCGGAAGCCCTTGACCGAAGAGCAGAAGAAACACAGCTCTTATGTGGACGAGAACGGCAACCTCCATGTCAAGAACCTGTCCGCTTTCTGGATTCCAGAACTGACCACCACGGAGAAAGTCGGTCACACCACCTACACCGTGACCGGCAGCTATGAGGGCAAGGAGTCCTTTTTTGAAGAAGCTGGAGCGCATTGTTGCCAAGAACGCCCAGCAAAAATTTGAAGATGAGGGTGCAGACGAATGACAACTGCGTCCAATTCTGCTATACTTGACCCGGTAACCAATCCTGTACCGACAGTTGCTCCACAGAGTAAGGAGGACACAACAATGTCTGGAGCAACGAATAAAATCACCGCACTTTACTGCCGACTGTCGCAAGAGGACGCACGGCTCGGCGAAAGCCTGTCCATTGAGAACCAGAAGGCTATTCTTCTGGAATACGCTAAGAAGAATCACTTTCCGAACCCGGTGTTCTTTGTGGACGATGGATATTCCGGCACGAACTACGACCGCCCCGGCTTTCAGAGTATGCTGGTCGAGATTGAAGCGGGGCGTGTAGGAATCGTTATCACGAAGGATTTGTCCCGACTGGGACGCAATTCTGCCTTGACAGGTCTGTACACAAACTTCACTTTTCCCCAGTATGGCGTTCGCTACATTGCCATTAACGACAACTACGACACCATTGACCCGAACAGCGTAAACAACGATTTTGCGGGCATTAAGAACTGGTTCAACGAGTTTTACGCCCGTGATACCAGCCGCAAGATTCGGGCTGTTCAGAAGGCCAAGGGAGAGCGTGGAGTACCGCTGACGGTCAATGTGCCGTACGGCTATGTGAAAGACCCGGAGAACCTGAAACATTGGCTTGTTGATCCAGAAGCGGCTGCAATCGTGAAGCGCATCTTCTCCATGTGCATGGAAGGCCGTGGCCCCGACCCAAATTGCAAACCAACTGTGGGTGGACAAAGTTCTGACTCCCACCGCCTATAAGTTGAGCCATGGCCTGAGTACGAACTCACCCGCCCCGGAAGACCCTTATCGCTGGGATAAAAGAGCAGTAAGTTCGATTCTGGAACGCCTGGAGTACACTGGCTGCACAGTCAACTTTAAGACCTATACTAACTCTATCTGGGATAAAAAGAGACATCTGAATCCCGTGGAAAATCAGGCTATCTTCCCGGATACACATGAGCGCATTATTGACGATGATGTGTTTGAAAAGGTTCGGGAGATTCGTAGCCAGCGTCACCGCATGACCCGGACAGGCAAGAGCAGCATTTTCTCCGGTATGGTCTACTGCGCTGACTGCGGTTCCAAGATGCAATATGGTTCGTCCAATCACAGGGACTTCAGTCAAGACTTCTTTGATTGCTCTCTGCACAAGAAGAACGGGAGCAAGTGCAAGGGACACTTCATCCGGGTAAAGGTTTTGGGAGGGCCGTGTGCTAAGCCATGTTCAGCGGGTGACGGACTACATCCTCTGTCATGAGGACTACTTCCGCAAGGTCATGGAGGAGCAGCTTCGGGTGGAAAGCACCGAAAAGCTGACTGTCCTGAAGAAGCAGCTTGCCCGGAATGAGAAGCGGATTGCAGACCTCAAACGGCTGTTCATGAAAATCTACGAGGATAACGCCAGCGGAAAGCTGAGCGATGAACGCTTTGACATGATGAGCCAGAGCTACGATGCCGAACAGAAGCATCTGGAAGAGGAAGCCCTCTCTATCCAGCAGGAAATCGAAGTACAGGAACAGCAGATCGAGAATATTGAAAAGTTCGTCCAGAAAGCGCACAAGTACGTTCATATTGAAGAACTCACCCCTTATGCTCTCCGTGAACTGGTGTCGGCCATCTATGTGGATGCCCCGGATAAGTCCAGCGGAAAGCGGGTGCAGCACATCCATATCAAGTACGACGGGCTGGGGTACATCCCTCTGGATGAACTGGAAGCAAAAGAAAAGGCGTGACCGAAGTCACGCCAAATCTTCCCCATTTAGGGAACTTTTGCAAATACTGTTTTATGGGAACTCTGCTCTGGGGAACTCCCTGCCTTACTTATCGTGTGTGATTTTTGCAGGGTGCGTCCGGCAGGGCGCACCCTGTTTTTGTTTGTGCTTATTTCTTCAGAATCCGCATTGCGTTCAGAACAGCGATGATCGTGACACCCACATCACCGAACACGGCTTCCCACATACCGGCCATGCCGAGTGCGCCCAGAACAAGGAACACGCTCTTGATGCCAAGAGCAATCACGATGTTCTGCATGCTCCGACCTCTTTTTCTATCTTGGCGGAACAATTCGGGCAATCCAGACCTTTCAGGATGAATACTCTTTTTCATTTTGACCTCCACTACGTTTTCTTAATTGTTCAATCGCTCAACTTAAAGACAAAAATATAATCGCTTGCGCGATCATCCTCTTAAATGCCTCAAATCCCTTTGTCGATGATCTCCTTTACATGATCATCCGCCAGCGAATAATACACGATCTGGGCCTCTCTGCGGAATTTGACCAGTCCGGCAAGCCGGAGTGCTTTCAGCTGGTGAGAGATCGCCGATTTGGTGACGCCCAGCAGAACCGCAAGGTCGCATACACATCTCGCTCTGTTCCAGAGCATGAAGGATCTGCACTCTTGTGCCATCTCCGAACAGCTTGAAAAGCGATGCAAGCTGGATGTAGTCGTCTTTCGGCTGCATTTTGCCTTTTACATCGTTCACGATGTCCTCATGGATCACATCGCAATTACAGGTGTATAAAGAATTTGACATCAGACGTTCTCCTTGTTTTGTAGTTGAACAACCGTTCAATCATATTATATCTGCTCTTCCTCCGTTGTCAAGAGGAAAAGTTAGCATCTGCTTCCTGCGATTTGTCGTCTAACAGACCTTGACAGCCTCCTTATTTCGCATACAATATAGTTGAGCGTTTTACTCAACTGCCGTATTTTGCGCAGAAGATTTTTCATTTGAACAACCATGCAATAAATAAAAAGAGGTCTGCCTGTGAAAGGAAAATTCATCACTCTGGTTCTGACATTGGGATTTCTTGCCGCGTTTGGCGTATTTATGCACTCGCCGCCCTCTATTCTGGATGGGCTGACCGGTGCGACCCCGAAAGCGAAACGTGCCGCACAGATGGCCGCACCGCTGGAGGGCAACTATCTGTTCTGCATCAACCCTGCGCTGGAACCGTTTTCCGATGCGGATTTCCGGAATGATCTGAAAGCATTTGTTTCCGGTGAGACAGAAGTCCTTTCCGATGCCGGACTGCCGCACATGACGCTTTCGGTCTGCGAAACAGACTATCCCTTGCTTTGCTATGCAACGGCTCTTTGTGAACGCCTGACTGCTGCCGGAGCAGATGTCACGTTGAAGCAGTACAGCGAAACCATGCTGCGTTCCCGTGCAATCAATGGGCGGTATCAACTGCTGCTGGTTTCGGAAAATACGCTTGATGCAACAGCATTGCCGGATGCAGACATCCTTCTGCTCTCCGCAGAAGAAATGGAGGACCCCTCATGCGAAAAACTGAACACCATTCTCTCCGTTCTGCTACTTTTCATCTGTCTGCTTCATGGGCTGATGGGCAGTTTTATGTTGCTGGGCATCAGTTCCGGGGCAGGAAAGTTTCTGGCATGGATCGGCGTTGGCATTCTGGCGGCGCACACCGTCCTTGGGCTTTTGCTGACCGCACAGACATTCCGGGCTTCCCGGTCCGGCGGAAAACTCTACGGAAAGCAGAATGCTCTGTTCTGGGCAAGGCGCACCAGTGGGCTTGCTATTTTGCTCATGCTCTTTTTCCATATTGGCGTGTTCGGCAGAGTGCAGGACGGCGTATACATTCTGTTTCCGTTCACAACGGTCCGGCTGCTGACGCAGCTTTTTACTGGTTGCTTCGGTATTTGTGCATCTTCTGCTCAATCTCCGACCCCCTTCTGGTATCGCTGGGCATCGTCCGGAATAAGGAGCAGCGCGGCGACCTCTATCTGATTCTTTCTATACTGGTGCTGTTTTGCTGCCGGTTCGATCATTCTATATTATATCGGGTGGAACAATGTATGAAACACACTTTGGTGATCGTGGGTGCAGGGCTGGCAGGGCTTTCCGCTGCTTTGACTGCTGTGAAAACGGCTGGACGGTAAAGCTGGTGTCCTCCCTTGCCTCCGAGCGGGCGCAGTCTGTTATGGCAGAGGGCGGAATCAATGCAGCCTTGAATACCAAGGGAGAGGAGGATGGCCCGGAGCAGCATTATACAGATACCCTGACCGCTGCCTGCGGACTTGCTGACCCGAATGCAGTCTGGGGATGACGCAGGCTGCGTCCGAACTGGTGCGCAGCCTGCACCATCTGGGAGTACAATTCAACGTGACAGATGACGATGAACTCGACCTGCGGAATTTTGGCGGACAGAAGAAAAAGCGGACGGCCTTTTGCACAAAGCGATACGGGAAAGCAGCTAATGACCGCTCTGATTGATGCTGTGCGCCGGGAAGAAAGCGCAGGAACGGTCGAACGCTTTCCACACCATAAGTTCCGCACCCTGCTGCTTTCCGGGAACATCTGCGGTGGCTGCACAGTGCAAGGGACACCTATACTGGCGAACTGCTGCGGTTTGTATGCGATGCCGTCCTGATTGCCACAGGCGGGCTGCATGGCTTATTCGGTGATACGACCGGCTCTCTTGCCAATACCGGAGAAGTCACCGCAGAACTGTTCCGTCTGGGCGTTCCGATGGCAAATCTTGAAATGATCCAGTACCACCCCACCACGGTCGAACTGGGCGAAAAACGGATGCTTCTGAGTGAGGCCGCCCGTGGTGAGGGCGGGCGGCTGTTTGCATTACGGAACGGGAAGCCGTGGTATTTCATGGAAGAAAAAAATATCCGGAACTCGGCAACCTGATGCCGCGTGACATCACCGCGCGGGAAGTCTGGACGGTCAGCCGTGACTATGAGGTGTTCCTTGATATGACAGAGCTTCCTAAAGAAGTCATGGAGCATAAACTTGCCGGACTGGTGGATGATTGTCAGACCTATCTGCACAAAGATATTCGCAAAGAACCCATTCCGATTTTGCCGGGTATCCACTACTTTATGGGAGGCATTCAGGTGGACGAGCGGCACCGCACTTCGATGCGGAATCTGTACGCTGCCGGTGAATGCTGCGCTCAGTACCATGGCGCAAACCGTCTGGGTGGAAATTCTCTTCTGGGTGCGATCTATGGAGGACAGATTGCTGCGGAAACTGCCTGCCGGGAAACAGTCAGTTCCCCCAATATGCCCTGTGCCGAAGAATCCCTTCTGCCCGAACTTTCCCCGGACGCTCAAATGCAGATGAATCGTATCCTGCTGAACGCACTCGGTGTCGTGCGGGATGCACAGACATTGGAAGCGGGCATTCAGGAAATCCGCAAACTGTCTGGCACCCTTCCGCTTCTGGGCTGTGCCATGCTGGAAAGTGCCCTCGCCCGAAAAAGAAAGCCGGGTGCGCACTGGCGGGCAGATTATCCCCAACGCAACGATGCCGTTTACTGCAAAACCACCGTGGCACACTGGAACGGGCAGCATATCGCCATCAGCTTTGAATCCATCCCCGAAAGGCGGCATGATTTATGAACTACACCATCCGAATCAAACGGCAGGAAAACCCGCAGGCTTCACCCTGCTGGCAGGAGTTTTCCTTTGAGGGAAGTGCGGACACCTCGATTGCTTCGGTGTTGAACGAGCTGAATCACCGCAGCCCTCTGTGCGAAAAGAGCGGAATGGTCGTTTCCCCCATTGCGTGGGAATGCGGCTGCATGATACGCAAGTGCGGTGCCTGTGCCATGCGGATCAATGGTCTGCCTCGTCTTGCCTGTTCCGTTTTTCTGCGGGACTGTAAGGGAAGCGTTGTTACTCTGGAGCCTTTGAGCAAATTCCCACTGGTGAAAAAAGATCTGGTCGTAGACCGTTCCGTGATCTTTGAAGCACTGAAGCGGACAAAGCTGTGGCTGGAAGGAGATGCGTTCCAGACCAGCTATACGCACAGCCAGCGGTATCGATCTGCTAAGTGTCTGCTCTGTGGCTGCTGCTTGGAGGTCTGCCCGAACTTTGACCCGAACAGTGAATTTGCTGGAGCTGTTCTGCCCGTCAACGCTTACCGTATTCTGAACGAAGAACAGGATATTGCCCATCAGACAGAACTCGCAAAATGCGTATCGTCAGCTTTATTTTGAAGGCTGCGGAAAATCTCTTGCGTGCCAGGACATCTGCCCAGCCGGAATCCCGGTCGAAGAACTGATGTCACGTTCCAATGCCGCAGCGGTCTGGAAGCGATAAAAAGTGTAAAAGGGTATGCGGTTTATACCACAATTGACGCTTCTTTGATCTGGAAAATGCTGTGGATTATTGTTGGCTCTATTGCATTGAATTTCCTGTTTTCTTATCTACGGGCAATTTTGCAGGAAAGTATCGGCTATGAAGTGGCCGCTGGCCAGCGCATTCATTTGGGCGATGTACTGAAACGGGTTCCCCTTGGGTACTTTTCACAGAACAGTGTCGGTGACATTCTGGCAGGTGTTACCACGGAATTATCTACTTTGGAATTACAGGGCATGAAAATGGTGGATGTCATCATCAATGGATACGCAAAGTTTATTGCCATCGTTTTATGCCTGACCTTCTTCAGCCCTGTTGCGGCGGTTATTTCCATTGTCGGCGTTGCTCTTTCGGCGCTGGCTTTGCAGGGAATTAGCAGACACAGTGAAAAAACCGCTGCAACAACCCATAAAGCAATGGAAGATATGTCCGACGCAGCGATTGAATACATCCGGGGGCTTTCCATTGTGAAGTCCTTTGGACAGGAAGGTGCTTCTATTGAGAATTTTCGTAATGCCAGTAAGGAATTGAAAGATATTCACATCAAGGTAGAAAAGGGCTATACACCATATAACTGCCTACACCTGTTTGTGTTGAAGCTGGCATCTATGGGGATCGTCTTGGTATGCGCGTGGCAAGCATTGCAAGGGCAAATGAGTATATCTGTTTTTCTGATGTTTGTTCTTTTCTCCTTTGTTCTTTTTTTTGCAGCGTGGAAAATATCAATGATGCTGCGCACACTCTTGGGGTTATTGATTCTGCCATGAACAAGTTGGAAGCATTAGAGAATGTAAACTATATCGACCAGGATGGCACCGATATAAAACCGGCAACCTATGATATTGAGTTTAGGGATGTTTCTTTCGGATATGACAGCCGGATTGTTCTGCATGACCTGAACTTCAAAATTCCGCAAAATAGCACAACGGCCATCGTGGGGCCATCTGGCAGCGGAAAATCTACGCTGTGTAACCTGATTGCCCGTTTCTATGATGTGAACAGCGGAACGATTACCATTGGTGGAACGGATATTCGCCGATTTACATGTGATAGTCTGCTCAAAAATATTCAGTATGGTTTTTCAGAATGTCTACCTGTTCCGGGATACCATTAAGAATAACATTAAATTCGGCAGCCCGGACGCTACGGATGAACAGATTATCGCCGCCGCAAAAAGCGGCCCGCTGCTATGACTTCATCATGGCTTTGCCGGACGGATATGACACGGTGATTGGTGAAGGGGGTTCTTCTCTTTCCGGCGGTGAAAAGCAAAGAATTTCTATCGCCAGGGCGATGCTCAAGGATGCTCCCATTGTTATCTTGGATGAGGCAACCGCAAGTATTGATCCAGAGAATGAGCATTTGATCCAAGAAGCGATTTCTGCTCTAACACACGGTAAAACTATTATTACGATTGCTCATCGTCTGGCCACGATTGAGAACGCCGACCAAATCCTTGTGATTGATGGCGGAACTGTGGCTCAGAGAGGTACACATAAGGAACTGCTGCAACAGGAAGGGGACTTATAAAAAGTTCATCCAGATCCGCGAACAAGCCGAAGGCTGGC
>VOFJ01002417.1_pt1 | contig 10575 bp, 19 predicted proteins | sample 5384081 | NCBI WGS metagenome assembly VOFJ01 (sample SAMN12384729, study PRJNA508395) | human gut metagenome | isolation source: healthy gut I | host: Homo sapiens | reverse complement strand
AATTTTGGTGATCCTGATCACCAGTGCACAATACCCCGTTATAAGAATCCTTTGTCATGATTGTACCATCCGGTAAAAAGTAAACCGTTATGATAGTCCACAAAGCTACCCTTCCAAGGTGTTTCCTGTGTATATATTGTTGCGAAGAAACGAGGATCCTTTCTCCCCCACAACTCATCCATAGTCCACAGACCATTCTCCACTTCTGCACGATTTAGTTTTCCGGAAGTACCATCCATATATTCAAATTCTTCCACCAACTCCAGATAAGGAGCATCCAAGTTACCTCTGTTCCAACCTTGAGGACGAGGGCATTGGAAGAAATCAACAGCCCATCCATTTCCACCTGTGATCAAACCGTTGGAACTATCATGTCTTTTTAGCAAAGATAACCTCACTATTATTCTCAACTAAAAATATATTTTTTAAAGTTTGTTACTTTATCGGCATCCTGATTATATAAAGCAAATTTCCCACTATTTATAATCTCTTTGAGGCATCATAAGATATCTGATAATAATTTTTAGCTTTTTCTGAAGGAATTCCCACTACTCCATCCAATTGTACCTTTCCGTACTGTGTGATACTAGCAGCATATAAAGCAACCCGTGACTTTAATGCCAAAGCTGCATATTTTGTTGCACGCCCCAGGTTTGTACTCGCTATCTCTTCTGGTAAGTCATTTACAATTTCATCAATTTCTGATATTACAAAAACTATAAACAGCTTCTTCTGTATCTCGTTTAGGGAAATAACTCTTCCTCTGGATCTGTCAACTGTTGTGCTTTCAGGATCAAAGGCACGCCGCCATAACGTTTTACCATGGCAAAATAAGAAAAGGCTCTCAAAAACGAGCTTCTGCCACTCGGGTATCTTTAAGTTCTTGACTTAATGGTGAGTCTGGTACTTTCTCGATAAATTCATTGATCTTACGAATAGGATCATATCCCCACCATTCCAACAAACCGCCTCCTATCTTCAATCCGCCGAATTTATAATTATATCCAGCCATAGCTTCTCCCCAATCTCCATAAAGATAAACATTCATCAGAAACATGATTTACTACAAATGCCAGGACAATAAGCATCTCCTTGCCATCCAGTACCAACACTTTCATTACCAAAATAAGACATATGATAGTAACATTGAACCAGATAAGCTTCTATCAAAGCTTCATCATTCCATACAGCTTCATCAGAAATAATATCCAAAGGAGTCTTATCCAATACATCAGAACAAGAAACAAAGGATGAAGCAATAATTAACATCGATAAAAAATATTTTTTCATTTGATTAGCATTTAAAATTAGAACGACAAATTAATTCCAACAGAAAGTGTTTTTTTTGCTGAGGATAATAAAAACCTCCCTGTCCGGAAGGAGCTTCCGGGTCAATATGATATTTACTCAATTTGTCAAATGTAAACAAATTGGTCCCAGCAAAATAAACTCGACACTGCTGTATTAATAACTTTGTACAAAGCTCTTTAGACAAATTATATCCAAGGGCAAATGACTTCAAACGCAAATAACCTGCTTTTTTATAAAAATAATCAGACATATGACCGTTTGTTGCCGCTCCCCCAAACGTGGATAAAAGAGCATCAGCCACATTGTTATTTTCACTCCAACGAAGATCGAACAGTTCTTGAGGATATGTCAATGTATTATGCCATAAAGAGATATAGCTACTATATCCAAAAGCTCCCTGGAAAAGAGCTGCTAAATCAAAATCTTTATATTTAAGATTTACATTTAAACCATACATCCAATGAGGCATCGTTCCTTTTCCTATTTCAACCTGATCTTTCCAATCCAATAGACTATCTCCGTTTACATCTACGTACCGAATATCACCAGGACGTAAAGATGTATTCTGCTTATTATCTTGATCAAAATCCAAATTGTCGATCTCTTCCTGAGAAGTAAATAATCCATCAGATATATAACTCAAATTGCCTGTCTACCCATTGTCCAGATTTCTGATTAATTCTTTTCTTTGATCCGGATCTGTATAAATTTGTTCTTCATAATGATCCCATTTGGCTCTTGACCAAGAAATATTACCACTGATATCATAGCTGAAATTCTTAAAAACTTTTAGAACTACCAACCATAAATTCAAACCCTCTATCATTTAGACTATTAATATTCTCTTTGAGGGGAAAGTTGCTCCAAATGTAGGAGACATACTCATTGTTCTTGTTGCCGGAATCCCCGATCTTTTCCTGTAAAAAACATCACCTTCTCCGTAAATAAGTCGACTCAAGAAAAGAATAATTCAAACCGACATTCCATATTTCAAACTTTTCCCCATGTTAAATTGGGATTAGCCAACCCTGTTGTAGCAATTCCCAACATGCTTTTATCTCCCAACAAATAATAACCGTTCAACTTATAACCTGATAAATATTGGAAATTACCTACTGCATCATTTCCGAACGTCCATAACTTGCCCTGATTTTAAATCATCTACAATAGATTTTGTATTCGACATAAAAGATTCTTCTGATATTCTCCAGCCCACAGAAGCACTTGGAAAAATACCCCCATCTATGTCCTGGCGCAAACTTAGCTGAAGCATCGGCTCTCAAAGTCGTTTCCAATAAATATTTATTTTTATATGAATAATTAAATCGGCCTACAAAACTTTTACGTCCCATTTCAGAAGAAGCTCCATCATTTTTCATTGTTTCCGTATTACCCACAAACAATTCTTCAATAGAAGGAGTTAACAAATCTTCTCTACTTGCAGACATCCAATTACCCGAATAATCAATGGCTTCATACAAAGCTAAAACAGATAGTGAATGATCTTCGGCAAATGTATTATCATAATTAACCGAAAATTGACGAGTTAACATTTTACTACGATCATCCCGTTGTGTCAATTGAGCTGAATTTCCAAAACCTCCAGCGTTTATATATGTATCACTAGCCACATCATATCTATAAAAAGTTGAAGGTCTATTAAATAGTTTTTACATAACTAATTTGATCATAATAATTTAATAAAAATTTAGCAGAAAGTCCTTTTATATGTTTGAATGCATATTTTAAAGCAATTGTTCCATTCAAATTAAGTTTCTCTTCATTTTGATATCCTGACAACTCTGTGTTGGAAGTAACGTGAGCTCCTCCTGTACCTTTCCCGTCCGCATAAGAGATCTTCGTTGGATCAGGTAAATGAGCTGGATAAACAGGCAACGTATTCCAAAGATCCTGCCATACTCCGGCATTATTCTGTGGTCTTATCGTCGTCATATTATCTGACTTAATAAATGACAAATCCAATTGCATGGATAATTGGCTAGTGATACTAGCATCAATATTTGATTGCAAATTATAACGTTTATAATTTCCACCATTATGTTTCCAAATAGATTCCTGACCTAAATAACCTAAAAAGCCATAATATTTAATCTTCTCACTACCTCCACGCACCGATATATTATGTTGGTTCAACGGAGACCAATTTCTAATCAACTCATTATACCAATCAGTATTTACATATTGTGGATCTGTTCCATCATAAAATTTCTGTATCTGTTCTTCCGTATAGGGAGCTGTTGAATTCCGGTTTACCAGACTGGAGCCATTCCTCCCGTCTCAAAGTTGCATAATCACCAGAAGAAACCGGTTTAGGCATAGTTGTTATACCCTGAAATGTTATAGAAGAATTTACAGAAATTGTTGGTTTTTGCTGTACCCCTCTCTTTGTGGTTACCAAATAACACCATTTCCGGCACGAGCTCCATAAATTGAAGCTGAACCATCTTTCAATATACTAATAGACTCGATCTGGTTCGGATCAATCCGATTAAAATCCATTTCTATTCCATCTACAATCCAAATAGCACAATCAAATCCACGCACACTAATTGTTGCCTGGTCCGCCCCTGGTTGTCCGCTTGTCTGCTGAGATACCAACCCAGGCAATCTACCACCTAAACTATTTATAGTACTGGAAACCGGAGCCACTGTCATTTCTTCACTTTTAACCGTAGCAATAGAACCAGTCAGGTTCCCTCTTTTCTGGGTACCATATCCGACAACGACTACTTCATCCAATGTTTTTTAGTATCTTCCTTTTAATGTAACAGCCAATGACTGTTCATTACCAATCTTTATTTCAGATGAAAAGATAACCGATGTAAAGACACTTCCAACAGATCGCCTTTTTCTACATTCAATGAGAATTTTCCGTTTATATCTGTAACAGCTCCATTTGTCGTTCCTTTTACCATTACATTGGCTCCAATAATAGGTATACCGGCTGCATCGACAACTGTCCCTGTAATTTTATTCCCTTTTTGGGAAATAACAGGATTTGATGATTTTACAGATAATACAATACGGTTCTCTACTACTGAATAACCAACATTGGTCCCGGAAAAACGGCATCCAGTATTTTAAATATATCAGCATCGTCGACAGATACCGATACTTTACGATTCAAATCGACATGACGATTGTTATAAAAAAAAGAAAAATTACTCTTCGCTTCTATCTGTTCCAACACTTCCTGCACTGTTTGATTTTTCGTTTCCAAACTTATCCGGGCAGTTTGTGCATTAGCTACCAGAGGCATGTAATAAGCTAATTGAACTTAGCATAAAGACAAAAAAACAGTTTCATAACCAATGGAATCTTTTTTAAAGGTTAACCCAAGTGACATTGTCACCCACCGAAATTGGGTAATAGATAATTTTTTTGCATAACTTTGTATACTTTTTAAGGAAAAAATGATTTGATACGAACCTGTCGCCAAACAGGTTTCTTTCAGTTAACTCATTTCATTCGGATAAATACGCCAATATTTATCCGAATGTTTTTGTTTCAGGAGGTCCGTTTGCCATACGCTTTCATTTTTAATAGATTTCTACTTTACTTTTTTCTATCAATTTGTTTTCCGACGGAATATAACGCCACTTAATTCCGGAAGAAGCATTGAATATGTCTAATATCTGTTCCAATCGATGATTGGTAAATGATCCGTAAAAAAATCTTTTTACATATTTATTATTTGACACTACAAAATCCACATTAAACCTCTTTGTCAACATACGCAATTGCTTCTTCAAAAGGAGTCTTCTTGAAAATAATCATTCCATCCTTCCAGGATATCTCAGCTTCTCCGCTTGTCTGATATATATCCGACCGATTCGTCTGGATATTATAAATCAATTTTTCACCTGGTTTCATATTCACCTGTCCGGAGTTGGAAATAAAAGCGACTTTTCCACTGATCAATGTGGTTGAGACAATAGAATCCCATTTAAAAAGCTTCCATATTAAAAAGAAGTTCCCAACACTTCCACGCTGGCATTGTGAGGAGTGGTTACAACAAACCGCTTTTCCGGATTCTTTACGACCTCAAAGAAAGCCTCACCTTCCAAGCGGACCGAACGGAATTCCCCTTCGAAACTCTCCGGATATACCAGTGAAGACTCGGAATTCAAATTAACCTTTGTACCATCCGGTAATGTCAGGCTGGTCGTCATACCGGATTTGTCGGGACTTCAACATACGGATATCCTGTTTTCAGGAATAAGTACTTGCAACAGATAAGCAAACCAGCAACGGGATGAATAATATGGCAGCCACCCGCTGCCCCCATATAAACAACGCCTTTAGTTGGCTTCTGAAAATACGATTGTCTACTTTGGATAAAGCATTGTCCGTATTTACCCGATCCATGACAGAGATAGTATCCGATGCCAAATAGATCAGTTGTATCTGCCGGGCTATTTTATAATGCTCTTCGGATTGACGGATCCATTTTTCAACTTTCTCCCTTTCATCCGCAGACACATTGCCTTCACAATAACGGGGAAGAAGTTCCTCTACAATATCTATATTCTTCTCGCTCATTAAAAATCACCTTTTATTATTATGACAGGTGGGATCAGGGTGAGTTCCTAAACAGAAATCGACTTTTTTCAAAAAAAATTATGATATTTGCTCTTAGATAAGAAAAACATATGAAAGGGAGTATACATAACGAACAATACCAGAATGAGAATTTTCTTTTGTCAGCATTACGTCAGTCAGACAGGGAAGCATATACTTTCTTGTTTCGGAAATATTACCCGATGTTGTGCGCATATTGCCATAAATTTATTTCATTAGAAGATTCTGAGGAGATTGTCCAGGATGTTCTGTTCTGGTTATGGGAATCCCGCAAAGAGCTGGTTATCGAAAAATCACTCAGCCAATATCTGTTTAAAATAATATATAATAGAGCAATTAACAAAATAGCCAGTCTACAAGCAAAAAGGTAAAGCCGACACCGTCTTCTTCGAGCAGATGCAGGAAATGTTACAGGAGACCGATTATTACCAGATTACAGAACTAAGGGAATTGCTCAAAAAAGCTATAAATAAATTACCGGACAGCTACCGCCAGGCATTTGTCATGCACAGGTTCCAGCACATGAGTTACAAGGATATAGCTGAACAGGCAGGAGTCTCGAGCAAAACCATAGATTATCGGATACAGCAGGCTTTAAAAGATTTTACGCAAAGAATTAAAGGATTATCTGCCCTCCTGTATTTTATTCATCTGGTTTAACAGAAAAAATATATATTATTCTTTATCCTTAAGACATTAATCATTTATGATGAAATAGAATGAAATTATTTATCCAATCGTTTATCTTGCTGTTGTCACTAGGTATACTGTATCCGGCAAATGCTGCCGAGGCCGACAAAGTACCTACTATCACATTGAATATCAACAATCTCCCTACCAGAAGCACTTGCTGATAATCGAAAACAATCAGAGATGTCCTTTTCTTACGAATCTTCGGTTATCAAAGATATTCCGAAAGTAACATTGCAGGTAAATCAGGTTCCGTTGCGTACCTGTCTTGATATGCTTTTCAGGGATCTCTCCGTCACCTATACTATAAAAGGAAAATTTATTATCTTACGAAGAAAAAGCAAGTTCGTTACGATCAGCGGCTTTATCCGCGACCAATATACAACCGAATACCTTATCGGTGCTTCCGTCTACAATCCCAAAACCCAGGAAGGAACAGCAACCAATAACCATGGTTTTTTCAGTCTGACCGTACAACAAGGTGATATCCAACTGGAAACTTCTTATATTGGCTACCAGCGTTTCGCATATCATTTTAATGATCTGAAAAAGACACGGTCATGGAAATACTGCTCAAAAGCGGTAAAGAACTTCAGGAAATAGTCGTTACCGGAACAAATGCTTCACAAAATCCGGTATATACTCCCCAGATGGGGACATTGAAGATTTCACAGAAAACAGTAAAATCAATTCCTACCCTTCTCGGAGAATCGGACGTGATCAAGACTTTGCAGACACAGCCGGGCGTTTCGGCAGGAACGGAAGGTTTGGCAGGTATGTACGTCCGGGGTGGCAATGGCGATGAGAACCTCTATATGATAGACGGCATTCCCCTTTACCAGGTAAACCACCTGGGAGGACTCTTTTCCGCTTTTAATGCCGAGGCTCTGAAAGATGTCGATTTTTACAAATCAGCTTTTCCCGCCCGTTACGGAGGAAGACTTTCAAGCGTAGTCGACGTACATACCAAAGATGGGAATATGAAAGAATATCATGGCAGTGCTATGCTGGGCCTCACTTCCGGAAACATCAATTTTGAAGGTCCGCTCGTCAAAGATCAAACATCATTCAATGCATCCCTGCGCCGCTCCTGGTTCGATGTGCTGACAGCCCCGGCACTTGCCATCTGGAACAGGATAGAGAAAAAGGATGGAAAAAAAACGAACGGGAAGATATGCGTTCACCGACTTCAACATGAAGGTAAACCATCACTTCAATGACCATAGCCAAGGATATGTCAACCTTTATTTCGGACAAGATTTTCTAAAAGGAGGAAGTACCGATTATAAAACGAGTGATGACAATCTCTACTACGAATCGAAAGATATCGGGAAATTACGCTGGGGAAATACCGTTGCCTCCGCCGGATGGTCTTATGTGATGAATCATAAAATGTTCAGTAATATTTCGGCTTATTACACACGTTATAATTCCTCCATAAGAAGAATAGAGGAAAACCAAACAGGTAAAAAAGACGATGAGGAATATAAGAGCCTGTTTAAATTTTTATTCAATAGCATCCTAATAGATGCTAGTTTCACCATTTCCTCTGCCGAATCGAATGTCCATTCATAGTTTCGGCAGAGTCTTCTATAGTTGTCAAACCATGAAAATGTCCTTTCCACAATCCATCTTTTTCCAATTGGCTTGAATCCATTTACCTTATCTCCACTTACCACAACTTCAAGGATATATCCAAAAGCAGTTTTTTATCTTGTCCGCTATTTCCCCACGATAACCGGCATCGGTTAATATGATTTTGATATTGCAACAAAGCTCCCTAAGGTATCTCGCTAATAAATAAGCCGCTTTACTATCATGTACGCAGGCAATTGTCACCATGACAGCCAATAGAAAACCATTCTTATCCACTACTACATGACGTTTGACTCCTTTTATTTTCTTATTCCCATCAATACCATTAAGAGAACGATTATCGCCCCAGCGTACGCTCTGGCTATCCATAATACCCCTAGACTACATTCTGCTTTTTGTCCCATATTGACACGCACTTTTTCACGTAAGTTGTTCAATAACAAATCAAATTCACCCAGAGAACACCATTTGCGATAATAATAGTAAACCAGCTCCCAAGGAGCAAAATTAGAAGGAAGCATACGCCACTGACACCCTGTTTTGACCAGGTAGAAGATAGCATTCCATATTTCACGCAAATCATATTTTCGCTTCCTGTCTTGCAGGTTCAAGATTTTCTTGATGACTTGCAAATGTGTTTCTTCTAAATCCGTACAATACATAATTATTTGAAGCTTGGTAACTAAAAATAATCATTTTGACGGAAAGAAGAAACACTTTTTTACTTCAAACTACAAAATTTAAACAGGCTCTAAGAAAAGTAAAAAAAATACATCGATTGAAAATGGTATCAACGACCTGGGTTTCCGGATGAATTTCGACTATTTGCCCGCTCCCGCCCATCATGTCCGTTTCGGTAGCAATTACATCTATCATCATTTCCGTCCGAATATACCCAAAATGAAGTGACCGGCGATTATGAGAAACTGGAAGTCAAAGATGTGAAAGAGACCTTATCGGCAAATGAACTGGCTGTTTATGCAGAAGATGACTGGACAGTCAATCATTTTTATCCGCCTGAATGCCGGGATTACGTTTCCAGTCTTTACAATGTCCGTCAAAAACTTATACTTCGCTGGAACCCTCGCATATCTTCCCGCTTCCTGGTTAACCCCCCATCTAAGCCTGAAAGCATCCCTATGCCCCGGATGAGCCAGTACATTCACCAGATAAAACGAAAGTTATATGAGTCTGCCGACAGAATACCTGGATGCCGGTTAGTAAAAACTCCGCCCACTGGTCAGCGACCAGGTATCGACCGGCGCCTATTACAATCTGCACAACGACTATTCTTTCTCAGTAGAAGGTTATTATAAATGGATGAATCATATTCTCGACTATAAAGACGGCTATAATTTCCTCCGTCATTCATCGGTTGGGAGAAGATAAACTGGCCCAGGGGCAAAGGATGGTCGTACGGGTAGACTGATTGTGCCCGGAAAGAAACCGGACGTGTCACAGGATGGTTGGGATACGGACTGATGTGGGCAGACCGCCAGTTTGCTGAAATAAATGACGGTAAACGTTCCCTGCCATTTGACAACCGTCACAAACTGAATGTTGTGGCCAACTGGAAACTAAAAGCGACAAAGTAGAATTAACCGGTAGCTGGACATTTATGACAGGAAACCGCCTTACCGCTTCTTTCGAAAATTACGAAGACCTCGGACAGGCACATTTTCCTTCCGACGTAGCTCCCATTCCTCCGTTTATGGATACACCGGAGGACTTGAATATTTTCACCGAACGCAATAATTTCCGCCTGCCGGCTTATCATCGGCTTGATCTGGGTATCAATATTTATCGTCCTAAAAAGAATGGACGCATGGGAATCTGGAATGTCAGTATATAATGTATATTGCCATATGAATGCGATTACCTTAAAAAAGCGTTTCTGGTATAATATGATTGTTATTTCGAAACGATGAGTATTCTGCCTATCATACCATCGGTTTCATACACCTATAAATTCTGAATAAGATGAAAACAAAAATACTTTCTGTTATCTGTCCTGTCAGGCTTCATATCTATCCCTGACTTCCTGTTATCGCCGATGAAATTGACGTGGAGAAATATCGTACTACTAAAAATCGTCATTAACTTTGCCCTATATCCCCCCGATACCGTTATCCAGGGCGAGCATTACCCGCACCTATTTTTTCTCAGATCTGGACAATCTCAAACCTGAATACAATGGCTGGAACGGGCTAACAGAAATTTCAAGTATAAAATTAAAAATGCAAAGGTTGAACTTTTATATAAACGGGACTTACAAAGAAGACATGAGATGGCAGGCTTTGGATAGTGTCGACGAATATCACACCAGATACCTTTTCGTATCGACGATTATTCCGCAAGCTGGCGATAAAGTCAAAA
>VOFJ01002247.1_pt1 | contig 10597 bp, 14 predicted proteins | sample 5384081 | NCBI WGS metagenome assembly VOFJ01 (sample SAMN12384729, study PRJNA508395) | human gut metagenome | isolation source: healthy gut I | host: Homo sapiens | reverse complement strand
GGCCCACCACGGCGGCGATATCGGCTCCAGAATAGACCGTTTCCAGGTCCTCGCGGTGGTTGGCGTGCATCTGCAGCAGACGGCCCACGCGCTCGCGCTTTGCCCTTGGTGGCATTGAGCACGGCGGCCGGTGTTCCAGCGTGCCAAATACACGCGGAAGAAGCTCAGACGGCCCACATAGGGGTCGGTCATGATCTTGAAGGCCAGAGCGGAGAAGGGCTCATCATCGCTGGGATGACGGTCCTCCTCCTCATCGGTCTTGGGGTTGATGCCCTCGATGGCGGGAACGTCATTGGGAGCGGGCATATAGTCGACAATCGCGTCCAGCAGCTTCTGCACGCCCTTGTTGCGGTAGGAAGTACCGCAGGTGACGGGAACCATCTTCGTTGGCGATGGTCGCCTGACGGATGGTCTTGCGGATGCGGTCTGGGGATCTCCTGACCCTCCAGATAATCCTCCATAATCTCGTCATCGAACATGGAGACGGCATCCAGCAGCTTCTCGCGGTACTCGTTGGCCAGATCCACCATGTCCGCGGGGATCTCCTCCACGCGCATATCCTTACCCAGATGATCGTAGTAGATGTCCGCATCCATCTCCACCAGGTCGATGATACCCTTGAAGGTATCCTCCTTCCCGATGGGGAGCTGGATGGGCACGGCGTTGCACTTGAGGCGGTCGTCGATCATGTGCAGCACGTTGTAGAAGTCGGCGCCCATGATATCCATCTTGTTGACGTAGATCATGCGGGGGACCTTGTAGTTATCGGCCTGACGCCACACAGTCTCAGACTGGGGCTCAACGCCGCCCTTGGCGCAGAGAACGGTCACAGAGCCGTCCAGAACGCGCAGGGAGCGCTCGACCTCAACGGTGAAGTCGACGTGGCCCGGGGTGTCGATGATGTTCAAGCGGGTCTGCGGGAACTGATTCTTGCTGCCCTTCCAGAAGCAGGTGGTAGCAGCGGAGGTGATGGTGATACCACGCTCCTGTTCCTGTGCCATCCAGTCCATCGTGGCGGTACCGTCGTGGGTCTCGCCGATCTTGTAGTTGACGCCGGTGTAGTACAGAATACGCTCGGTAGTCGTGGTCTTGCCAGCGTCGATATGGGCCATGATGCCGATATTTCTGGTGTTTTCCAGAGAGACTTTTCTTGCCATAAGATTCTCTCGTTCCTCCGTTACCAGCGGAAGTGGGCGAATGCCTTGTTGGATTCGGCCATCTTGTGGGTATCTTCGCGCTTCTTCACGGCGCTGCCGCTGTTGTTGGCAGCGTCCATGAGCTCGCCGGCCAGGCGCTCGGCCATGGTGCGCTCGCTGCGGGCGCGGGAGTAGGCCGTCAGCCAACGCAGACCGAGGGTCTGACGGCGGGCGGGACGAACCTCCATCGGCACCTGATAGGTGGCGCCGCCGACGCGGCGGGACTTGTCTCCAGGCTGGGCATGATATTCTCCATGGCCTGGTTGAACACATCGAGAGGCTCTTTGTCGGTCTTGTCCTTGATGATATCGAAGGCACTGTAGACGACCTTCTGTGCAACGCCCTTCTTGCCGTCGAGCATCACGCTGTTGACCAGCTTGGTCACGAGGACACTGTTGTACATAGGATCGGGCAAAATCTCTCTCTTGGGAACATTACCTCTTCTGGGCACTTTGCTTCCCTCCTTCTTATAATAGAAATCATAGGTACTCGCGAATGGGGCTCTCCCCCATCGTGTTCCGGCCTGCCAAAGAGGTGAATGACACAAAAATATATATAAACCTTTTCGGCAAAGCTCATTTCAAGGTCGCAGCCTTACTTCTGCTTCGGGCGCTTTGCGCCGTACTTGGAGCGGGCCTGCATACGGCCGGAGACGCCCTGAGCGTCCAGAGTACCGCGGATGATGTGGTAACGGACACCGGGGAGGTCCTTGACACGGCCACCGCGGATCATCACGACGGAGTGCTCCTGCAGGGAGTGGCCCACGCCGGGAATGTAGGCGGTGACTTCGTAGCCGTTGGTCAGACGCACACGGGCGATCTTACGAAGAGCGGAGTTCGGCTTCTTGGGGGTCGCGGTTCTGACAGCAGTGCAGACGCCGCGCTTCTGAGGGGGGAAGAGTGAGGTTAGTTTCCTTGTTCTTCAGCGTATTCAGGCCCTTCTGCATAGCGGGAGGAATTGGACTTGTAGGTGGCCTGCTTGCGGCCCTGCTTGACCAGCTGGTTAAAAGTAGGCATGCAATGAACTCCTTTCTAAAGATTTGTTGGGATGACTCCCTATATTTTCCACGGAACAAAGGATTTTATTCCGTTGGAAGCGGTTTTTCCTTTGCCAGCAGCGCCGCGGCGGCGCCCACGTCGATGCCGCAGGCCCTGCCCAGCTGGGCCATGGTGTGCGCCCCCGGACACGGGAACGCCCCGTTCCCGGCAGCGGCCCCAGCAGCGGCCGGCCAGTAAACAGCCGGGGATCGGCGTCGCAGGCCAAAACACCCGGCCTGCCCGGCCGGCGAACTTACGCCCGCTGCACCTGTTTCAGGCCCACCACCTTGTCTTTGGATGACAGCTCTTCCAGCACGTGGGAACCTCCTCGGCACAGTGTGTCTGCCGCATGGCAAAATTCGCGGAATCCATATCCGCGCAGTTTGAAATTATAGCACAGTCCCCGGGATACGTCAAGAGGAATCCGGGTAAAACTTTTCATTTTCCTTTGTGCATTCGTCCATACTTTGTGCACATATCAGCAAAATTTGTGTCAAATCTGCAAATAAGGCTGGAAACCGGTGCGGGGGATGATAGAATGGAGATACCTGTGGGGCGGAAGCTCCGGGGAAATTAAAGGAGGTAATAGCTTGATGAAAACACCTGTTCGCACCAGACTTTCTGTCTGCGCTGCTGTCACTGGTCATGCTGGTTTTTCCCTGCTGCCGGTGTCGGTATTCGCGGCAGAGCCTGAGGCAGGGACATGGACGAAGGTGGAGCTGGCCGATATCACGGCCGACGACACCGTCGCCATTACCATGACCAAGGGCGACAGCACCTGGGTGCTGCCCAACAACGGCGACGCCAAAGCCGCGGCCAAGGCCATCACCGGTACCGTCAGCGGCAATACGCTGACCACATCGGAGAAGGCCCTGTTCGGCTGGAAGGTCGTCAAAGGGCGCTGACAGCTTCCCAGCTGGTCTCCGCCGCCACCGGCAAGTACCTGTATTCCACCAGCAGCAACAACGGCATCCGCCAGGGTACCGGCGAAAACCGCGACTGGGTGGTGGACACGGAGTCCGGCTATCTGAAGAACGTGGCACTGTCCCGCTATGTGGGCGTGTACAACAACCAGGATTGGCGCAGCTACACTTCTGTCCACGCCAATATCGCCGGGCAGACCCTGGGCTTCTGGGCTCAGCACCGCCCCCACTTGCCCGCCAGAGCGGCATCGTCACCGATCTGACCACCCTGCAGAACGGCGACAAGGTGGTGGTGTTCAACCCCCGCCAACAAAAAGGCTCTGTCCTCCGTGTACAACGGCTTCTATAACACGGGCGTGGATGTGGAGCTGACCGGTGGCAAGCTCACCGGCTACACGGATGCAGAGCTGTGGACCGTGAACCGCACCGAGGCGGCGCCTATACCTTCTCCACCGCCGAGGGCAAGAAGCTGTCCATGGACACCAGCTACAGCAGCACTCCCTGGACAAGGCCAATGTGGATTGGGAGCTCAGCGCTGCCGCCACGGCGGACTGCTTCTACATCAGAACGTGGGCCGCGGCGGCAGCTATCTGGAGTGGTATGCCGAGAAGAACAACTGGAGCTCCTACGGAACCATCGGCAGCAACGAGCCCCTGTTCGCCCAGCAGCTTTATCTGGTGGTAGACACCCAGGAGCCTGGCCAGCCCGGTCAGCCGGAGGATCCCTCCGCTCCTCTGAAGAACGGCGACCAGGTGGTCATCTACAACCCCGCAAACCTCAAGGCCCTGTCCAGCGAGTACAGCGGCTTTATAACAAGGGCACCGACGTGACCCTCACCGGCGGCACGCTGGCCGGCTTCACCGAGGCCGACATCTGGACCGTGGGCGTCAACGACGATGGCAGCTATACCTTCTCCACCGCCGACGGCAAGAAGCTGTCCATGGACGAAAAAAAATACTCCAGCACTCCCCTGGACAAGGCCCACACCGGCTGGACACTGGAGCAGGCTGCCACCGAGGGCTGCTACTATATCAAGAACGTGGGCCGCAGCAGCTATCTGGAGTGGTATGCCGAGAAAGAATAACTGGGTGCCTTCGGCACCATCGGCAGCAATGAAGCTCTGTTTGCCCAGGCATTCTTCAAGATTCAGAAAAGCGGCATCGTTACCTCCGTATCCGACGGCGACCAGGTGGTGGTATTCAACCCCGCCAACGGCAAGGCCCCTGTCCACGGGTACACCGGCTTCTATAACAAGGGCACCGACGTGACCCTGGCCCAATGGCAAAGCTCTCCGGTTATACCAAGGCCGACATCTGGACCGTCGGCGTCAACGCAGACAGGCACCTACACGTTCTCCACCGCCGAGGGCAAGAAGCTGTCTATGGACGAAAAATACTCCAGCACCCCCTGGATAAGACCCACACCGGCTGGAGCATCCTTCCCGCCGCCACGGAAAATTGCTTCTATATCCAGAACGCCGCACGCGGCAACTATCTGGAGTGGTACGCCGATAAAGAGCAACTGGAGCAGCTACGGCAGCATCGGCAATGAGGCGCTGTTTGCCCGGCAGTTCTATCTGGTCGTGGACGACGGCGGCTCCGATGAGCCCTCCGGCGATCTGCCCAGCCCGGCGACAAGTTCGTGATCTACAACCAGAACGCACAGGCAGTCCTGGCGGCGGAGAACGATTCGAAGTCCATTGATAAGGCCGACACCGAAGTCAAGGACGGCAAGGCCACCCCGGCGAACGGCGCTGTCGTGTTCACCGTCGAGCAGAACGGCGAATACCTCCGCTTCAAGAGCGAAGCCTATGGCTACCTCTGTTCCAACGGCACCGGCAACAACGCGTTCTACAGCAAGGACTTCTCCGAAGAGGGCGTTACGACTGACGACGCCGACTGGCTCGTCCGCGAATGCTCCGGCGGCGTGGGCGGCTATGAGCTGGAGAGCCGCACGGCGAAGTTCAACAATAGGTATAGCCAGTGGTTGGAGTACTACTCCGATTCGTTCAAGACCTACAGCATGGATAAGAGCAAGGTCACGGATTACACCATCTACTCCTTCTTCTTCTATCCCGTGGCGGACGGCGTGAATGTGGACGGCGGCCTCGTCGTGCAGCCCACCATCACCTTCCCCGAAACCATGCTCCCGGCCTATGTCGGCAGCAATTACAAGTTTGACCTCGAGATCGACACAATCTATGAAATCGACAATCCGTGGATCGAGTACAGTGTTCGCGATGAAAAGGGCAATCTGGTTGACGGCGTAACGAGCAGCACAGACGTGGAAGTCCTCGGCGACTTTACGACCGGCAAGGGCACAGCACATATCACCGTCTGGGATACGCAGATTGCAAAGGCCGCTGAAAACGGCAGCACGATGACCCTGACCTTCGCGTTCAAGGATATCAAGGGCAACGAGGCCAGAGCGTCCTACACCGTCGACATCCTCGACGAGCCTGTGATCTCCAACGTAACGCCCGCGCAGGGCGCGCAGACCGGCGAGAACAAAAAGCCGACGATCTCCGCGGAGATCTCGAACGCTGGCGAGAACGCCAGCGTAACGATGACTGTCAACGGTGAAAAGGTCGATGCTGTCTACGCAGACGGCAAGGTCACCTACACCCCGGCTGCCGCTATGGCGGACGGCAAGGTCATGGTAACTGTGACGGTCAAGCGTGCGGATAAAAAGGAAACCAGCAAGACCTGGTCCTTCACCATCGGCGAGGCGACCTTCCAGCGCTACTTCGGCCAGCTGCACTCCCACACGCAGTATTCCGACGGCGCTGGCTCGCTGGAAAGCGCACTGGCGTATATCAAGGCGCTGCCTGACAGCGCGAACGTTGACTTCGTCGCGTTCACCGACCATTCCAACTACTTCGACAGCAAGAATAACCCCAACGTCGAAGCGGCTCTGTATGATACGTCTCTTGTCAATGATTCCGATTCCAGCCACAGCTGGGCGACCTACAAGAACACTGTCGCAGCCTTCAACGCGGCCAACGCGGGCAAAAAGGTCGCCATTGCGGGCTTTGAAATGACGTGGTCCGGCGGTCCCGGCCATATCAACACCTTCAACACCCCCGGCATCGTCTCCCGCAACAACACGACGCTCAACAACAAGACCAAGGATGCAGGCCTGCAGGCCTACTACAAGCTCCTGTCGCAGACAGAAGGCGTCGATTCCATCAGCCAGTTCAACCATCCGGGCACGACGTTCGGCAACTTCATTGACTTCGGTTATTGGGATGCTGTCGTTGACACCCGTATGTACATGGTCGAAGTCGGCAACGGCGAAGGCCAGATCGGCGCAGGCGGCTATTATCCCAGCTACGAGCAGTACATCATGGCGCTCGACAAGGGCTGGCACGTCGCCCCGACCAACAACCAGGATAACCACAAAGGCCGCTGGGGCAACGCCAACGACGCCCGTGACGTCATCCTGACCGACGACTTCTCCGAATCCGGCATCTATGCAGCGCTCAGAGCACGCCGTATGTACGCCACCGAGGACAAGAACCTCGAACTGGACTACACGGTCAACGGCAACATGATGGGCTCCATCATCGACGTTCCCGAGAAGCTGAACTTCGAGATCTCCTTCAACGATCCCGACCGCACCGATTCCATCGCCAAGGTCGAGCTGGTCGTCAACTCCGGCAAGGTCGCCTATACCTGGGACAGTGCCGCAGATCTCGCCAAGGGCTCCGTCAGCGTGGAACTGGCGCCTGAGTACACCTATTACTTCGTCCGCGTCACCGAGGGCGACGGCGATCTGGCCGTGACCGCTCCCGTCTGGGTCGGCGAATCGCTCAAGCTTGGCATTTCCAAGGCTGAGTGCGGCACGTCTACCCCGGTCACCGACGAAGAACTGACCATCACCACCACGTTCTTCAACAGTGAGGCAAAGCCCGCTACCATCAAGTCCATCACCTATGCCATCGGCAACGAAACCATCGGCACCGTGACGGATCCCATCGCGCTGGCTGCAAGCAGCACGCAGGATGTGGAATTCAAGTATACCCCGACAAAGGCCCGCATCATGACCGTCCGGATCACGGCTGTGATCGAGCAGGACGGCAAGGAGTACACGTTCACCAAGGACGTCACGCTCGATGTGCTTGACGCAAGCAAGCTTGTCTACATCGGCATTGACGCCTCGCACTACAACGAATACGTTGCAGGCAACTATAAGGACTCCATGGGCAACTTCGGCGAACTGGCTGCGGCCTATTCCGTGCGTACAGTCACGCTGAAGACCAGCGAGGAGCTTATCGCGGCCTGCGGCAATTCCAAGTACAAGGCCATCATCCTGACGGCTCCGTCCCGCCGTCTGGAAGCGGCCCAGAAGGATCCGAAGACCTATTCCGAGGACGAGCTGAACGCCCTCAAGACGTTCAACGACAATGGCGGTATGGTGATCCTCGCCGGTTGGTCTGACAACTACGAGAATTACCCCATCATCCAGAACAACCCGGACATCAAGCATATGGCCGCGACGCAAAACGAGGTTCTGGCCAAACTCGGCTCCAGCCTCCGTATCTCTGACGACGCAACGTATGACGATGAACGCTCCGCAGCCGACGGCGTCGACAAGTGGAGACTCTACTTCTCGACCTACAACATGGAGAACCCGCTTCTGAACGGCGTGGAATTCGATGCAGAGCATCCGTATGACAAGCTCTACACCGAACGCTTCAGCCACTACGGCGGCGCGTCCATCTACGCAGTAGACGCAAGCGGCAATGCAACCTCCACGCTGCCCGCAACGGTCAGCCCGGCAGTCTACGGCCATGCAACGACCTACTCTGTGGACGTTGACAAGGACGGCCTCGGCGGCGCAGGTATCCCGAAGTACACCTTCGCGAAAAACGATGACCGCCTGATGGTCATGGCGTCTGAGCAGCTCGAGGGCAAGGGCCTCATCATCGTCTCCGGCGCAGCCTTCATGTCGAACTTCGAGGTGCAGTACCAGCCTCCGACAGCGGCGCGGAGAAGAACTACTCCAACTACAAGATCTGCCAGAATCTCGTCTCCATGCTCAACCAGACCGAGATCACCAAGATCGCGGATGTGCAGGCAGAGAAAGACGAAGGCGTCAAGTTCACCGTGGAGGGCATCGTGACCTCCAACGCCTCCGGCTATGACAAGGATACCGCGTTCTTCGACTGCATCTATGTGCAGGACAACACCGCCGGTATCAACGCCTTCCCGGTTGCAGGCAACTTTAAGATCGGCGATAAGGTTCGTGTCACCGGTACGACGTCCTCCTATCAGGGCGAGCGTCAGCTGGCTGTGACGAAGATCGAAAAGATCGCCGACGCGGAGGCTCCGGCTCCCGTGGAAGTCACTGCCGCGCAGATCAACGACGGCTCCGTCCTCGGCAGCCTCGTCAAGATCAAGGGCACGATCACCAGAGTGGAAGAGGCCGAAGGCCCGGTTGCAGTGGGCGACCGCGTCACGATCACTTCACAAGGGATGCGGGTGCACCGTCTGCGGCGAGACCGATCCCAACTACAAGCCCGGATCAGCCCTCCCATGTGCCCGGCGTCAAGCACCGGCGACGCACAGCAACACCACCATAAGCCGCCGTCCTGGATTCGCGCCGCGCCCCGCCGTGGTCCTGGTGGTCCTGGTCCCGCAAAAAGCGCAACAGCTAATACTGCATTCCCCTTATTCAAAAATTGAATCAGAATCCCGTGCGCACGCACAGCGTGTGAAAACACGCTGTGATGCCGAAATCTCATACAAAAACCCGACGCAACCTGGCGCTATAAAAGCCGCTTTAACAGGTTTTGGTATAAGCGACCACCCTTCATAGCAAGCCATAGTAGTAGTAGCGCCTCCCGCCGAAGGCGGGGCCTTTGAGACGTCGCGTCTCTACGTAGCTTGCCGTCCGCAGGCGGCAATTAAATGCAATCCGTTTTGCGGCGGCGTGTACGTCGCAAAAGAAAACTTCAGTCTGCAAATTATTGGAAATTGCCCGCCCACGGCGAACCACTTGCGCGCAGCAGATCAGCTTGCGCAAAAAGAGCAAAAGCTCTTTTTGCGCAAGTATCACGCTCAGATAGCCGGGCGGACAGCAGCTCCAGCGCCCGGATACCGGCCAGGCTGTTGCCCTTTTCGTCCAGAGCCGGTCAAACAGGCCAACGCCCATACGACCGGGCACCACCGCCATGATGCCGCCGCCTACGCCGCTTTTGGCCGGTACGCCCACCCGGATGGCGAAGTCTCCGGACCCGTCGCATGCCGCAGGTCATCAGGGTTGGCGTTGACGAACCGGCCATAGGCCGCCGGGAACAGGCGCTGGCCGTCCGGCAGCTGACCGTGGCAGGCCAGCACGCAGTGCCGGGCCAGGTCCGCCGCGCTGACCCGGATGGAGCAGGCCCGGAATTATAGCAGCGGCGGCTGTCGCCGGCCTCCACCGTGCTGCCATCCTTGTGGAACACGGCAATGCCCAGGCGGTCCGTCCTGCCGGCCAACTCCGGGATATATAGGAGGCCAGGGGCCCCTGCCCGGTGTACGGGCGGCACTCCTGTAGGATCTGCTGCAGCAAATTCTTCCATATCGGCGCTCCTTCACCCGCGCTGAAGGCGGGATTTTTGATACAACAAGTAATTTTTCTGTCGGATATTACGGTCAGTAGTCGACTTTCATCAGGCACAGCTGCCCTCCGGGGCGAGTGGGGCCTCGCCAGGCGGCGGTCCCGGCCTCTGCGCAGGGCGGGCATATTCCTCCGGCTGCCGGGCCCCGGCCCACCTTCCAGCAGCGCGTGCCCACCAGGCTGCGAGGACCATGTTCTGCAAAAAGCCGGTGCCGTGGAAGGAACACGATGCGGTTCCCCGCTGGCGCACCACGGTGATGCTGTCCACCAGCCGGACGGTGGATTTTTTCATCCGGGGATTGCCGCAGAAGCTGGCGAAGTCGTGCTGTCCCTGCAGCAGGGCCGCCGCCTGCTGCATCCGCTCCACGTCCGGGTGAAAGTCCAGCAGACATTTCCGGTCGAACACCGGCTTCACCGGCCCGTCGAAGCACACATAGCGATAGGTTTTGCCCAGGGCCTTATACCGGGCGTGGAACCGGGGGGCTGCCTCCTTCACCTCCCGGACGGCGATGGCGTCGGGGGAGGTAGCGGTTCATATAGTCCCGGATCTCCTCCGGGGACAGGTCCACGTCCAGCTGGGCGTTGGCCGCCATGGCCCTTGCGTGGACGCCTGCGTCCGTGCGGCCCGCGCCGATGATCTCCACGGGACTGCCCTGGAGCCGGGTCAGCACGCTCTCCAGCTTGCCCTGGATCGTGTCGCGGCCCGGCTGGCGCTCCCAGCCGAAATAGCGGGAGCCGTCATAGGCGATGATGAATTTATAGTTGCGCAGCATGGAATCACTCCGTCATGATCTTCGGTGATCACCCAGCAATACGTAACTGAACGAAGTACAATGGA
>VOFJ01001698.1_pt1 | contig 10613 bp, 11 predicted proteins | sample 5384081 | NCBI WGS metagenome assembly VOFJ01 (sample SAMN12384729, study PRJNA508395) | human gut metagenome | isolation source: healthy gut I | host: Homo sapiens | reverse complement strand
ACCACCACGACCGCATGAACAGGACTTCGCCGCGGTATTTGTCGTAATTGGGCAGTTCCTCACGGCCTTCGAGGTGATCGAGCACATCGTTGCAGCGGTAGATGCCGTTGTACCATGCGTTCCAGATGTCGCTCATGATGGCGTTGCTGGAGTTCTCCTCAAAATGGTCGAAATAGTAGGTCGATGCATCGGAAACGGTCATGGCCTGTTTGCAGCACTCGTCGCTGCGATAGGCCAGTTCGTTGAGGTGGTAGCCCATCTGGGTCTTGAGCTTGTGGTAGCAGGCCGCCACACCTTGGTCGAAGTCGTCGTCGGTAATGTAGTAATTGTTCTCCGTGACGCTGTTGCTTGGGTACTGTTCGAAGAAGCTGTCACTGCAGGAAACCGTCCCAAGGGCCGCGACGCCCAGTAAAAGATAATATGTTGATTTCATGATTCCGGTCGATTAGAGGTTGAAATTGATGCCGACGCTGAACGTGCGTGCCAGCGGATAAGAACAGTAGTCCTCGCCCGGACGCAGGGCGTCGCTCGCGTGGTTGCTGACTTCGGGATTGTAACCCGAATAGTCGGTCCACGTGAAGAGGTTCGACCCCTGCACGTAGATGCGCAGCTTCGAGATGCCGGCCTTGCGGGTCCACTTGTCGGGGAAGGTGTAGCCCAGCGAGAGGTTCTGCAGGCGCAGGTAGGAGCCGTCCTCGACGTGGAAAGTCGAGGTGCAGGCGGCGGTATTGCCCGTCAGCTTGCGGTTCGGACGGTTCATCTCGCCGTAGGGGAAGCGCTGCAACGCGTCCCGTGTCATGTTCTGGCTCATGGAATTGCTCATCAGGTAGCGGCGTTCGAGGTTCAGGATCTCGTTGCCATAGACGCCCTGAAAATTGGCCGCCATGTCGAAGCCCTTCCATGAGAGATTGACCGAGAAGCCGTAGTAAAAGTCGGGCATGTAGTTGCCCACGATCACACGGTCGGCATCCTCTTCGAGAATACCGTTGCCGTTGGCGTCGACGAAGCGGAAATCGCCCACCTGCGTGGTGCTGAAATGGGGGTAGGAGTTCAACTCCTCCTTGTTGTGGAAAATGCCGTCCTGCACGAGCAGGTAGTAGCAGCCCACGGGCTGGCCCACGCGCGTGATGTAATAGGCCCCGTTGAACGACGCCTCTTTGATGATGTCGGCATTCCCTTCGCCGAGGCTCAGCACCTTGTTGCGGTTGAGCGACCAGTTGGCCGAAAACGAATAGGAAAAATCTCCGAAGCGTCGCCGCGAGGTTAGCGCCAGCTCTACGCCCTGATTCTCCATCGAACCGATGTTCATGTTGGATGACGTGAGTCCCGACACGGACGAAACCGGAACGTCGAACAACATATCGGTAGTCTTCGAATAGTAGTAGTCGGCGGTCAGGCCCAGCGTCCCTTTCCAAAAGCTGAGGTCCAGACCCACGTCATATTGCGTATTACGCTCCCAGCCTAAATCGGGATTAGCGATCTGCGAGGGATAGACCTGCGGCCTGAGTCCGTTGCCGAGGTCGATGTTCGTTGAACCGTAGAGCTGCAGATATTCCGAGTTGCCGATCTGGGCATTGCCCGTCACGCCGACGCTGAGACGCAGCTTGAGGTCGTCGATCCATTTCACGTCGCGCAGGAAGCTCTCGTCGCTCACGCGCCAGCCCACGGAAGCCGCCGGGAAATAACCCCACCGGGTGTTGGGGGCGAAGCGCGAAGAACCGTCGCCGCGGATCGACGCCGAAACCATGTAACGGCCCTTGTAGGAGTACTGCGCACGCACGAGCCACGAGGCGAACGTGTAGGCATACTCGTTGTTGTAGGTCTCCACCGGGTCGATGGTCTTGCCCTTCGTGGTGCGGATCTTGTCGTCGCCCTTGACTCCCGTGCCGACGATCTGCGAAGTTTTGACATGCTCCTTTTCCGCCTCCCAGACAGCCACGGCGTTGAGCGAATGGTCGCCGAAACGGCGCGAAAAAGAGAGCTGGTTCGAGAGCGTCCAATGGAAATAGGAGTTGGTGATGCTCTTCGCCGTGGGATTCGACGGGTCCTTGTAATTGGCCTTGTTCTTCAGCGGAATATACGACGGCCGGTAGTAGTTGCGCGAATAGTTGTAGTAGTCTCCGCCGGCGGTGATCTTGTATTCCAGCCCGTCGATGAATTCGTAGGAGGCGTAGACGCTGCCCTGCATATTGAGCCGTTCGCGCACGTCGTCGATTTCGAGCGCCAGCGCCACGGGGTTCAGCGTCTCGTTGAACTGCGTGTCGCCCACGCCGTTCTCTTCGAGGCGCAGATAGCCGTTGTTGTCCCAGTTGTAGGAGCCGTCGGCGTTGTAGACCGGGAAGATCGGAGCCGCCATCAGCGCCGAGGCGATCACACCGTCGTTTCCGTACTGGGCGTCCGCATCCACGAAATTGTATTTCGAGTAGGAGGGCGAGAAGCTGGCGCCGTATTTCAGCCGCTTGCGCTTGCCGTCGATATTGGCCCGCATTCCATAACGCTCGAAATCCGATCCGATGATCGTTCCCTCGCGGTAGAGGTAGTTGGCGCCTACGTAATAGCTCAGCGTCTTGGTGCGGCCCGAAACCGAAAGACTGTGCTTGTGCGCCAGAGCCGTGCGGAAGATGGCGTCCTGCCAATCGGTGTCGGTCAGCGTACCGCTCTTGTCTTCGAGATAGGCGGTGATGATGGGCGGAACCTTGTAATAGCCCGTTGCCCCGCGTTCATTGTAGGGATCGTCGATCGACCCCGACGGCACCTCCGTCAGATAGGCGTTGTCGCGCGACTCCTTGTAGAGCTGCGCGAACTCGTAGGCATTGAGCATATCATAGGTTTTCGACACGCCCGATACGCTGAACTGGCCGTCGTAACGGATCACGGGATGTTCGTTCTGGCCGCGCTTGGTCGTGATGAGGATAACGCCGCACGAACCGCGCGAACCGTAGATCGCCGCCGCCGAAGCGTCCTTGAGCACTTCGAGGCTCTCGATGTCGTTGCTGTCGAGGTTCGAGAAGGCACGGGCGTCGCACGGAACGCCGTCGATGACGTAAAGCGGGTCGTTGCCCGACGTGGCGGACTGGATGCCGCGGATGCGGATTGAGACGTTGCCGTTGGGCTGGCCGCCCAGCTGGAGCACCTGCACGCCCGGCATCTTGGCGGCCATGGCATCGCGGAAATCGGTTGTCGCAAGCCCTTTGAAATCCTCGGCCTTGATTGACGCGATCGACGTCGTCACGTCGCGCTTGTTCTGCACGCCGTAGCCTACGACCACCACGTTGTCCATGGCGATCGCCTCGCTTTTCAGCGTGACGTCGGCTTGCGTCTGGGTGTCCGAAAGTGCGACGGATACCTTGTTATAACCGATCAGCGATATTTCGAGCACCGCGTTTTTCTGGCGGATCGGCAGCACATATTCGCCGTCTAGTCCCGTCGCCGTACCCGTCGTGGTACCTTTCAGGATGACGGTGGCGCCGATCACGGGCGCGCCGTTTTCATCGGTCACGCGGCCCTTCACCGTGCGGGCGGCGTCGGCTGCGGCCTTCGGCGTCTCTTTCGGCTTGGCGGTGAGGATGATCTTGCGGCCTTTGATCTCGACGCTCACATTGGGAAGGACTTCCGCAAGAATGGATTCGATACTCCGGTTTTCGGCGTTCACCGTAACCTTCCGATGAGGAGGCGTATCGATCTCGGCATTCACATAAGCGAACGTGTAAGGACTCGCCGCCTCGATCCGCTGCAGGAGTTCCTTGATGGTGACGTTCCGGGCGTCGAGCGTGACGACCGGCGTCTGGGCCTGCGCCGGAATGGCGAAGCAGGCACACAGGACGACGGCCAGCACTCCCTGCCACATCGTTTTCAGGTAAAAATTCGGTTCATTCATAATTACTTGGTTTGTTATTAGGTTTTTCGCTGTAAGTTTATCTGGATTTGCCCCGGTTCGTGACGAACACCCGGTCGCCGTCGATCTGGCAGCGGACCGGCATCAGTCTCGAAATAACCTCCATGATGTCTTCCAACGGTTCGTGCTGAACGACCAGCGACAGACGCTTGTTGGCGGGAAGCGAGGACGAAAGCACGATCTCGACATGGTATTTGCGTTCAAGGTTGACCATGATGTCCGTCAGCGGCATATTGTAGAATACCAGACGCTCCTCGAACCACTGGCAGTAATTCCGTGCATCGACCTGCTCAATGGAGAATTCGCCCTGAAGTACATTCTGTGTGAATTTCTGGTCGGGACAAAGCCGGACAGGACGCGAAAGCCCTTCGCCGGAGATGCTGACGGAGCCGCTTTTGAGGATGACCTGCCGGGCAGGGTCGGCCGCATATCCGATCGCGTCGAACGAAGTGCCCAGCACCTCGATCTCCAGCCCTCCCATGTCGACGCGGAACGGCCGCAACGAATCCTTTTCGACTTCGAAAAAGGCTTCTCCTGAGAGCGTCACCTCGCGGACCCTGCCGGAAAAATCGGCATCGTATGCGAGCCGGCTCTCTTCGTTGAGCCATACGCGCGAACCGTCGGGCAGGATGAATTCCCCCATGTGGCCTTTCGCCGTCACCAGCGTAATCCGCTCGACAGGCTTTTCGGAACGGGTGGCGGAAAAATAGCCCCCCGCAAACATCAGGACAGCGGCGGCCGCCGCACCGGCATACCGGAGCACACGCCGCAAGCGGCTCCTGCGAATCTTCGCATGCAGTCGATCCAATCCCTTCCGGATCTTTTCCGGCGAAGCTTCCGCATCGTTGGTCTCCCAAAGCTCTTCCATCAGCCTGTCAACCTCCGGATTCCGCTCCTGATCCGCCATCCATTGCCTGAAAGCATGCCTGACGGAGGTCGGAATATCGGGCTGTGCATAGATGAAATTCAGGATTCGGCGTTGTCGTTCTCTTTCGTCCATAACAGTCGCCGTTATTCGGCTTTCTGGGTGAATGTATAGGTTTCTTTGCAGGAGCCGGCGGTAAAGGTCACCGTGCCGGTCCTTGGACTGCCCCCGTGCCGTTGGCCCCGAAGCTCAGGCGGACGGCGAAAATACCCCGCGATCCGCCGGCCGGCTCGACCGTGATCCACTCATCGCCCGCTGCAGTCCAGTCGCAGGTCGTGTAGAGCGTGATCGACTTCTCGACGTCGCCCGCATTGACGCTTCCTTCGGCCGTGTAGACGACGGCGCTGTCTGTGGTTTCGGGATTGTTGTCGTCGCAAGCTGCCAACGGCATACATATCAACACTCCAATGATCCAAAAAAATCGTTTCATAATATTCGGTTTTTAATTTGTTGTTCGTAATCGGTCGGAAGCACCCAGTTCGAGTGTTCCCACGGAATGATCTCTCCGGTGACAGTCCGTTCGTAAATTCGCTCCTTTCCCGGCTTGTCGTAGGGATAGCGGTCGAAATACGTCGCCGTCGCCCGTCATCCGCGGATCCCCCCTGCTCACGCAGTGTCGGAAAAGTTCGGCCCGCAGGGAGTCTGCCAGAATCCGGCATGAAATCTCCCCGATGCGGTTTGCGAGGCACTCCCGGTCCGTTTCGATATGATACAGCTCTTCCGCCGGGCGCTGACCCATCGACAATTCGTAGTAACGATTGTCCTGCCCGCTGCGTTCCAGTTGCAGAATCGCGGTTTTGGTCGGGGAACTGTCGATGTCACGGTAGCCCGTTTCCGGATTGCCGCCGGGCAGCAGCCACGGTTTGAGGTTGCACAGGTAGAGCCAGCCGCCCCGTACAATCCCCCGGATCGGATAACCCCTGGTCACCGGGGCGTCCGTTGTCATGCCGCTCGCGCAGCAACGCCCGTTCGTGCAACGCGGCACAGGGGTCCGGCTCATTCCGCAACAGCGGCACGAGGCTCCCGCCCCGGCAGCGGGCGACATGCCGGCCGCCGAAGGGGATGTTCCTGCAATCTCCAAAACGGTCGGTGCGATGTCGATAAATGAAACACAGGCCGCTTCCCGGCGTCCCGGCGCACTCACTCCCCGCAGCCACATCACGGCCAACGGCATGTGATGCGCATACTCGTACTGGGTTCTCTTTGGCGCGCGGAAAGGCATCCCGTTGTCCGACGTAACGATGACAACCGTGTTGTCCAGTTCCCCCAGTTCCTCCAACCGGGCCAGCATCAGTCCCAGTTGGCGGTCATAGTGTTCGATCTCGAACCCGTAGTCCAGCATATCGTTACGCACCGTTTCGTTGTCGGGCCAGAAGGCCCCGGAACACGGTCGATCTCTCCGGTCGTCCGGCCGCCTTTTTGCCACCCGCTGCCGTATTCATAACGGCGGCGGTGCGGCTCGCGACAGCCGAACCAGAAGAACCACGGCCGCGACGCATCCTCACGCGAGGAGAGGAAGTCGGAAAAATTCGCCGCATAGTCCGTGGCGAGCATCTCGGATGTCGGAGGCGTCAGTTTCCGATTCTGCCACGCTTCACCCGTCAACTGTCGTCTACGGCCGTCCTTCACCCGGGGTCGCCCGGCGCCCAGCCCTTTCCGGTAAAGGCCACGTCGTAACCGGCTCTTTCGAGCGCCTCGGTGAAAACCTTGATATTTTCCGGAAAACGGCAGATGTGATTTCCGGCCTCGCCCAGCTGCCACGAGTAGCGTCCGTGAGCAGCGACGCCCGCGAAGGGGCCGATTTGGCATTCGGAGTGTAGCAATTCTCCGAACAGTACGCCCCGGGCGGCAACGCTATCGAAAACCGGTGTCGAGACCCATTTGCAGCCATAGGCCCCGAAATGAAGCCATGCGGCATCGTCGGCGATGCAGAACAGAATATTCGGACGGCGCGAAACGCCGTCCTGCGCTTCGGCACCCGCCAAAATCCCCGAATGCCGCCGCACCGACAAACAGGATGCCCTGAGGTATGTGTGATGTAGTCACAACAGTCAAAAATGAAATTTATCGGCAACCGGATCAATGATCGGAGATGTCCGGGAAGAGGGGTAACCTCGTCAGTCGCCCTCTCACTGCGAAACGCCTCGCAAAACGGGAATGGCCCTTATTTTCGTCCGCTTTTCACGGCATTAAGTTTTGTTGCGAGTTCTTCGACGATTTCGGGATACTGTTCCGCCACGTCGTGCCGCTCGCACGGATCTTTCGAGATGCAGAAAAGCTGCGGACGGGGCGAGGTGCCCAGTTCGACCGACTTGCGGTATTCGTAGCTCTGCCTGTCGCTCGGTTCGAGGTATTTCCATTCGCCGCAGCGGATTGCCAGCGTATTCTGGCGGTTCTGCTCAATGACATATTCGCGGTCTGAGTGCCCCATTCCGAGCAACTCAGGCAGGTGGTTGCGGCTGTCGGGGGGGCAGCTCCTTCGGGAAGGGCGACGCCGGTCAGCGTTGCGAGCGAGCGGTAAACGTCGATCTGCGAAGACGGCGGACTGCTCGCCCGGTTTCACACAAGAGGGCCACCGCACGATGAAAGGAACGCGCGTTCCGGCTTCGTAAAGGCTGTACTTGCCGCCGCGGTAGATGCCTGAGGGCGTATGCCCGCCAAGCCGCATGGCCGCCTCGTCCTGATAGCCGTCGTCGATCGCGGGACCGTTGTCGGAGGTGAAAACCAACAGCGTATTGTCGGCGATGCCGAGGCTGTCCAACGTGCGCATCACCTCGCCGATCGTCCAGTCGAGCTGCAGGATCACGTCGCCGCGGGTCCCAAGGCCGCTCTTGCCCGCAAAGCGGGGATGAGGACTCGCGGCACATGCACGTCGTTGGTTCCCATATAGAGGAAAAACGGCTCGTCCTTGTGCCGGGCGATGAACTGCGTGGCCTTCAGGGCGATCGTGTCGGCGATGCCTTCGTCGACCCACAGCGCCGAACGGCCTCCGGTCATCCATCCGATGCGCGAAATGCCGTTGACGATCGTGTTGTCATGGCCGTGGCTCGGACGCAGCTTCAGCAGTTCGGGATTCTCGGACCCCGTCGGCCAGTCGCCGACCTTGTGGTCATAATTCACCGTGATCGGATCGAAGGGGTCCAGCCCCACGACACGGCCGTTTTCCACGAAGACGCACGGCACGCGGTCGACCGTGGCCGGGATGAGGTATTCGTAATCCGAAACCTATATCGCGGGCATCGGGACGGATCTCGACGTTGAAATCCGTGCCGCCGACGGGACCCAGCCCCAGATGCCATTTGCCAACGGCGCCCGTGACATAACCGGCATCGTGCATGGCGTCGGCGAGCGTATGGCACTCGGGTCGATGATGAGTTCGGAATTTCCCGGAGCGATCTGCGTATTGGGGAGACGCCATGGATACATGCCCGTCAGCAGGCCGAAACGCGATGGCGTACTGGTGGCGGAGGTGGCATAGGCATTGGTGAAACGCTGCCCCTGAGCCGCAAGACGGTCGATATGGGGCGTAGCGACCCGCGTCGCTCCGTAACAGCTCAGGTCGCCGATGCCGAGGTCGTCGGAGAAAGATGAAGATGATATTCGGACGGGCATTTTCCGGGACGAGACCGCCGGATCTCCGCACAACTCCCTGCAAGCAAAGGGAACTATAGACGCAGCACTAAGAGGGATACGTTTGTTCATGGGTCAGTAAAAAGTTTAAAGGTTTTTATTCAAGGACAAACGGCAGGTAAATCCCCTAAGTCGGAACTGTATTTTTTATATTTTTTCTCCGACCGAGATAAAAGCTCTCCCCTATTGAAGCGTCTACATCCAATCGTCCGTGTTTGTTGAACGGTTCGAGCATCTTCTGCCGGAAGAGCACCTCGGCTTCATCTTTATCGACCTTTTCCTTGTTGTAACGTAACGCCCCCTCCATGCGGGGACCTGACCTTGTATTCGCAACCGTTCCACAGCACGTTTTGCAAGGTTTCTGAATCTCGATACTGAGGGTTTCCAACTCCCTCGCGCTGTTCCAATGCGGGATTGCGACGTTGGAAAAGTGCGGATTGACGATCTTCACGACCTGACTGTAGTTGTTGGCGAGTTGCTGAAATTGGAAATAAAAGTCGTTTCGTCGCCCGACGAACTGCGTCTTCGAAGGATCGCGTTTGGTGGCTGTGAATTCCTCGCAGAAGCTTCTTTTGACGATAAAACGGCTGCGGTTATGCTCCGATCCGGCTTTGCAAACAGTTCGTTGAAACGGATGAAGACCGAATGGAGACTTTGCAGCTGAACTGCGGCATTGTGCACATTCGGGCAGAAACGTCTTTTTTGTTGTCCGTACGGCATATTTTTTACCAGCCTTTTTATCCGATCTGATAATTGGTTTTTGTCGGACGATCCTGCGAATAGAATGACTCTGAGGAGTTTCCGGCGCCGGAAGAAAAGTTCCGGAGCCTAAAATATGAACAACTAAAAAACTGAATGTATGGTAAAAAGTAAAAAGTCAAACTCCGGAAATCGACGGTCGAAGGAAAAGCAGGTGTAATCTGTTACCAACTCTGCCATAAACGCGTCAATCCCGGCAGATAACCACCGGCATCCGGCTTTTCCCCCGACCAGTGGGACGCCCGGCAGGGAAGCAGGTGATGGTTTCCCTTGCGGGGCGTGACGCCGCGACAGCGGAAGTCCGCGGCAGATCGACGGCGATTTGTATACTGCTTCGTGCGATTGTCGGGATTTCAGGCCCGCCGGGAGAATACGGCCTTCCGGATGTCGTCGGACGGTTTCGTTCGTCGAAAAGGTTCACCGTTTTCGCCTTTGTCGAAAAACCGTCAGCTTGCCTGCGTGCGGACGGGAAGTTGGGAACGGCGCGGAATTACCGCCGTACGCTCAACAGCTTCTCCGGTTTTCTGAACAACGCCGACATTCCGTTCTCACTGCTGGACGAACGACTCGTGAAACCCGGTATAACGACTGGCTGCAGCGGAGACAGATTGTACGCAATACCGTCTCTTTTATATGCCGGGTGCTGCGTGCCGTTTCAACAAGGCGATCCCGTGAGGGGCATCGTGCCGCAAGCTCTCCTTTTCCGGAATGTCTACACCGGCGTGGACCGCACCCGCAAGCGCGCCGTCGGCGAAGAAAGACCGTCATACGGCTCCGGCGTTTGGAATCTGGAACACTCCCCCCACTCCTGGCGCTGGCACGGGATATCTTTATTTTCAGCTATTGCGCGCGGGGAGTATGGCGTTCGTCGATATCGCCTTCCTGCGCAAACTTGAGATATCGCCGGAGGGACGATCCATATGTCCGCCGCAAAACAGGACAGCACCTGACAATCCGTATCGAACCCTGCATGGGCGATATTATCGAACGTTATTCGCAGGTTACCCGCACGTCGGACTATGTCTTTCCCGCTGCTGAACGCGAAAGCCCGTCCGGAATGCTCCCAGTATCAGACCGCTCTGGGCTGCGCAACCGCCGGCTGAAACGGCTGGCCGACCTGCTGGAGCTGGAGATGCCGCTGTCGTCCTACTTCGCGGCATACCCAGGGCGACCACGGCCCAGGAGATCACAATGTTCCGTTGTCGGTCATCCAGTGCGGGAATGGGACATGCTTCCGGAGAAAACGACCCAGATCTATCTGGCTTCGCTCGAAAGCTCCGTCATCGATCAGGCGAACCGGAGCATAATAGCGTCATTGTGTATTGTAATATCTCTTGGTAAGAGATGTGCGTGAATTATAATCGAATGATATTCAACTTCATAATGCGTAGTTTGCGCCTTTGT
>VOFJ01003854.1_pt1 | contig 10670 bp, 10 predicted proteins | sample 5384081 | NCBI WGS metagenome assembly VOFJ01 (sample SAMN12384729, study PRJNA508395) | human gut metagenome | isolation source: healthy gut I | host: Homo sapiens | reverse complement strand
CAATAAATATTGAAAATCAACAAGTTATAAAAAACACCCGATTTTACACCCAGCAATGTAAAATCGGGTTGCTTTTTGTTAACAAAGTGGGAAATACAAATAGAAAGGACAACTTACTTGTAGGTAAATAATCCTTTCTACTATTGAAATATTTTATTTCTTCAAATTTTGGCTTTCGTCCATTGCGTGACGGAGTGATAACAACTGTTAGTGGGGGATATATTAAGTTACCAACCGTTCCAAATCGTCATTATTTAACCGGATACATCCTTCTGTCGCTCTACTTCCGATACTTTTTAGGGGCATGTGTTCCGTGAATTGGCCCCTTATGTCCGGGTACTTCAAGCGTGTATGAAGTGTTTCTCCGTATGCCCTTTATTTCTCCTCCTTTGCTGTCGGAAATCATGTGTCCATTCAGACGCATTTTGAATATCACAACTTCCACTTCTTCCGAGTACGCATATCTCCCTGCTTCTTGTTTTGTTTCCTTGCATGCTTCCTTTACCGCAATAGGAGCGCAAACAATGCATTCCTTTGTAGTCGATTAGGTTTAGCTGCATATCTTGCTTTGGATAATATGACTATAATGTGTTGGCGTTCTCACTCTTAAGATAATCCTCTGATGATGGTGAAAACTGCATACCAACCATGTACATACACAATTATTAACAGTAAAAATAATCTCCCCGTAGTTCTCATGAGTTTAAAATATTAGGTACGGTGTATTAACCCCCCATTGGTACGCCTTTGTTTACCGGGTTTCCATAATATTAAACCCGCAGTGCTTCTTTATCTAAATATTGCATTAGCGCCATAAAACTTTACGTCGGCGTACTGCCGTCTTTGTTTACAAATGCCAACCAAAACGCGCCTGTAATATTCCTCTTGGCAATAAATTGGGGTATCTTGAAGTTCTTGCCGATAGAGTGTCAGACCAGCCGTTCCGCCATTGAGTGGGCATTACCATATATGCTATCATCCGCATTAGCAACAGCCACATCATTCACACTGCCGTCGGTGCGTCTTCCCATATCACAAGTTTTCTGCCTCTGCTTCAACTACCGGTACGTATGGAATTTCTTTGCAGTTTGCTGTTGCGTGTATGTTTCATACTTCGTTAACCGGCATTATTTCCGGTATAGTGCTAATATTCATTCCTTATACTTCCATTGTTGTATTTTACATTCTTTATTTGCCCGTCTTCCGGTGCATTCTCTTTTCTATATAAGGAAGATAGGCTGCTCTGTTTCTTCAAAAAGAAATATGGCAAACCGCCGTTCTTGCGTGGCGTTGTTTTTGAGGATAAAGGGCGAATTCTGTAAATTTCTCATAGCCATTATTCAAACGGGGAATAAAACATTATTAGGCTTTTACATTTTTCTGCAACGTGTAAAGCTGCCAACCAAAATTTCCCGGTAGTAAGTTGATTGCGTTTGCAGTAATCAAGTATTGCAAGGCGGCACTTGGAAGATTCGATGTATTCCTTTGTGTCTGCGCTGCCCCATACCATCATTAAGCAATTTGAAATCGTTCCATTCAAGCAAATATGGAGAGGCAACAAACCCCCACACCATTTACCTTGATTTCTGCCCATTCCGTATCTTTGGAATAGGTAATCAGTTCGAACCATAAAGGCACTTTGGATAAAATATTGTACCCCCTACCCCTGCTACTTTTGATGAACGCAAAAAATACATTGTTGGCAACTACATAAGTGCGCAGCGCATCCCTATCTTTGGCATAAGGAACATACCATATGAAATATCCTGCTATAAGTCCGACAAGTGCTATCGCACCAATGGCAATGCCAATAATCGAGGGTTGTTCCGTTTTGTTGATGTCGGTACTTGATAAGACGGTGCAACCGGGGAGTTTGAAAAGTCTGGGCGGGTTGCGAATGTATCGCATCAGTAGATGTTTGATTAGGATTGACTTGTTGTGACGGAATTTCAGGTTGAGCCGGAGCATAGGCAGAAGTCTGACTTGTCATTTGTGGTTCTTGCTCGATATAGGGGGCAAGTTCTTCATTAGGGTGTTCCATTTCTTGCATACGTGACTGAATCGTATCGTAATCCTCTTGGTCTGCCTTGATAGCACGAGTGGATTTTGCGATAGCGATACTATTCTTTATCGTAAAACCAAATAGCAGCAACTGGAGCGAAAACAAAAGCAAAGATTATTTTGATGATGAAAGCAACCATTTGTTGGAAACATCCTTCACTCGGATTTACACGTGACATGGCTTCATCTGCCCATTTTTCTTCTGCTGAACGGGTTACAAAGGTTTTTCAATGCCGAGGGAAGTCCGCCAAGACCTGCATAAATCCATGCATTCATGATGTCATTTGATTTGACAAATACATCATAAGTCCGATAGACATGAAGAACAACAAGAATATAAGTTTGACAATAGACCAGGCTTTTGTTTTTTTTTATTAGCTGCTATGTTCTCTGCTAACATCTGCAAGCTACATTCATTACATTGCGGCTTATTGTCTAATGTAAAAGGTGCTGAATCTACACATTTTTTACACATCGCTCTTCCACAAGTAACGCAAGACGATACAGCTGGTGCATCGCTATGCCAAGCGCATGGATTAAAGGAAAATCCCATCGGAATCCGCATAGATGCATTGGGATTGGGTGCACCACATTTTGGACAGCTTTGAGCTTTGTCAGACATTTGGCTTCCACATTCACTACAATTTATCAGTGCCATGAGTTTAAAACTTTATCATCCCAGTTCCAAGATGAGTTTATAAAAACACGAAGCGTGGAACTGCAATGCCATGCCTTTGTTCGAAGGTCCTGAGAAAACCTTGTATGACAGATATGGTAATAGCAGCCCACGCCTATAGCGTGAGAACCACTATGCCTTCTCTTGTCATACATTGAAAATTTCTCAGGTTTTCGAACGCAAGATGAGCATAACGCTTCTTTCTTCTTTTAATATGTACCGAAAAGAGCCACTGCTCAATTCCGATTGCAAAATTAGCAAAAAATGGATAGGCTTTATAAACTGCCACTATATATTTATAATATAGTATATTTATAACCTTAATCCCCTCTTCGGTGTGTTTTCCTCTTTTTGGGTGCGGCTTATACCCAATTTTTCTTTGAGTTCCTGAAATTTCATTTTAAACCATTCAAGTATCGGCATACCGTCAATGCATAGCCTGAATTTCTCATTCTCCTGCGGGTTCTCTCTACGGTTGCCGTTGAGTGCTCCGTCCTGAACCTCTCCTTGTGTTCCTTCGAATAGAGCCTGCCTTTGAACCCTACGGGCTGCAGGCTGACGATTCGCCTTGTCAGTTCCTCGGTGAACCCCACTTCCCGGCATTGTTCGGCTATGGGTAGCAGTTCCGTTACGATAGGGAAATAGGTATCTATCTGTTTCAGCCTATTGTCGTACCCTGCAATTTTTTCTGTTGGTAACTCCGGTCTATTCTGATTATCTCGCTGTTGTGGCGGTTCTCCATGTTCTTCTGTTCCCTCTGCTCGGCTTGTACCCGCTTTTGCAGCTTCACAATGTCCTGCCTCAAACTTTCGTTCTCCGCTTCCAGCCTCTTGACCTTGCTGCCTCCCAAAAGAGAACTCACCCCGTCCGCTATGGCTGTGGTGGCGTTTACTGCCGCATTCTTCATCTTCTGCGTGTTGATTTCCCCCTTGACCTGCTTTAGTTTCTTCAGCGCTTCCTCTTCTAGTTGCAGCAGGTTTTCTATATTCTCCTGCAGGCTGTCCTGCTGCTCCACCAGTTCCTTGTAGTATTGCGAGGTGGAAACGTGCCTTGCCAGCGAGCCGTCCACGCCTCTCTGCAAGCCGTACTTGCTCATGGCTTGGGCATAGGTGTCCTGATAGTGTTTCAGCTTGTGCCTTGCCATGACGTCATCAGCGCACAGCCTCACGTCCTGCGGGTTCTTCTTTCTGTATTTCTTTTTCCCGTTCCGTTCTTCTTGTCTGGCTTTCCTGCGCTCCCCGGTCACTATCGGTACGACTGTGGCGTGTATGTGCGGTGTCTTCTCGTCCATGTGCAGGACTGCCGACACGAGGTTCAGCTCCCCGTATGTTTCACGGAGCCATTTCAGGTTGTCGCTGCACCAGCCGTCAAGCCGCCCGTCCGCTTCCATTTGCTTCATGTCCTTGTTGCTTCCGGTGAGCAGTACCCGGATTGCCTTTACTTGATTGGTGCCCACCTTGCGTCTGATGCCTGCCGTTTCTATCCGGTGCGCTATCGCCTCGGTGCGGTTCTTCACCCCTTCGGGAAACTGCACCAGTTCCCGGTTCAGGTGCGTGCGCGTACTGTCCGCGTTCTTGGGGTGGACGGTACGCTCTATGTGCGTGGACATTGCACCGTCCGCACCTTTTGCCTTTTCCAAATGCAAAACTGCATATCCCATAACTGTAATACATTTTTCGGTTAATACTTCCCCTGCCTTGTTCCCATGCCGCATGGCTCCGGGGTTTCAAAAGGGGCGGCGTCCCTTTTGCTCATTGGGGCTTTTTTAGCAATGCGTGCATTGCGTGAAGAAAAAGCCCTAATGAGCTATGGCTTTTTTAAAGCCTTCCGGTGCACGTGCGGTTACATCCTGATGCCTTTGTTTTTCGGCTGCCTTGCCTGCCGTTGTCCTCCCTCCGGTTCCTGCTTCTCCTGCCGTCGTTCCGCTTGTCCTGACCGTTTACCACAAAGGAAGTCGTTCAGGTCGTTGTAGCCTCCGTATATGTGTGACGCGTCCCGGACACGCAGCCCGTATTCCTCCCGCAGTTCCTGAACGGCTTCCATTCCCGCCTTGTCGTTGTCAAGAAAACAATGGATGCGTCCGTAACCGTCCAAAGGTCGGATTGCTTTGGATAGGTTGGAAGTCGAGTTCAGCACGATGTAGTCCTGCCCGTCAAGGTCGGGGCGGTCGGGACACCTTTCCAGCCGCAGGGTGAGGAAGGAGAGGTAGTCCATGAAGCCCTCGAAGAGGCAGCAGGTCTCCCTCGGCTGTTCCTGCCGTATGTGGGTGATGTCCTTCGGTGCGATGCACCCCTTGAAAAGCTTGTTGCGTATCTCGTAGCCTCCCGAACGGTTGGGGAAGCCGACGGCAAAGTATGGTTTGCCGTCGGTCAGATAGCGCACTTCCCTGCATTCTCTTTTTGCCAGCTCCGTATTTATCCCCCTCTGCCGCAGATAGGAATACAAGGCGGGGGAAGAGAGCGGCACCACCTCCAACTGTTGGAAGCTCGGTTTTGAGAGTGCCTGCTTGCCAAAAGAAAAGGAGACCGGATGCACGCCGGGCGCCTGCTCCGCTATCCGTTCCAAAAGGTAGGGCAGGCTGTCGGATGCGTAGAGTTCCCGCGCCAGTGCGATGATGTTCCCGCCCCTGCCCGCGCCAAAATCGTACCATAGGTTGCGTTCCATGTTCACCTTGAAGGACGGTTCCTGCTCGTCCCTGAACGGTGACTTGTACCATAAATTTCCTCCCTGCCGCCTTACCGGGTCGTAGCCGAGACTGTGCAGATATTCCTCTATGCGTATCTGTTTCGCTTCATTCGTATTCATGTAGGTTTCTGTTTAAGTGGATATTGTTTTTTTCCTTTTCGCCCGTACCTTTCCGTATATTACGGGCTGTATCCACTTTACTTTACTTCCGTATATATATGGTACGGGAATAAAGTAAAGTGCTTTTATCAGTAACCGGAACACTTCACTTTACTCTGACGTATATATATGCCCTGACTAAAGTAAAGTGGTTTCCGGTCTGTGCCGCTAATAGTGGAAGTCGGGATTGAAGGTGTATTTCCTGCCGTTCTCCTGCACTATCATCCGCTTGCTTTTGAGTACGGTGATGAGTTTTACCACCTTGTTGCCGCCGAGTGTGGCACCGACAGAGGCGTATGCTTCCTGCAAAGCTTCCGCAAGTTCCTGATAGCCGTATTCGTCTTTCAGGGTGAATGCCGCTTCCAGTGCGATGCGGTGCTGCCGCTCGGTGATGTCCTTGTACGGGTCGAACTTCTCCCTATTTCCTTTTGTCTCATCCTTGTCCTTGAACTGGTAGTCCTCCAGCAGTTCGGGCAATGCTTCCTCATTGATGCGGAATGCGAACGGCTCGAAGTCCACCGCCCTGATATGTGCGGTTTTGACCGTACTTATGTCGGGGTTCTTGCTGTCCTTCTCCACTTGCAGCACCGTTTCCGCCTTGTTGCTCAGCTCGGTTCCGATGTGCCCCTTGCATTCTCGTCCCCCTTGTTCTGGTGCAGTATGGTATGGATGTGGATGTTCCTTTCCCCCGTCCATGTCATCAGCAGGGAGATTACCTTCGTGGATTCGCCGGGGCTGTTGATGTCGTACACCATGTCCCGTATTCCGTCGATGATTACCAGCCCGACGTTTTCAGTCCGGTAGATTGCCTCCCTCACGATTGCTATGCGCTCTTCGGGCGTGTATTTCCGCAGGACGAGGAACTCGAGGTTCTCATGGTTGCTGCCGGTCGGCAGTCCCGCCATGCGAAGGCTGCGCCTTGCCACTATCTCACAGTGGTAGGTGCTCTGTTCGGTGTCCACATAAAGTATTTTCCGCTTGTTTTCGGGCAGTTCCGCCGTATAGTTCAGTACCGTTCCATTTTTCAGCGCAGCAGCCACGATTGCGGAGACGTTGAATGTCTTCTTGCTCTTGGCTTTCCCAATTGACGCGCTGAAGTTTCCCAGCGTGCCGATGACGGAGCCCTGCACTTTCAGGATTTCGGGTGCCTGCTCGTAGTCTTCCGAAAGGTCGAGCCGCGAGGCATGCCATAGGATTACCGCCTCTTCGGGCGTGATGTTTCTTTCCTTGTTTTCCATATGGCACCTCCCTATCTGCGTCCCCCGCTTTTACGTCCTGCCAGTTTCAGCGCCATGTCCGCATCGACGATGATTTTGCGCCCTATCTGCGTAATGGCTCTGTCTATCCTCCCGCTTTTCTTGATGCGGTTTGCTGTGGGTATGCTGCACCCGAACAGCCGGGCTATGCCGCCTATCCCGTACACGTATTTCTTGTCCTTGTCCTTGTCGGCTGCTGGCTGGGCTGGCTTCGTTTCGCTTCCCTGCAAGGCATGGCGGTTCAGGAATATGAACTCTTCGCCCGTCATCTGCCATACGGGCTTTGATAAAAGGTCTCTAATTTCCATATCAGAATGAAATTAACGTTTGTACTGTAAGCCCTGCGCATGGGCTTTTTACCTCGTTCGAACAGTGCAAAGTTAGTTCCGGGTATGGGTGGTAAGGATGTGGATAGCGTGATTGGGGTATCACGCTATCTTGTTAAATATCAGTAAGTAATAAGAAGTGGTAGAAATTATTTTGGGTGGTAAAAGTGGTCGTGTCGTGGAATGTCGGGACATATCACCGGCTATCGGAATATTGACCGCATTTCCTTGGCAAATTCCTGATTGCTGTCACTGGCTAAATCTGTACGGGGAACGGGTGCCTTGTATTTGGATTTGTAATATTTTATGTCTATGTCCAGCAATCTCATGATTTCATCCTTCCACTTCTCTCTGTCCTGATTGGAGAGGGTCTCACTCATGAGGAATATCAGGTAGCATACACGCGCCTTTTCTCCCGGTCTTATCTTCAGTCTGTTTCTGCATGGCTGCAAGTTCATTCCGGCGTAGAAATCCGCTTCGGGAACGGCTTCAAACTGTTTGTCGTTGCATTTCTCATAAATGGCTGACAGCAGTCGCATGGGGAAATAGGCGGGCGGGCTTGCTGGGGTGGTAGCGGATGAGGGAATTTCCTTTTCTTCCCCTTCCTTTTTCTTTTGGTCGGTCAGGTATTTATCAAGGATTGCCAATAGTGAGCCTCCCAGCCTGCAAATGTCCCCGCAACGGTTTTGCAGGCATTGCAGGGCTTCCCGCCTTGCCTGCTCCTTCTGCCTGTACAGTTCATCCAGTTTGGCTTTCTCCTTGTCGTATTCCCGTTTGCACCGTTCGTACCTTCTTTCCAGCAGTTCCTCTTCCTGACGGTCGTGCTCCCTGAAACCTACCGCCTCCAAAGAGCCGTTCGCTTCCATGAGTTCCCGGTAATATCCGTTTGTGACTTTCATCTGTCTGTCAATACCCCAGTCAAAACGGCTTTCATGCTGTCGGCAGACATATCCGGTATCGAGACGGTCAAAAAACTCCTTGCAGGCATTGTAAGTCGAGATGTTGCTCTCAATCTCCCGTTTCAGACTGTTCAGGAGTACGGAATAGTGTGTGGCGTCCATTTCAAGCATGAGGCTGATAAGTGCCGCCTCAAAGGTCTGCGTGTCCCCGTACTCTCTGTAAAAATCGGAAATGAACTGTTGCTTCTCAAAAGAGAAACTGCCGCCGGACATTATTTCGGCGTATATTTTGTTGAGCTTCCCGTAGCGGGGTATCATTGATGTTATTCTTTCGTCCATAGTGTGATAGTTACAGTTGGTTGAATTTGCTCATTGCGTTTGCCTTCACGTCATCGGCTATGTCTATGTAGGCTTCATCGCCTTGTAGTCGCTGTGCCCCGTCCATTTCATCACCACTTGTGCGGGAATGCCCAATGCCAAAGCGTTACAGATGAATGTCCGTCTTCCGGCATGGGTGCCCAGCAGCGCGTATTTGGGTGTAATGGTGTCTATACGCTCGCTGCCTTTATAGTAGGTTTCGCTTACCGGTTCGCTGATTTCCGCAAGTTCCCCCAGTTCTTTCAGGTAGTTGTTCATCTTTTGGTTGCTGATGACCGGAAGCACCTTGTGTCCTTCAAACTCCACGTCCTTGTATTTGTCAAGTATCGCCCTGCTGTGGTTGTTCAGTTCGATGACAAGGCGGTCAGCAGTCTTTACGGTGGTGATTTCTATATACCCGTCCCGAATGTCGCTCCGTTTGAGGTTGTACACGTCCGAATAGCGCAGCCCGCTGAAACAGCAGAACAGAAAGACGTCCCTTACCCGTTCGAGATATTGCTTGGTCAGGGGTATCTTGTAGTCTTTCAGCTTGTTCAGTTCTTCCCATGTGAGGAATATCACCTTCTTTTGGACGCTTTTCAGCTTCGGGTTGAAGCTCTCGTAGGCGTTGTTCATGCAGTACCCCTTCTTGGTGCACCACCGCAGGAACCATTTCAGGTAGGCTATCTGCTTCATGGTGGACGTGTTGCGCAAGCCTTCCACGTCCTTGAGGAAATTCACGTAGCTTGTCAGCTTGGGTTCGTCCAGTGCCCCGAAGGTCAGTTCCTTGTCGAACTTCTCAAGGTGTTTCCTCACTGCGGCGAACTTCTCATAAGTGGCGTCAGACCAGCCGTTCTGTGTCCCGCATTCCTTGATGAACTCCCCGAATACCTCCATAGGGGCGAACGTCAGGGGTTTCTGCTGTTCCTCCTCCCTCTTTTCGCTATGCAGGTTGTTGAAAGCCTCCTTTACTTGTGCGGTGGTAGGCATGGTTCCCTGAACCTCGAACTCCTTGAAGATGTTCTGTATTTCCGTATAGTAGCGCAGCAGGTCGGTATTGATTTCGGATGCGCTCTGTTTCAGCTTGTTGGTGCAGCCCGGCTTTACACGTTGTTTGTCTGTGTCCCATTTGGCTGCGTCGATGCGGTAGCCCGTTGTAAACTCGATGCGCTGGCTGGCAAATATCACACGCATACGGATAGGCACATTCTCCACGATTGGTACGCCGTTCTTCTTACGGCTCTCCAAAGAAAAGATGATGTTTCTCTTGATATTCATAATTGGGTGTGTTTGAAAATTGACACCCAAAAATACACCCAAAAGTGAGATATAGCAAAAAGATATTCAGAAAGATTTTTATTTTCTGTTTGTATTCCAAATTGTGTGTGATTATCAGTAATTTGCAATTTTATGATATTTCTTGAAATGTATAGGTTCGAGAGCCTGTCTCTCCGCTGAACTTACTGGACAGAAATGGACAGTAAATGGACAAAAAAAGCTACAAATCAATGATTTGTGGCTTTTTTTATTGCCCGAAAGTCCTGCTTCCAAGACTTCAAAAAGTACGGTAAAAGACAAAGTTTCGTTACTAAATCGTTACCTATTCCCCACCGGACAAAAACGGTAACGATTTGTCCATAAATGACCTGATAATGACTTGATTAGTCCATAGTCTGCATAACTCAAAAACGAGAGGTAAAAAGTAATTTTGCAACTAAAAAAGTGAGTTATGAAATCGACATTCAAGGTTCTTTTTTATTTGAAGAAAGGTTCTGAAAAGAAAAACGGCGAGGTTATGATTATGGCACGTATCACCATTGACGGCAAACTTTGCCAGTTCAGTACGAAACAGAGCATCCAGCCCGACAACTGGAGCATTGCTGCGGGCAAAGCCAAAGGCAGGGATGCCGGGAGGATAAACGCCCTTTTGGACGACATACGTTCTTCCCCTGAACACCATTTACCACGAAATGCAGCGGCGTGACAATTACGTGACCGCCGAGAAAGTGAAAAACGAGTTTTTAGGTCATAGCGAGAGCCACGAAACAATCCTTTCATTGTTCCAAAAGCACAATGACGATGTGAAGCAGCTTGTGGGCATATCCAAGACGATAGCGACCTACCGCAAGTATGAAGTGACCCGCCGCCACCTCGCTGAATTTATCCAAAGCAAGTACAACGTATCGGACATATCCATAAAGGAGATTACCCCATGTTCATTACCGATTTTGAGTTGTATTTGCGTACCGCC
>VOFJ01001442.1_pt1 | contig 10674 bp, 20 predicted proteins | sample 5384081 | NCBI WGS metagenome assembly VOFJ01 (sample SAMN12384729, study PRJNA508395) | human gut metagenome | isolation source: healthy gut I | host: Homo sapiens | reverse complement strand
AATCTTCTCTGTGTCTGACAGAAAAGAGGTGAGTTCCATACAGCTTGACAAATCCATACCGGTGACTGCCCTCGAAGTGCTGAGAGACCCTCCCAGTGGCATCCCACTGTTGTGACCTCCCCGCCGTATTACCGCATTGCGGGATTATGGCATGGCGGTCAGATTGGCAGAGAGGCATCACCGAAAAAGAATATATCTTTGCGCCTGACTGAAGTATGCCGAAGTCAGGCGCGTTTGCGTCCGGATGGTACGCTCTGGCTGAACATCTCGGACACCCAAACGCCGGGGAAAGGCAATCAGGGTGACTTTGTTGACCGAAGAACCCCAACGGCAGAAAACGGTCAGCTGTGGCACTCAACAACAAAGGTTGAGGGATGCAAGGCGAAGGACATGATCGGCATTCCGTGGATGCTGGCTTTTGCCTCCGTGATACCGGCGCGGTATCTGGCAGCAACGACATCATCTGGATGAAGGAAAATCCCATGCCGGAGCGTGAAAGACCGCTGCTGCGCCCGATGTTATGAGCCAATAGTCTTCCTGTTCTCCCTCCAAGTCCCCGGAAGTATCACTTTGACCATCTGGCAATCTCAGAGCCGATTCCCCGGCACAGCAGAACGGCTTCAAGCGCGGCGTGAATGGCAGCAATAAATTTACAGCTTTGAGCAATCCCCGGCCAAGTTCAGCCGCAGACCATCAATCGCTCTCGTTGCGCATGGGCAATCACCGACGCCGAGATCAAGCCCTTCGCAACAAGCGGGATGTGGGTGATCAATACCGTTCCCTTCAAAAAGGCAGTCACTATGCCGCCTACCCGCCGAACTGGTGGAGACCTGTCTTCTGGCCGGATGTCCCGAAGGCGGTATCGTGCTGGACCCCTTCATGGGCAGCAGGACAAAGGTATGGTGGCAAAGGCAGCTTGACCGGCATTTTTGTCGGCGCTCGAGGCTGAATCCCGCATTCACAGAAATGGCTATCTCGCCGGATTGGAGGTGTGAAATCTGATGGAATTTATGAGCATCCTGAAACCCAGGACAAGGTGATTAAGGATGACCAGAAGTGGTGGAAGAAAATCTGACAGAAGCAAAGTTCGGAACGGATCTCCCAGCGCCTTCAAGAGCCGGAGCTGGTAAAGCCGCAGGAAATCCCTATGCAGCCCGAGCTTCCTGACGGTTCTGATGGGACAGCAAAGCTGCATCAGACGATGGCAATGCGTTTTCAGGAGCAGCAGGAAGAGGCTGCGTCTGCTGCTGCGGCACCGGTTGCCGAAAGCGGTGTGTCCCCACCTACGGCATCCGCTTCCAGTTTTGCGTCTGTGGCGGTCAGTGAGGCTGTCCGGGAACTTCCACCGTAGAGGAAGCGGATGGCAGTGCAATCCTTGAGAGATGCGGCCAGAACTGCTGCGGATAGGCCGGAGTACGGAGATATTTCCGGTTTGGACAGGAAAAAAATCCAGAGGCTTGAGCAAAAGTCCCGGAAGGCGCATGAGCGTCTGGATGCTGCCAGAGAAAGCTGCCCACCCACAAGGTTCTCAGGAAAGAGCGTGTCTTCGATGAGGACACCGGCAAGGGGAAAACCCGCCTTTATTTTGAGGACGAGCTGACCGTTCCTAAAGGCAAAAGCAAGCTGCAATTTGAGGCTGACAAGTCCGTCCGCAAGGTTGGCGATACGCTGGTCTCCGGCATCCACGGGAAAATCCATGAAGTGGAACAGGAAAACGCAGGCGTGGAGGCCGCGCACAAGTCGGAGATCGCTGCGGAATCTGCCGTCCGGCATTACTCCCACCATAGGCAGAAGGCGGTCAACAAGCCCTATGAGAAGCTTTCCAAGCTGGAACACGAAGCCCAGACCGCCGACACAAAGCTGCACTACGCCAAGACCCAACAGGAACACCCTGAGATGAAGAAGCAGCGCGTGAACATGAACAAGCACACTACCAGAAGCAGAGCATCAAGAAGGGAATATGCTGCGGCTCGCAAAAAGCCGGGACACAGACGGCCAGTTCCGCGACGAAAACCACCGGCAAAAAAGGCTGGTGAGAAGGTTGCAGATAAGGCGAAGAATTTCATCTCCAAGAACAAGAAGGGTTTTCCTCTGGTTCGGTCTGGGGCTGATGGTTGTCCTCTTGCTCCGCTGGTATCAGCTCATGTACCGCGATGTTTGCTTCCACCGGCTCAGCGGTGATTGCCACCTCCTACCTCAGCGAAGACGAGGCCATGCTGGGAGCCGAGGCGCAGTATGTGGGCATGGAGGCAGAGCTTCAAGACTATCTGGACAATTACGAAAGCACCCACAGCTACGACGAGTATCACTTTGATCTGGACGACATCGAGCATGACCCTTATGTGCTGATCTCTATCCTCTGCACTGCATGAGGGCGAGTTCACGCTTTCCGAGGTGCAAGGCACACTGGAAATGCTGTTTGAAAAGCAGTACATCCTCACCGAAGAGGTTGTGGTGGAGACCCGGTATCGTTGGGAGACGGAGTATGACAGTGAGGGCAATCCGTATCAAGTCCGCGTTCCCTATGACTACTACATCTGCTATGTCACGCTGGAAAAACTTCGATCTCAGCCATGTGCCGGTGTACATCATGTCCGAAGACCAGCTTCCATGTATTCGGCATATATATGTCGGCACTGGGCAACCGGAGGATTTGTTCCCCGGTTCCTCGTATGTGGATAAATACATCGAGAATCCGCCCGCCGACTACGATGTCCCGGCAGAATATCTGATGATGCAACCTTTTCCGCCCCTCCTGACCGAAGCGGAAAAATACCTCGGCTATCCCTTTGTGTGGGCGGAAGCAGCCCGACACTTCCTTTGACTGTTCCGGTTTTGTCAGTTATGTGCTGACCAACAGCGGATTGGTCAACACCGGACGGCTGGGGGCGCAGGGACTCTATAACATCTGTACGCCCATTTCCAGTCCGCAGCCCGGTGATCTGGTCTTTTCCAAGGGACTTATGACACCAGCGGCGTTTCCCATGTGGGAATTTATGTGGGCGATCAGGTCATGCTCCACTGCGGAGATCCCATCCAGTACACATCCCTCAACTCTTCTTACTGGCAGTCCCATTTTTATCCCTACGGAAGACCACCATATTGAGCGAAAAGGAGAAGCGCATGAATCCCAAATACGAGAAGGTCTGCGCAGAAATTGCTGAAGATTGAGAAGAAGGTCGAGGACCTTCAGGAGCAGCTCAAGGAGCTGCGCAGCAAGAAACCGAGATGGAAAACCTTTGAGATCATCAACACCGTCCGGGCAATGGTCATGGACAAGGATCAGATTATGGCTTTCCTCTCCACCATGAAGGGGCGCACCGCAGCCCGATATGACAAACGGAGGTGTCTGACCATGCGTAAGAAAAAAAAGAGATTTCGTCTTCTGACCGTCATCCTGACCCTCTGGATGCTGGCTTGCAGCTTGTCTCGGTGACCGCGTTTGCCTAGCGGATGACACACCGCAGGAACCTTCCCGTCACCGGTGGAGCAGAGCCGGAAACAATCCCTGAGCCTGAGCCGGAGGAACCTGCTCCTGAGACCGAGCCGGAGGTTGAGCCGGAAGGGTGTTCCGATTGACGACTATGACCCCGGCAATGCCTATACCCGCGATCTGCTCTATGACAAGGCCACAAACAAGCAGTTTCATCACCATTGAGACAAAGGCCGGGAACACCTTCTACATTGTCATTGACTACGATGCGCCTGTCAACGAAGACGAAGAACAGTACCAGACCTACTTCCTGAACATGGTGGATGAAAACGATCTGCTTGCGCTGATGGATGATGAGGCTGCGGCAGCTCTGACCACCTGTATCTGCGAGACCCGGTGCGAGGCCGGGCAGTCAATACGGAGTCTCCCGTCTGTAAGACCAACATGAGTGAATGTACCGGCGCAGTACCGGAACCGGAAAAGGATGCGAAACCGGAAGAGCCGGAGGAAGATCCGGAAAGAAGTCCAACATCGGGATCTCGTCATCTTTGCCCCATTGCCGGTGGGCTGCGGTGCAGCTTACTACTACTTCAAGTTCGTGCGCGGTAAGAAGGAACCGGACGAGGATCTGGATTTCTTCGATGATGACGGCTACGAGGAAGAGCCGTATATCAACGAGGACGAAGAGCCGCAGATCGCGGAGGATGCTGCAGAAACGGATGGTGATGAAGTTTGATCTTAGTCATTGCTGAAAAGCCCAGCGTCGCCCAGTCCATTGCCAAGGTGCTGGGCGCGTCCACACGCAAGGGACGGCTATCATCGAAGGAAATAACTATTTTGTTTCGTGGTGCGTAGGTCATCTGGTAGGGCTTGCCGATGCAAGACGCCTACGATGAACGCTACGCCAAGTGGCGGTACTCTGATCTTCCCATCGTGCCGGAGGAATGGCTGTTTGAAGTCACGAAGGACAAAGCAAAACAGTTCAAGGTGCTGTCCGCCTCATGAAGGACAAGCGCGTCACCGAGCTGGTTTGCGCAACCGATGCAGGACGCGAGGGTGAGCTGATCTTCCGGCTGGTCTACGACAAAGCCGGATGCACCAAGCCCTTCAAGCGCCTGTGGATCAGCTCACGTTGGAGGACTCCGCTATCCGTGAGGGCTTCCGGCATCTCCGGGACGGTAAGGAATATGACCGCCTCTATGAAGCAGCACTCAGCCGCTCGAAGGCAGACTGGATTGTCGGCATCAACGGCACCCGCCTGTTTACTACGCTCTATCACAAAAAGCTGGTGGTCGGGCGCGTCCAGACGCCGACCCTTGCAATGCTGGTAGAGCGTGACGGGAAAAATCTCCACGTTCCAAAGGAGCAGTATTTCAACGTCCACGTCGGCAAGGACGATCTGACCGCCGATCTGGAAAAGGTCAAAACCGAAGAGGAAGCAAAGAGAATTGCGGCGGCTTGCGAGAAAAAGCAAGCCGTCGTTTCTTCTCTCAAGCGGGAGACGAAAACCGTCAATCCTCCGAAGCTCTATGATCTGACCACCTTGCAGCGCGAGGCGAACCGATACTACGGCTTCACCGCCCAGCAGGCGCTCGATCTCGTACAAACACTCTACGAAAAGAAGCTCCTGACCTATCCGCGCACGGACAGCCAGTTCATCACGGATGATATGGAGGACACTGCCCGTCAGGTCATTTCCATCGTCTGCCGCCAGCTTCCGCTTTTCTCCGGTGTTTCGGTTACTCCGGACATTGCCCGCGTAACCGACAACAGCAAGGTCACAGATCACCACGCTATTCTCCCGACCGTCCAGCTCGAAAAGCAGGATGTTTCGGCGCTCCCTCAGTCGGAGCAGAAAATCCTCTCTTGTCGGGATGCGCCTTCTGTGTGCGACCGGCGAGAAGCACACCTACGCAGAAACGCAGATCTCGCTCTCCTGCGAGGGCTACGAGTTCAAAACCAAGGGGAAGACCGTCGTTCAAAACGGATGGAAAGCCATCGAAGAGCTGTTCAAGTCCTCCCTCAAGACGAAGGAAAAGGACGATCCCATGAAGTCCCTGCCCGAAGTCCATGAGGGCGATGTTCTGGATAATGTGTCCGCCAGTGTCACGGAACACTTTACGACACCTCCGAAGCAGTACACGGAAGACACGCTCCTGTCTGCAATGGAGACTGCCGGAAACGATCAGTTTGACGATGACACCGAGAAGAAAGGTCTCGGCACTCCCGCGACCCGCGCCGGTATCATTGAAAAGCTGGTGAAGTCCGGCTTTGCAGAGCGCAAAGGCAAATCCCTCATTCCCACAAAGGACGGCTGCAACCTCGTCTGTGTTCTGCCGGAACAGATCACCTCTCCCGCAATGACGGCGGAATGGGAAAACACGCTCATGGAGATTGAGCGCGGCAACGCGGATGCGGACGCATTTCTCAGCGGCATTGTCCGGATGACCGGGGATCTCGTGAAAGCCTATCCGTTCCTCTCTGATGCCGAAGCCCAGCGTTTCGGCACGGGCAAGGAGGAAATCGGCAAATGTCCCCGCTGCGGCTTTCCGGTCTATGTCGGCAAGGGCAATTTCTACTGCTCGAATAAAGACTGCTCCTTCTGCCTGTGGGAAGACAACAAGTTCTTTTCCAGTAAGAAAAAGAAGCTGACCAAGAGGATTGCAAAGGAGCTGCTGGACAAGGGCTGGTGTCGAGTGACCGGGCTTTACACACCGAAGAAGCCTCAGCTCTACGACGCAGTGATCCGGCTGGATGACAGCGGTGGCAAATACGTCAGCTTCAAGATGGAGTTCGACCGATGAGCCGCCCGAAGTATGTTGCCTCTTGCAGCGGAGGCAAAGACAGCGTAGCGACGCTCCTGCTGGCTGCACAGCACAAGGAACCGCTGGACGAGGCAGTTTTCAGCGAAGTCATGTTTGATAAGGACACAAGCGGCGAAGTCCCGGAACACCGGGACTTCATTTATGACCGGCTCAAGCCCTTCTGTGAAAAGGAATTGGGCATCAAGTTCACCATTCTCCATGCAGGACAAGACCTACGATGACGTGTTTCATCATGTCATCACCCGCGGGCCGCATAAGGGCGAGGTTCGCGGGTTCGTGTGGGCTGGAATGTGCGCGGTCAATCGTGACTGCAAAATCCCGCCTGTCCGCAAGTACAATGCCGCGCTTTCTCCGGACACTGTGAGTTATGTCGGCATCGCGGAGGATGAGGCAAAACGTCTTGCTCGTCTGGATGGCGTGAAGGTCAGCCTGCTTGCCAAGTACGGTAAGACCGAGGCAGACGCCTACAAGCTCTGTCAGGATCACGGGCTGCTTTCCCCAATCTACACTCACTGCCGAAGAAACGGCTGCTGGTTCTGTCCCAACGCAAGTGACTCGGAGCTGCTGCACATGGTCACAAAGCACCCGGATATGTTTGACAGACTGATTGAATGGGAGAACGAGGATAACATCTTTCATCGTCGGCTGACACGCAGAGAAACCCCGTCTGAGGTAAAGGCTCGTTTATTGAGCAAATCTCAGACGGGGTTTTCTTCGCCCAAAAGCAAATAAGAAATGGAGGTTTGAGATGGCTGAAAGCAAAAATGCACAGCAAGTCCGCGAAATTACGGACAAGCTGGAACAGGGCATCAAGGAGCTTTTTGAATCCGAGCGGTTCAAGGAATATCTCCGCACGATGTCCAAGTTCTACAACTATTCCTTCAACAACACGCTGCTCATTGCAATGCAGAGGCCGGAGGCAACCTATGTTGCCGGTTATACCTCGTGGCAACGTAACTTCGACCGTCAGGTCATGAAGGGAGAAAAGGGCATCAAGATTCTTGCGCCCGCGCCGTACAAGGCACAGGAAGAGCGTGAGAAGATTGACCCCGTAACGCAGAAGCCGGTGATCGGCGCAGATGGAAAGGCTGTCACGGAAACGGTCGAGGTTCTGCGTCCTGCCTTCAAGGTGGTGAGCGTGTTCGATGTCTCCAGACGGACGGCAAGGAGCTTCCGGACATCATCGTCGATGAGCTGAAAGGCACCGTCGAAAACTACGAGGCATTCTTCGATGCGCTCAAGCAGGAATCTCCCGTCCCCATTTCCTTTGAGGATATTCCGGGCGGGGCAAAGGGATTCTTCTCGCCGGTTGAAAGTCGCATTGCCATTCAGGAAGGCATGAGCGAAATCCAGACGGTCAAGACCGCCATTCACGAGATTGCCCACGCAAAGCTCCACGCAGTCAAGCCAGACGAGAAAAGCCGCTCCCGAAGATAAGAAGGATCGTCACACCAAGGAGGTTGAAGCAGAGAGCGTTGCCTACACCGTCTGCCAACGGCATTGAAACCTCGGACTACTCCTTCGGTTACATCGCCGGTTGGTCATCCGGCAAGGAAACCAAGGAACTGAAAAGCTCTCTGGACACCATCCGCAAGACGGCGGCTGAGATGATTGAGGGCATTGACGCCAAGCTCAAGGTGCTGCTGGCAGAGAAAGCACAGTCCGCAGAGAAGGAAGCTCGCGTAGCTCCCGTAAAGGAAGCTGTTCCGGAGGAAAAGCTGGAAGTCCCCATTTACCGCGAGACGGCGAATTACGCCTATGAAGCCGATGAGCTGGAGTCTATCGCGCCTCTCTCGCTGCAAACGAGGAATGCCGCAAAGCGATTGAAGCGGCGATCAGCTCCAACTACGGAGATAACCGGCTGGATGCGGATGCCGCCGTGAAAAGTGTCCTTGAGCAGTTCTCTCCGGAGCGCGTCCGATATGTCCTCGCAAACACCATTCAGCAGAAAGACTTCGACGGGCGCATTCCGCAGCCCCTCAAGGAGTGGGCAAAGACCGTTGAGGTCTGCCCGGAAAACGCCTCCCGCTTCCTTGTGGATAAACCCAATCCCGGACTGACGGCCCTTTTCGTCGATGCGTTCCGCCAGCAGACCGAAGCTGAAAAGGATGTCATTCTGAGAAGGCAGACGGCAAGAGACCCGGAGGTCGTTGCATGGGAGAGCGATGAGATTACCTCTATTGAGGTAAAAACCGTAGAGATCAAGTCTCCCGTTGCCCCCATGCCGGAGGAAGCGGCGAAAGCACCGAAAGCGCATCGACTGACTGCGGAAGAGAAGGAGATCAAAGTTGCCGTCATGGACACGCTCAAGGGGCAGATCGCCTATCACAACGACGGAATGCGGGCTTCCTACCGCGCCTCTAACCACTCCTTCAATCTGCTGGCGCGGAACGGCGTCAGGATCGAGGGCAACACGGTCACGCAGAACGGTGAGCCGCTGTTCAAAATCCATCGCCGTCATGCAGCGCGAAAAACTCAGGGCTGCTATGTGAGCTGATGCCAACGCTGGAATACGTCAAGCAGGAGCAGACGCAGGAAAAGCCCTCTATCCGCGATCAGCTCAGCTGCCGCGAAAACGCAGCCGGAAAAGAAGTCTCCGGTCAAATCCAAAACGCACGACATGGAGTTGTGAGAAAGGAGACGCATGAAGAAATACACAGATGTTGACATCATCGCGGAGCTGCAGAAGCTCGTGGACAGTCATGTAGACAGCTACAAGGAAGACTTCGACATCGACAAGCGCATCATCCGCCGCACCGCCGAAAGCCAGAATCCAGAAGACAAGACGCTGATGTGGTTCTGCCGCCCGCACGGAACGCACTGCCTCAACGAAAATCAGGTCTTCATTCAGAGAACGCGGGATCACAACACCTTCCGCTTCTATGCGGAACAGACCTACGACGAGTGCGTTGCCCGCGTCATTGTCCTGAAAGCCGTCAAGCGCGGCAAGGTGTTCGGAGATGTCTTTGAGATCAACTACCGAGAACAGGCGGCAAATGTGGCACAGAACTCGGTTGCGCCGGATCATGACCGGCTGACCTTCGCGGATGGCTATGTGCTGGAAGCACCCCTGCCGCAGCAGCTTCGATGAGGCAATGGCTTTGGTTAGTGAGCATGGCGGCGTACAAGCCCACCAGACACTCCCGAAGGATGCGGATGCTCTGGCGGAAGTGCTGTCCAAGCAGAAAGGCCGCCGTGACAGACTGCCGGATGCAGAAAGGACAGAGGTGCTTTCGCCTCTGCCCGTTGGAGAACTTCGGAAGTACGAAGCAGTCAAAAAGGCACATCCCGACGCGCTGGTCTGCTTTGCTCAGAACGGCTATTTTGAGCTGTACGGCAAGGACGCGGAAAAAGCTGCGCCGCTTCTCGGCGCAAAGCTCCTTGAGAAGAAGGTGCGCGGCAAGCCCTCCATGCTGGTGACTGGCTTCCGTGAAGTGCGTGGGTAGCCGGTTCTCACAAGCTCTGGAAGTCTGGCGCAGATGTCTTTCTCAGCAAGGACGGCGAGACATTCAAGGAACTCAAAGCCGCAGATTACATTCCTGTCGGCGCGACGCTGAATGTGGATGGCATCAAGTGCAGAATTGACGCGGTTGATTTTACCGCCGATGAAGTCCGGCTGACGAACATCGAGGACAAGAACCGCCCCATCCGCTTTTCTGAAAGCATCCAGTATGTCCGCTCCTATGTGGAGGATGCCGGAACTGCCATCTACGACACCATCCCGAAGAAGCCCGCTGCCCGCGAATCCATCCGCGACAAGCTGAAATCCGCACAGAAAGCACAGCCGCCCCGCACACCGAAGCCGCAGAAATTGAAAGGAAAGGATATGGAACTCTGATATGAAAAACTTTACCGTAGAAGAAATCAACCTGATGTGCTGCTTCAACACATCCAGCCGGAGGCGGCTGATCGACGATATGAAGAGCGTCACCCTGAACGACATGGACGGCGAGATCGCGGAGCTGATGTATAAGACCATCCAGAAGCTCGAATCCATGACCGACGCGGAGTTTGAGGAACTGTATATCATGCCGGACGGCATGGTGGATGACTGAAAGGAGGATGCCTATGCCCGTATTAGACGGTGATTTTGAAGCCTTCGTCACAAACCTTGGCAAGTACAACGAGGGTATGCTGGTCGGTGAGTGGGTGAAGTTCCCTCGACAACCGAAGAAGCGATGCAGAAGGTCTTTGAGCGCATCGGGATCGGCAAGCAGGACGAGTTCGGTCAGGTATACGAGGAATGGTTCATCACCGACTATGAGTGTCCGCTGCATGGTGTGTATGATATGCTGGGAGAGTACGAGAGCCTTGACAAGCTCAACTATCTTGCTGGCCGTCTGGAAGAGCTGGACAAGGGAGAGCAGGAAAAGCTCGTTGCCATCATGAACGGAGGCTGTGATGAGGTCAGTGACA
>VOFJ01002779.1_pt1 | contig 10678 bp, 15 predicted proteins | sample 5384081 | NCBI WGS metagenome assembly VOFJ01 (sample SAMN12384729, study PRJNA508395) | human gut metagenome | isolation source: healthy gut I | host: Homo sapiens | reverse complement strand
TCATTTATGTCTTGCCATCGTTTCCGAAAGCGGATGCAAGGTAAAGAGATTTTATCGTAACCGCCAAATGTTTTCGAAAGTTTTTTTTTGAAAAAGTTTTTTTTTCGAAACTTCCATAAAAGGCGGGACGTCCATCCTCCCCACGTCTTATCCGTTCTCGCTCCCTTAGCCCCGCTAAGGTAAGATACTGGGTGCAGACACTGTCAAGGAAAACTCTCCTACGTTTGTTTCACCCAAGTCAGTCACACACTGTCTGAAGTGCCGCATCTCTCTCGATTGCGGATGCAAAGGTAGACCTTTTAACGATTACCAGCAAACATACGAAGGAAAAATTATACGGATTTCCTGAAACTTTTTTTGTAATACTCTGAATAACAGATGTGTTACAAAGCATGTTTTTATAACGGAGGACACCGGAGGAAAAAAGACACACACATTATAATATTCGCACGCGCGTATAAGGAAAAAAAGGAAATACGAAAACAGCAGACGAAAAACAAGAAAAAGACGGAAAAGAAGCAAATCCGAAGGACAACCGGACACCGCAAGCTAGGGCAGGGCAAGGAATGGACAGGAAAACAGCTACGAAAAACGCAGTACGATATACACAACACACACAAGTGAGTTTTCAAAAGCTATTGCCACTGCTGAAAAACTCCAGGAAAGAAAAAGCAGAGAAGAATGTCCTTATTCAAGTACGTGCCAACCAGAGTCTGAATGTAAAATTCATAAAGAAGACTACATATTTTGCACCTCCCCTCTACCGCACATACACACTTGATAATTATTATTTGAAAAAAGTTCTATAATAATTTGGTTTATATTATAAACTATATTACATTTGTAAAGTATTTAAGTAAAATAAACTTTTTTGTCATTCAACCTATAAAGCATCATAACAATGAAAACAAACACAATATTTTACAAGAAGCGTGCCACTATCCTGGCATGTGCCACACTAGCTATTCCGAGATTTGCTACTGAAAGTATAGCACAGACCACCGACTTTATATCACCATAAGTAAGAAATAAAGCCTATGAAAACAAACCAAAACAACGAAAAGACAGTTCCAACCCAGGAACAAATCGAAGCAGTATGCCGGCAAAGTGCCCGTCATTTTTGGAATTGGCTCACTTGGTCATTAGTCTATTATGTGGTAATAAACCTGTTTCTTATAGCTATAAACTGGTTTACCAGTCCACACTACTGGTGGGTACTATGGGTGATAGCAGGCTGGGGAATCAGCTTGCTGATGACAGCCATAGAGAAAAAGCATCAAATATTAATTAATCACAAACTAAAAAGAAAAAACAGTATGGAAGAAAGAAAATTGAATGAGAAAGAGAGTTTGGAACTCATCGCTCAAATGATTCAGAATACAAAAAACAGGCTAGAAACCAATTGTGTCATGCCATTCCTCTTTTGGGGATATACCACCATCTTTGTCAGCCTGCTGGTCTGGTTTCTGGTAGTAACTACCCGGAATTATTATTGGCAATACCTATGGTTCTTACTCCCCATCATCGCAGGAACAGGAACTTACCTTTCCACACGTAATCAGCAGCCGGGTATCAAGACTCATTTGGACAAAGTAATCAATTATATTTGGTTGGTATTCGGCATAACCGGCTTTCTGATATCCATGCTCGCCATGTTTTTTCTGGCAACTTCCCATCCTATTCATGGTCCTTCTGCTGATGGGCATGGGAACTACACTAACAGGTCTGGTGATAGGTTATAAAACTGTCACTATTTGCGGCACACTGGGAGCGTTAAGCTCCATCGGATGCCTTTTTTATCCAGGTCTAAACCAGATATTAATCTTCGCTCCTGTCTTTATTTTCATGATGGTTATTCCGGGACATGTATTGAATCATGCTGCCCGTAAACAAAAAAAATCGTAACTTTGCGCCTATGTTCAAAGAATTGAATCCATTACTACATTCCGAACTGAGACTTGCCGTGATGTCCATACTGGTTTCAGTGGAAGAAGCCAAGTTCAGCTATCTGAAACAACAGACAGGAGCGACGGCAGGTAATCTGAGTGTGCAAATAGACAAGCTGAACAAGGCTGGCTATGTAGAAGTCATCAAGACATTTAAAGGAAAAATGCCTTGTACCATTTGTAAGATTACACAAAAAGGGCTTGAAGCTTTTGAAGAATATGTAGATGCATTAAAAAGTTATATAAACATAAATACATAACAGATCATATCATTATTTGTTCACATCCACAAACCTGTTTGAATAAATACTGTTTAACATCTTGATTGACAGGCATTCTGAAATTCACCATCCTAGGATGATTATATGAGATAACTTTCTATTATCCCATATAATTTTTTAGAATAAACACCTTAATAAAAGGTTTTGTAAATTTGTACCCGGAAGAGAGAACATCCTCTCCCACAAAAGCGTTTATATTATACAAACTTTAAATAAAAGAATTATGGAATTTGTAACGAATGAAAAGCTGACAATCGTAGGTGCTGCCGGAATGCTTGGATCGAACATGGCTCAAACTGCTATCATGATGGGTCTTACTCCCAATATTTGTTTGTATGACCCATACGCTCCCGGTCTGGAAGGTGTGGCAGAAGAACTATACCATTGCGGTTTCGAAGGCATGAACATCACATTCACTTCCGATATCAAGGAAGCTTTGACCGATGCTAAATATATTGTAAACTCAGGTGGTGCGGCACGTAAAGCCGGCATGACCCGTGAGGACTTGCTGAAAGGAAACGCAGCCATCGCTGAAGAATTCGGAAAAAATGTAAAGGCCTATTGTCCGGACGTAAAACATATCGTGGTTATTTTCAATCCGGCTGATATTACCGGTCTGATCACCTTATTATATTCAGGTTTGAAACCATCACAAGTTACAACTCTTGCCGCTCTTGACTCTACACGCTTGCGCAGCGAATTGTCCAATCATTTCGGCATCGCCATGGATAATGTAGAAAACTGCCGCACATATGGCGGTCATGGTGAGCAGATGGCTGTTTATGCTTCTACCGCTAAAGTAAACGGAAAAGCATTACTTGATATCATCGGCACTGATGCTTTGACAAAAGAACAATGGACCGAAATACAACAAAAAGTAACTAAAGGCGGTGCAAACATCATCAACCTGCGCGGCCGCTCTTCTTTCCAAAGCCCGTCCTATGTTTCTATCGAAATGATTGCCGCCGCTATGGGAGGAAAACCATTCCGCTGGCCTGCAGGAACTTACGTATCCAATGGTAAGTTCGACCATATCATGATGGCCTGGGAAACTTCCATCACCAAGGATGGCTGCCACTTAAAAGAAGTGAAAGGCACGCCCGAAGAAGAAGCCGCATTAGAAAAAAGTTATGCACATCTTTGTGCTTTGCGTGATGAAGTGATTGCTATGGGAGTACTTCCTCCAGTTTCCGAATGGAACAAACTGAATCCTTATATTAAATAATTCTGATTACAATATTCCGTTAAAAACATCGCCGGGTTCACCCTTGGCGATGTTTTTTTTGTATCTTCGCACTCGCAATGATAGACCAACCCACCATAGACCGGATACTGGATGCCGCACAAATTGTAGATGTGGTATCCGAGTTTGTCACTCTGCGGAAACGCGGTGTGAATTTTGTCGGACTTTGTCCATTCCATGATGACAAAACCCCTTCCTTCTATGTATCCCCCGCCAAAGGATTATGCAAATGCTTCGCCTGTGGCAAAGGTGGAAATGCTGTCCATTTCGTTATGGAACACGAGCAGATGACCTATCCCGAAGCACTACGCTGGCTGGCAAAGAAATACAATATAGAAATAAAGGAACGCGAATTGACCGATGAGGAGAAACAAGTACAAAATATACGGAAAGTCTCTTTGTTGTCAATGAGTTTGCCCGCGATTATTTTCAAAACATCCTCTACAACCACGCTGACGGAAAAGCCATTGCCATGTCTTATTTCCGCCAACGGGGCATCCGTGACGATATTGTCAAGAAATTCCAATTGGGATACAGCACTACCGCTCCTGACGCATTGGCACAAGAAGCCATGCGAAAAGGATATAAAAAAGAATTTTTGCTCAAGACCGGACTATGCTACGAAAAAGAAGATGGCAGTTTACGCGACCGTTTTTGGGGACGTGTGATATTTCCATGGTTTAACATCAGCGGAAAAGTGCTTGGCTTCGGCGGACGTGTACTGGACAGCCGTACCAAGGGAGTAAACCAAAAATACGTCAATTCGCCCGAATCCGAAATTTTCAGTAAACGAAAAGAACTATATGGCATTTATCAGGCTAAAGCTGCCATTGTAAAAGCCGACTGTGTTTACATGGTAGAAGGATACACCGATGTAATTGCCATGCACCAGTGCGGGCTGGAGAATGTGGTGGCCAACTCGGGTACAGCATTGAGCGAACAACAAATCCGGTTGCTACACCGCTTCACCTCCAATATCACCCTATTATATGATGGTGACGAAGCCGGTATAAAAGCAAGCATCCGAGGTATCGATATGTTACTTGCAGAAGGCATGAATATCAAAGTGCTGCTTCTGCCTGACGGAGATGATCCCGATAGTTTTTCCAGAAAACACAATGCCACGGAATTCAGAAAATACATTGATGATCACGAAGAGAACTTTATCCGTTTCAAGACCAACCTTTTACTAAAAGATGCACAAAGGGACCCCATCAAACGGGCCGGATTGATATCGGACATGGCACGAAGTATCGGACTGATTCCGGATAAAGTAATTCGATATACCTGCTTGACAGAATGTGCTACCCTCTTGAACGTAAACGAGCAAATTATTTTAGACGAGATCAAAAAGCATCTGCTTCAACGGGATGATAACTATCTGGAACAAATCAAGAAAGAAAAAGACGCATCCGCCACTACCGGCTCTCTGCCTCCAGCGGATACTCCTTTTCCTGCCGGCAGCATACCTCCTGCCGATATGCCCCCCCTAGGCGTGGATGATAATGTTCCCCCTCCGTTTCCTCCTGCAGAAGCAGAAGCGGGATATCAATCGTATATTCCCCAAGAAGGACGGGAAAAGTACGTTTTTTATGTAAAAGAGCAGTTACTGCTTCAAACTTTGATACGCCACGGAGAGAAAGTCATGTGCTATGTAGAAACGGAAGAAAATACGGAAACTCCTCTTACTGTGATAGAATATATTTCTATGGATTTGAAACAGGATGAATTACAGTTCCATAATCCGTTGCACCGGAAAATACTGGCAGAAGCAGAAGCTCATCTGCATGACTCCAACTTCACGGCAGAGCGTTATTTTCTGGCTCATCCCGACCCTACAATCAGCAAGCTGGCAGCAGATATGATAAATGATCGTTACCAATTGAGTAAAAGCAATTCACAAGCGATGGTCAAAGATGAAGAACGCTTACACGAACTAGTACCACACCAACTTATCGACTTCAAACTTGCCATTTTAGAAGAAGATATGAAATATACGCTGCAAGCATTGAACAAACCTGAAGTAGTAGCCAATGCCGATAAATGCCTTGAAGTTATGGCCCACTTTAAAGAATTAAGTGAATTACAAAAAATTATGGCCAAGCGTGCCGGCGACCGGGTAGTACTAAAATAAAGGCATAACTCCTTATCGGTTATGCCGTATCAAATTCATAAATTCCTCACGTGTTTTAGCCTGGTTAAACGCACCAGTGAAATCAGAAGTAGTAGTAATGGCATTTTGTTTCTCCACCCCGCGCATCTGCATGCACATGTGCTTGGCTTCGACCACTACCATCACTCCCAGCGGATTCAAGGTTTCCTGAATACATTCTTTTATTTGCAATGTCATACGTTCCTGTACCTGCAACCGATGAGAAAAACACATCCACTACCCGGGCAATCTTACTCAAACCGGTGATATAACCATTGGGAATATAAGCAACATGTGCCTTTCCATAAAACGGAAGCATATGGTGTTCGCACAAAGAGAAGAAATCAATATCTTTCACGATAACCATCTGACTATACTTCTTCTTTGAATTTTGCTCCCAATAAAATGGCATGCGGATCTTGTTCATAACCGCGTGTCAATGTCAGCATAGCTTTGGCTACGCGCTCAGGAGTTTTCAGCAATCCTTCTCTTTCTACATCTTCACCCAATAGGGATAAAATACTCTGATAATGGCCTTTCAACTGTTCAATTTTTCTCTGCTGACCATTCGGGATGCAATAGTTCTTCCATGTTATTAGTCCAGGGGAATATTAATTTGTTCACGAACAATAGATACTTCTTTAAAAACACCGGTAGCCTTCAGACGGCGCATGGCGGCATCCGCTTCCTCAATACTGCGGAAATCACCTACACGACACAGCCAACGAGGAGGCTGGAAATAGGCATAGACAGGCATATCGGGAAACTCTTCTTTCACCTTGGTAGCCACGTTATTAGCTTCATTACGAGCCACACGCGAATTGTTTCCTGCATAGACCTGAACCCGATACCCTCTGGCTTTCAACATTTTCTGCTCACCTCCCGTAACATTCCCTGTATAGATACTACCAATCAAGCCTGTTATTTTAGGATCTTGACGGATGGTTACAGTACCTTCTCCGGCACGGTTACGCTGCAAGCTTTCTACTATGTTCTGCTGTGCCAAGGCGGAAAGTCCGAGACTTAAAAAGAGTAGGATAAAAATGTATCTCATGTCGTTTTATGAATTTAAGTAAATCATCACCCAGATTACTCAGATTTCCACAGACGATTTTATGATTCTTTATCTGTGTAAGCTTGAGTAATCTGTGATGAAATTAATTATTTGAATGCATCGATAATGCCTTTGAAGTCAACAACTTTCAAAGCAGCACCACCAATCAAGCCACCGTCTACATCAGGGTTAGCAAACAATTCTTTAGCATTAGAAGGCTTGCAGCTGCCACCATAAAGGATTGAAGTATTATCAGCAACTTCTTTACCATACTTGTCGGCAATCAAAGAACGGATAAACGCGTGGATTTCCTGAGCCTGTTCAGCAGTAGCAGTCTTACCTGTACCAATAGCCCAAACCGGTTCGTAAGCCAAGATAATCTTACTAAAATCTTCGGCAGACAAAGAGAATACCGATGCCAACTGAGCAGCAACTACTTCATTTTGTTTGTTAGCTTCACGCTCTTCCAATACCTCACCGATGCAGAAGATCGGCTTCAAATTATTAGCCAAAGCCAATTTAACTTTTTCTTCCAGAATTTCTACAGTTTCGTGATAGTAAGCACGACGTTCTGAGTGACCCAGAATTACATATTCAGCACCTGTAGAAGCAACCATTTCAGCAGAAACCTCACCGGTATATGCACCTGATACTTTATCTGCACAGTTTTCTGCACCTACACCAATTACAGCTTTGTCAACAATAGGAGTAACAGAAGCCAAGTGAATAAACGGAGTACAGATTACCACATCACAATTAGGTTTGTCAGCAGCCAAAGCTTCATTCAATTCTTTTGCCAGAGCAATACCTTCCTGAAGGTTCTTGTTCATTTTCCAGTTTCCTGCAACAATGTTTTTTCTCATTTTGTTTGTTTTATTAAAGGGTTAATGAAATTATTTTTGTTCGATTCTCTTTCAATTTCTTTTTCCTATGAAAATGCTCCCAAATGACATCCACCATGCTGAAAAACAACAACGGAAAGACAAACCATGCCAATACCAGCACCACTTTATGACTGAAAGTCTTTTCATTGATTTGTGCCAAAGGCAGTTTTTCCAGCCTGTCGGTCAGCACATATTCATCGGGCAGACTATTTACACTCCACTTGTTTATAACCACTCCGTTCTTCAGCAACATCAGTCCGGGATTAGAGCGTATCATGGTTTTCAGTGTAATGTCATCCATCAGGCAAAAAGGATACTCGGCTCCCGTACGCTCCTGCCAGTCTTCAATGTCACTATCGGGTGATGAAGTAAGACAATAGAATTGATATCCATGCTCCACACTATAATCATACAGTTCATTTATCAGGTCAATGGTACTATCATCCGCCTGGCTCAGCTGATGCGCCACCAACAGAAAAGTATAATTATCATCATCCAGTACTTCATCGGTTATATCTTCCCCATCTTCTTGACGAATAATAGAAAAGTCATGAATAGGCGGTTCGTATCCTTGTTCCTTCACTATCGTTTGGGAATCTACAAAAAGTCCATGTGCTATCGGGATAATTTTCTAATGTAAATTCTTTCTCCACTCCATTTTTTTGAAGAATAAAACGGGTCTCATAAACAGTAGGCTTCGCTCCTTCCGGAATTTCCATCCCTTTACGTATATCTGCCCCGATATGATAAGGGCGGAAATCAAAGACAGGCAACTCACGGTAACAATACAAAGTCATCCCCGAAATATAGAGAAACGTATACATAGCCACCAACCAATCGAAACGCTTGGTCACCAAAGGAGTTATACGGTTTCCCCATTTAAAAACGGAAGCCGCAGCTATCAACAAAAGTACATTCTTCCCAAAAGTTTCCCAATTAGTCAAAGTCACAGCATCGCCAAAACATCCACAATCCGATATCGGATTGGAAAGAGCCAACCATAAGGTGTTAGCGGAGTCATCACCCCCATGATAAGCACAACAAACAAGGTTGTCATTCTTCTGCGGATACCAAACAAAAGATATACTCCTAAACAAAACTCAACCATTGCCTGCAATACAGACGCCAGAAACGGAAGAAAGGCAGGCACCGAAGCAGCCCAACCGAAAACCTCCAAATAATCCTGAATTTTATATTGAGTACCCAGCGGATCTACCGCTTTGACAAAACCGGAAAATATAAATACTGCCGCCAGCAAAAAGCGGCAGGCATTTGTCCAGATTCCAATGATACTATGTAACTGTTTACTCTCCAAATTCAATCTTAATTAAGCCGAATACAGAATAGTTAATCATATCCATATAGTTGGCATCAATACCTTCCGAAACCAAAGTCTCCCCGGACAAGCTTTCAATCTGTTTTGTCCGGTAAATCTTCATCAATATCAAATCCGTATACGAACTGATACGCATACTACGCCAAGCCTCATCATAATCATGATTTTTGGCAAGCATCAACTCCAAAGAGGTTTTGGCATATTTATCATACAGCACCAATGCCTCTTCATTGGTCATATCGGCAGCTTCGGCATAACCAAGTTCCAACTGTATCAATCCTACAATTCCATAGTTGACAATAGCTATGAATTCAGAACGGATGCCTTCGTCTACCAAAGTCACCCCTTTCGTTTCAATACTTCTGATACGGTTGGCTTTGATGAATATCTGATCTGTTACGGAAGACGGACGAAGAATGCGCCACGCCGGACCGTAATCATGAAGTTTCTTAGAGAACAAGTCACGGCAAACCGCAATGACATGTTCAAATTGTTGCTTGGTATCTTTCATTTCCTTTTTTCACAGTGCGCTGCAAAGATAGGAATAATTAAAGAAAAAGAAAAAGAGGGCACTCTAAAATCTATTAAAGTACCCTCTTCTATAGAGATTGTTTACGTTTTTATGAGCAGCGCAATACTTGTCCCGGTCTCAGGATTGTTTTACGCGTAATTCTGTTCAGTTTGCAAAGCTTGTCGATGGAGGTTCCCTGACGTGCTGCAATCCGTCCCAATGTGTCTCCCTTCTTTACCTTATAGAACAGACCTTCACCCGATGCCATGCTACGCGCCGTACCGGAAGAGCCTTTTGTCTTATGGAAAGTATAGGAATCAGCTACGATATCCTGCTTTTCAAAATCAAACATAAGCGCAGGATTGATGGGAATACCCAAGAAACGGGTTTCAAAGTGAAGGTGTGAACCGGTAGAACGTCCGGTATTTCCTCCCAATGCAATTGGCTCGCCGGCTTTTACCAACTGGTTTGTATCAACCAATTGTTTAGACAAGTGTCCGTAAACGGTTTCCAAGCCATTGTCGTGACGAATAACGACGTATTTGCCGTATCCACGACGACCTTGATTCTTGACAACGCGCACTTTTCCATCAAAAGCCGCACGGATTGTATCGCCTACATACACCTTGATATCCAAACCATAATGAGCTCTTCTTCTCCGGGGACGGTAACCGAATACATCCGTGATACGGGTATTGGGAGTAGGCATACAGAAACCGGTCAAATCAAATGTATAGCTCTCAGGCACAATCGCATTGCCATAGGCTTGTACGAATTCGTTGTTCCAGTTGGGATACAAATCCAAACCCGGATACAATGATTGTTCTGCACGTATCTGTTTTTGCAAAGCCAGTGAATCAACACTCTTAAGTTTTCTGTCGATGGGGGCCTGGCGGGCAATCAGGTCTTGCGAGAAAGAATTCAAGCTAACCATTGCCGTCGCAGCCAATAAAGCAGTTTTTATCCAATTAAAATTCATCCGTTTCGTCATTCATTTTGATATCCGTTGCAAGCATCTCGGCAAATCAAACACCACTTGTTCTACGCGAATATCCAGATTGATTTTCAAAAATTCTCCCAAAGGTAACATTTCTCTCTGAAAAACGACATCAGTCATTAACTATTTTTTCGAAGAGGAGGAAACTGTAAAGCTCGCAAAGATGTCTTAATCCCCTATAGATAGGAGATTTACAAGCAAACATGTTTTACAACATAAAATGCAATAAAAGTGCATGTTTAACCGTTTTTTCAGCTAATGGCAGCCCAATTAA
>VOFJ01003561.1_pt1 | contig 10695 bp, 18 predicted proteins | sample 5384081 | NCBI WGS metagenome assembly VOFJ01 (sample SAMN12384729, study PRJNA508395) | human gut metagenome | isolation source: healthy gut I | host: Homo sapiens | reverse complement strand
AAACGTCAACAGATCACCAACAAAGAAGATATGGAAGTTTTAATCAAACTGATCAATATTTGCCGAAAACGGGACCAGGGAGATTTATGGGGCGGTTATGACGAACAAGGACGTTTGCATGCTGTCGCTTTTATCGTCTGGCAAGAAAGTTCCGCCTGGTATCCGGCAGGTGGAGGAAATCCGACTCTTCGGGAGTCCGGAGCACACAGTTTAATTTTGTGGGAAGCAATCCGTTATGTTTCACAATATACCGACACATTCGATTTCGAAGGTTCCATGATACCGGGAGTCGAACGTTTTTTCCGTGAATTCGGTGCAATTCAAACCCCTTCTTCACAATAACCAAAGGAAAATTAAGTTTATTAAATAGAGCCTGTTTAAAAAATAGGAAGGATAATAAACAGATAAATTATTTATGATATTAAACAGTTATAATAATATACTGGTTTTAGCCCCCCATACGGACGACGGGGAATTAGGACTGGGAGGAACCATAAGCAAACTTATCGAACTGGGAAAGAAAGTAACCTATGTGGCTTTCTCCACCGCACAGCAATCGGTTCCCGAAGGTTTTCCGAAAGATATCTTGAAGACAGAGGTCAAGCAAGCGACTGCCCAATTGGGAATATCACCTGAAAACCTCATCATCTACAATTATGAGGTCCGTAAACTCGGATATGTCCGGCAGGAAATATTGGAAGAACTGATCCGCCTAAAAAAATCGAACAGCTTTGACTTGGTCTTTATCCCAAGCCTACACGACATTCACCAGGATCATACAACGATCGCCCAAGAAGGCCTACGCGCCTTCAAAAACACGACACTGCTGGGCTACGAGTTGATTTGGAACAATCTGACATTCAACACACAATGTTTTGTTGAACTGAATAGAAAGCACATTCAAGCCAAAGTCGAAGCATTAAAAGCATACGAATCACAAGGAACACGCGACTATCTATCCGAAAGAGTTTATCTTTTCACTGGCAAAAACACGCGGTGTACAAGCTGGCTGTCCTTATGCTGAAGCATTCGAAGTAGTCCGTTTGTTCCTGTAAAGTTGAAAGACAGTATGAAAGCCGTTATTTCCTATATTACCAAATTCCTGATAGGAGGAGAAAAGGCCGATGTATTAGCCAGTCTTGTCGGTTACACATCGGATCCCAACAAATTCTCCCGTTATCGCGTAGTCATCATCCCGTCCCCCTTTTTCCGGGATGAAGTTTACGGGACAGCCGAGTCCATGCCCAAACTACCGCTGGAAGAGATAGAAGGCATACCTCTGCTCTTCGGTTCTCCCAAAATAGAATGGCAGGGGGATACTTGGGTGGTACATGCCGATATCATCGCCAGTGCCTATTTTCTGCTGACGCGATATGAAGAAATACGGAAACGCAACATACGGGACATCCACGGTCGCTTCCTCGGAACAGAATCCCTACCCTTCAAAGCAGGATTCATTCATCGCCCGATAATCGACGAATACGGTAAATTGTTGCGACGCTGGTTACGCCAAGCGCGTGTACAGTCAGCCGTCGAACTGCCCCCACACATACAAAAAGTATGGCTGACACACGATGTAGATGCTCCTTTCTTTTGCCGGACTTTCCGCAACTTGATACGAGAAACAGTTAAAGGCACAGGACTGAAACATGCCTGGAAGATGTTTCAAGGTCCGTTACAGGAAGATCCGTTCTACACATTTCCCTGGCTTGTAAAACAACGAAACAAATTAAAGGCCGTTATCGGAAAAAACCGTTGTGAATCTCTGTTTTTTATCAAGTCAGGTGGCTCATCCGTTTATGACAAGCCTCATTATAAACTGCATTCAAAGGACTTACAAGAGCTTTTGCTCTTTTGTAAAACCGAAAAAGTACAGATTGGACTGCATACCAGTTACGATGCCGGTAAAACACCGGCACTCATCTCAACGGAAAAAGAATTGTTGGAGAGACAGACCGGAAAATCGGTCACTTACAATCGGCATCATTATCGGCCTCACGCGAACCGGAAGATATGGTATGGTTGGAAAAAGCAGGTATTACAGATGATTTCACGATGGGCTATCCGGATGTTGCCGGTTTTCGCCTCGGCACATCTCGTCCGGTACATTGGATTAATCCTGAGAATAAACGTATCTCGCCACTTATTCTCCACCCATTGGCAATCATGGAATGCAGCCTGAACGAACCTGTTTATATGAATCTTGGCTATGAGGGAGCACTTGCCTACTCAACACAACTCATCAAACAGGTGGCATCTGCCAACGGCGAACTGGTGTTGCTCTGGCATAACGACTCCATCACCACCCGGATCAAGCCGAATGTCTCTGTCGACTGGCAACGAAAACTATTCGCCGCCATCATTGAAGAATTGATAAAATCATGAAGATACTGATATTATGTGATATGTTTCCCCCTGCATTCGGACCGAGAATGGGCTATTTATGCAAATATATGAGGCGGGCCGGATGGGAACCTGTCGTTGTCACTGAGCAAATCGATGACAGCACGTTCTCTTTCCTGAAAGGAGAAACGCCTGTCACATATGTAAATTTTTTTCATTCCAAAGGGAAAATCCTCCAAAAGTTAGAGTGGATATGCATATTCATACTCGATTATTTTTTTCCATTATAAAGACAAGAAGATGGCAAAAAGCCGCCTCCCGTTTACTGGAAGAAGGGGAATATGCCGGTATCCTGTGCAGTTCATACCGAACTTTCCCCTTGCCGGCCGCCCAATATATAGCAGAGAAATATCATCTGCCGTTAGTAATCGACCTTCGAGACATAGTTGAACAATATGCTTCCAACGAATATATCGCTCATAACTTCCGTACCTTTTCCTGGTTGGATAGAAAGATCACGGAAACATTCCGTCATAAGTTATTACGGGACAGAAATAATGCATTGAGAAAGGCGGATCAGGTCACGACCATTTCCCCTGGCATGTGGAAAAACTTCAAGCATACAATCCTAACACAGAGTTGGTTTACAACGGTTACGATCCGTAGCTCTTCTATCCTGAACAACATCGGACCTCTCAATTCGTCATCACCTATACCGGACGTTTGATTAGCTTGGCGACACGTGACCCCCGATTGCTTTTCGAGGCCGTTAGCCGGTTAGATCGTGAAAAAAGCTCATTGATCCTGACCAGTTCCGTATCCAATGGTATGTTGACGCCGGATCAAAAGCGATCATCATGCAGGCAGGCAGCAACCGCTTACCCAGTCGCCCGGTATATGGACTTTTTCGACTATGTTCCCGCTTCCGAGATTCCCGGCGTGTTAAACCACAGTTCCATTCTGCTGCAACTCGCCAATACCTTTGCATCCAACGGACCAAAAGGATTTATGACGACCAAGCTTTTTCGAATCGATGGCTGTCGAAAAACCTTTACTCTGCGTAAAGAGTGACGAAAGTTACCTCGAAGAGACCATCCGAATTACCCGTTCCGGGCTGGCAGCCCGGACGACCGAAGAAGCCTATCGTTTTATCTTGCACCATTATCAGTTCGGCAGGATAACGGATACACACACATAAATACGGATAAGGAGGCGGTGGAACGTTTTTCCCGTAAAAAACAAGCTGAACAATTTATGCGTATCTTTACTCGACTAAACAGCAAATGACAGACATGGAAAAGTACTTGAACATTATAGCTTTCAATATTCCTTGGCCTGCCAACTACGGGGGGATCATCGATGTATATTATAAGATGAAGGCTCTGCACCAGTGCGGCGTAAAGATTATCCTGCACTGTTTCGAATACGAACGTGCCCATTCGCCCGAACTGGAAGCCATCTGCGAAAAGGTATTTTATTACAAGCGACATACAGGGCTACGTACCAATATAACCCTGCTGCCTTATAACGTATACAGCCGCAAGCATCCTGAACTGATCGCCAATCTGTTGAAGAACGATTACCCGATCCTGTTCGAAGGACTCCATTGCTGTTATTACATAAACGATCCGCGACTACACAACCGGAAAAAGATTTACCGGGAAGCAAATATCGAACACGACTATTATTATCACCTGGCACAGGCGGAGAGCTATCCGATCAGGAAAAAGCTTCTTCCGGATAGAGGCTTGGCGATTCAAACATTATCAGAAAATACTGAAACATGCCGATCTGATGATTGCCGTTTCAACAACCGATGCTGACTACCTCCGGCACCAGTTCCCCGACAAACCGGTCGAATTCATGCCTTGCTTTCACACCAACAACCAAATTACGGTCAAGCCGGGTTCTTCCGATTTTATCCTCTATCATGGTAAACTATCCGTAATAGAGAATACACAAGCAGCCCTCTTTCTTATCCGGAACGTGTTCAGTAAACTGGACTGCCGTTGCATCATTGCCGGTATGAATCCGCCGGCTTCTTTGTTGAAAGCGGCAGCTCCCTATCCGAATATCCATATCGAAGCCAATCCGTCAGAAGAACAGATGAACGACTTGATACACAATGCACAAATACATGCCTTGATTACTTTTCAGGCAACCGGATTGAAACTAAAACTACTGAACAGCCTGTTTGCCGGACGCCATACAGTGGTCAACCGACTGATGATAGCAGGTAGCGGACTGGAATCGCTCTGCCATATCGCCGACACTCCGGACGAAATGGTCTGCATCTGTCGGAAATTGATGCATACCGATATGGCTCCGGAGTCGATCGAGCAGCGCCGCGACTTTCTTTATCCGACTTATTCCAATCAATATCAAGGCGAACACCTCTTACATTTGATCTATGAAGTATGATATCCGACAAGCAGCACAAGCATTGATTAGCCAACTAAAGGCTATCGATTACGAACGATTGCCTATCAGTAAATATAACAAACGTTATATTGCCCGGCTGAAACCAGTTTTATCCTATTACATGAAAATCTATGCGGACTGTCTCCTTAAAGGACTGGAATCTATCGGTAGCTCACCGGAGGAGATAACACTTATCGACTATGGTGGCGGAAGCGGCTTCCTGAGTATACTTGCTAAACAAGCCGGAATCGGCCGAGTCATCTACATCGACCTCAATCCGGATTCCGTCAATACGATCCGCATCTTGAAAGAGCTGGTCAATACAGGACCTGACATTATTCTTCATGGAGACTCAGACACCTTAGCAGATTGGTGCTCGGCAAATAAAGTCAAGCCACAATTGCTGATCGCGACCGACCTGATCGAACATGTTTACGACCTGTCGGCTTTTTTCGCCAATTTGGTTGCCATCGACAACAAGATGCAAATGTTGTTTACAACGGCCTCTACACCTTTTAACCCGTATGTGAAAAGAAGGCTGCATCGGCTTATGACCATTTGGGAAAAGGAATATTATGCTTTACGTCTGCATTATATCCAACTGCACTTTCCGGCCCTTTCCCCTGCCGAAGCGAAAGAAGCTGCACGAAAGACGCGCGGACTTACCTTCCCACATATCCACAAGGCTGTCAAGACCGGTTCCTATCCTCTATTGAAAGATGCTTTCAACACCTGCGATCCACGAAACGGGAATTGGACAGAACGCATCTTACCCATCGAAACATATCGCTCGCTGGCAAAACCTTTCGGTTATCAAGTCCGGATAGGAAAAGGTTTCTACAACACGGATCGCTCCAACCCGATCTCCACATTCATTTGCTTAGGTATCAACGGTCTGATCAGGATCAGCGGAAAAAGCTGGTTTCCTATTTGCCCCATTTATAACCCTGCACCTACAGAGCGATAACAAAGGACGATAAGTTACAATAACCAAAGCTATGGGTTACGACGCTTAAAGCTATGCATTAGCCATCGTAAAGCTATGGGTTATGTCTCCTAATCCGCAACAGACCGGAAGAGTAGTTGCACATACTCCTTTTCCCAATCGGCAGGTTTCAGGATTGTTCCATTCCATAAAAGCAGGTCTATATCGATCGGAATCTTCCCTTTCTGCTTACTGTCCGACATGCGTCCCAATCGTTTTTCCATCGCCTTCACAGCCCGCCTCACCTCTTCCAGCGAAGCATTCGTACCGGCAACAGCCACTTGGTTCAAGAATAAGCCGGAATCGGATAAACCTATCGGCTCCGTATAAATCGCTTCAGAAAACCGGATCGATCCGAAATAAGCACGCAACAGACTGGCCGCCGACTTTAGATTCGCCTCGCAATCCGTATTGGACCCCAAACATAATATAACATTGTTCCACATAGTCATATTTTTTAAAGCCTTTACGGAGACAAAACTAACAAAAAAATACCTACAATACGGTATTGACCATATTACCATTTCATGCTACCTTTGCGCAAGATTTTAAAAAGATGAGATTATCAGAACTTCGCACAGGCGATAAAGGTGTTATAGTAAAGGTAATGGGTCGCGGAGCTTTCCGCAAACGCATTATCGAGATGGGGTTTATCAGAGGAAAAGAGGTTGATGTCATCCGAACGCACCGCTTAAAGATCCTATACACTACCGTGTAATGGGTTACGACGTTTCATTAAGACGAAACGATGCGCAAATGATAGAAGTCGTCAGTGTGGCTGAATTCATAGAAGCCAGTACCGGAAAACCGGAAAACCGCCCGGTGGATTCTTATATCCAAACATCTGGCAAGAGTTTACAGGCTATGGCCATGCACAAAGGTAAAACCATCAATGTCGCATTAGTCGGAAATCCCAATTGCGGTAAAACATCTTTATTCAATTTCGCATCCGGTGCACACGAGCATGTCGGTAACTACAGCGGCGTGACAGTCGACGCCAAAGCCGGGACATTCCATCAGAATGGCTATACCTTCAAAAATCGTAGACTTGCCGGGGACCTATTCCCTATCGGCTTACACCCCTGAAGAACTCTATGTTCGCAAGCATCTGAATGAAGAACAGCCAGCACATCGTAATCAATGTAGTCGATGCATCCAACTTGGAACGCAATCTGTATCTGACCTGCCAACTGATCGATATGGACGTACGTATGGTTATCGCCCTCAACATGTACGACGAACTGGAACGACACGGAAATAAGTTCGACCATAACTCTCTCTCAAGGATGATCGGTACGCCGATTGTTCCGACCATCAGTAAGACCGGCTTCGGTATCGAAGAACTTTTCAACCGCGTCATAAAGGTCTACGAAGAAGAAGATCCCGTACTCCGCCATATCCATATCAATTATGGTGATGTATTGGAAAAGGCCATTTATCCAGTAAGGCATGCTTTTGAAACTGAACGGAAATGTATCCAAAAGCCTTTCCAAGCGCTACCTTGCCATCAAGTTGCTTGAAGGCGATCCGGAAGTGGAATCATTCGTCAAGTCAATGCCTGGTTCCGAAACAGTCATCCACGAACGCGACCGCAATGTCGCTCAAATCGAAACCCTTCTGAAAGAAGATTGTGAGACAGCCTTCACCAATGCCCGCTACGGTTTTTATTTCCGGTGCACTGCGTGAGACCTACGAGCAAAACAAAATAAAAAGAAGCGACAAGCACCCAGATCATCGATCTGTTCGTAACCCATAAAGTGTTGGGGTTCCCGATCTTCATCCTTTTCATGTGGATCATGTTCGAAGCCACTTTCCGCTTGGGAGAATACCCGATGGAATGGATCGAATCGTTTGTTGGCTGGATCGGAGAGTTCGTACGTGGAAACATGAGCGAAGGCCCGTTGAAGGATTTACTGGTCGATGGCATTATAGGAGGCGTGGGAGGCGTTATCGTATTCCTGCCCAACATATTGATACTGTATGCCTTCATTTCTTTTATGGAAGATTCCGGCTACATGGCGCGCGCCGCTTTCATCATGGATAAGATCATGCATAAGATGGGACTGCGGAAAATCGTTCATCCCGCTTGTGATGGGCTTCGGGTGCAACGTGCCGGCTATCATGGCATCTCGTACGATCGAAAGCCGTAACAGCCGGATGATCACCATGCTGGTAAACCCGTTAATGAGCTGTAGTGCCCGCCTTCCGGTGTATGTCCTGCTGACAGGTGCTTTCTTCCCCCAGACGGCCGGAACGGTCATGCTGATCCTCTATGCTTCGGGTATTCTGCTTGCCGTCTTAATGGCACGTCTGTTCAAGCGCTTCCTTTTTTAAGGACGAAGATGTACCTTTCGTGATGGAACTTCCTCCTTACCGCATGCCGACAGGTAAATCAATTATGATTCATATGTGGGAAAAAAGCCAAGCAATATCTGCACAAGATGGGGGGTCATCTTGATCGCTTCTATCATCATCGGTTCTTGGGATATTTTCCTCGTCATTCGGAAAACGGAGATGTTTTTGAGAAGCAGATCGCCGAAGTGGAACAGTCCGACACGAACCCGGAAGACAAAGCGGAAACCATCGCTGAACTAGAACGCCTGAAATCGATGGACCATCAGCAGAAATCCTACATCGGCCGTATCGGCCAAGCCATACAACCGATACTCCATCCACTGGGTTTCGACTGGAAGATGAGTGTCAGCCTATTGACCGGTATGGCCGCCAAAGAAGTCGTCGTCAGCACACTGAGTGTCTTATATACAGGAGAGTCGGATGATAGCCAGGTCTTGACCGAACGATTAAAACAGGATAAAAATGCCGAGGGAGAATTGGTCTTTACACCTTTGGTCGCACTGAGTTTCATGCTCTTTGTCCTGATCTATTTCCCTTTGTATCGCTACAATATCGGCCATTGTCCACGAATCCGGCTCCTGGAAATGGGGTATATTTGTAATTGTTTATACTTGCGTACTTGCGTGGTTCGTCTCATGTGTAGTCTATCAGACAGGGCACTTCTTTATGAACCTGTTTAATTAATACACCTTCTTTATGTGGCAGGAAATAGCAGTTTTCATCATCGGCCTTATCGTTATTTTCTATATCGGAAAGAAAATATATAAGTTCTTTACACATCCCACCGGACAGACAATCCTTGTCAAGGATGTCCGGGATGTGCATTAAAGAACAAAAATCCGAAACAACTGTATCTGACTTCTACCCAAAAAACAAGAGATTCGAGGAAGTATATTATTTTGCTATTTTATACAGATAAAGTAGTACTCAAAGATTTACACTATCTTTGCAACCAACTAAACAATAGAAAAATGCATAAGAAAATTTATTTATCAGTTATTTTAGGAATTTGTTCTTTGTCTCGTGTAAAGACAAAAAACAATATTACGAAGAAAGTGGTACCGTGTTTCATACCCTATATACGATCAAATATGGAAGCGCCCCATATTTTAACGGATAAAATCGATGCCGAGTTGCAAAAAGTTCAACCTGTCCTTGAATCCCTTCAACCCAAATTCGATCATCGCAAAAGTGAATAATAACGAAGCGGTGGAAGTAGACGAATGGTTCACGGAGGTATTTAACAAGTCGATGGAAGTTTCCCCGCAATTCAGATGGTGTTTTCGATATCACCTGTGCCCCTCCTGGTTAATCTTTGGGGGTTCGGTTTCAATAAAAAGGACAGTGTGACACCTGCTATGATCGACAGCCTCAAAAACTTTTGTAGGCTACCGAAAAGTACATCTGGAAGGCAAAAAGGTCGTGAAAGACGATCCCCGTCTGCTATTGAACTGCTCCGCCATAGCCAAAGGATATTCCTGTGACGTGATCGCCCGCCTGCTTGAAAAAGAAGGAGTGGAAAACTATATGATTTTGATTGGAGGCGAAGTGGTAGTAAAGGGTGTCAATCAGAATGGCGTATGCTGGCGTACCGGTATCAATCTCCCGGAAGACGATCCGGACGGCATCAAAAATAATTATGACGAAATCGTCCAACTATGTAAAAAAGGCGCGATTGCCACTTCAGGCAATTATCGCAACTTTTATATCAAAGACGGTAAAAAAATATGCCCATACAATCGATCCACGTACCGGTTATCCAGCCAAACAAAGCGTGTTGAGCGCAACAATCGTTGCTAATGACTGTATGACTGCCGATGCTTACGCCACTGCATTTATGGCAATGGGCTTGGAAAAAGCCCGGCAAATGGCAGATTCCTTACCTGAGATCGAATACTATGTGATATACGCTGACGAAAATGGGAAGCATCAGATTGAATACTCAAAAGGGATGCTTCAGTATCTGCCTAAACGGAAACAATGATAAGTTCGGATAATTTCTGATTGATTAAATATGACAAGAAACGTCCTGAACCAGCTTGAATGTAAAATAGGAAAAGCGGGCGAAATTTTATGTAATACGGATGACACCGGCAATGTCTTATTGTTTGTCTCTTCCGGAAAACTGGTCATCTATAATCAAAACCAGACGCCGGTTGCCGATGTGGACGAAGGACATTTTGTATTACTGCCTGCCGAAAAATCATTTATTGCGATAGCCATCACATCGACACGACTCATACTCATGCATGCCGGTCCGCTTTCCGAAATGATAACAGACGATCCGGAATGGAATCCGGATCGTCCTGTCATACTCCCCTATCTGTCCATCTTTAGCTAAAACCCTATACATAATCGAATATTATCAAAATGAAAAAGCGAAGCGAACTGAACTAACGAAGCATAGCTTTTATCAACTCGTTATTTTCCTGATGCAAACTGAAACGTACCTTGTGATCGTCGCCATACTGCCAATCCATTATCGGAACATTGTTTACTAGCACTTCCGACGGGCGCTGCGGAGCGTCGATCTCCAATTCGTATGTCCGTGCTTTGCACATGCCGTTATACGATCCTTCCACTGGGAAAAA
>VOFJ01000200.1_pt1 | contig 10700 bp, 17 predicted proteins | sample 5384081 | NCBI WGS metagenome assembly VOFJ01 (sample SAMN12384729, study PRJNA508395) | human gut metagenome | isolation source: healthy gut I | host: Homo sapiens | reverse complement strand
GATATTCATCGTCAAAAAAGAAATGTGATAAAGTAAGGGAAGCAGTAAAGCCAAAGCTATTACAGCAATAATATGTGATAAAGGAAGCATACGGCACGTGACATATTTATAGATACTATTTGCCAGAATATAAACGATTGGTCCGATAATCAGAACAAAAACAACTTCCGCTCTCATTTCTTGTTCGGGATGAGGGCAACAATCAGTTCGTCTCCTACCGCACAAATAATCAATGCTCCCACCAGTACGATATGAATTTGCATTATAAATCAACCCCAGCTTGCCGGGATCTTTCACTTCCTGTATTTTCCGGCTACCGGCTTCACTGCTCACATCAAAGTAAACCCACCACATAGCCAAACTACCAATGAAAGATATGACAGCAGAAATAATCACGAGAGGCGTCCATTCTTCTACTTCACTCAAAGAAGCCTCCTGTCATCAATAGAGTTTCTCCAAAAGCAATAATCACAAACAACTGGCAACGTTCCACCAAATGATGCCCTTCAATAGTCCATTCCTTTTGCTACTGTCCGAACGTCCCAGACGAGGTAAAGCAAATCCGTGCATCGGGGCTGTATAATCACAGATGGCGGCTATAATCCACAGTAGAATTTGCCATTCTCCCTGCAATATGGCACCCGTAATCCAAAAGACGGCAGATATACAGAACCAGCCCATAATTCGCTTAAAAATTAGCAGCCAGATGATGATCTCCTAACACCCCGATAATATAAAGTGTTCTCCCTGCCTGTATCAGAACATAGCAGACAGCAAATATCAATCCCCGGTAAGTAAAGGCATAAGGAATGGCAGCCGCCATCACCAGCCCCACCAGCATACTGATAAAAAAGAAGAATACGTATCGGCCGGGTATCCGGGTTGAACCAGTTAGTCACCCAGATGGTATGTTGCCACAACATCCAGACTGCAAACCACAGGATTGTTTCTTTCAATAATCCTTCCCAAGTGAGATTATGAAGCAGATAATGTGAAAGTTGCGTGACCGAAAAACATAAATCAGGTCAAACAGCAGTTCGGAATAAGAGACAGTAGCAGTTTCCGTTTCTCTCTTCCGAAGCAATGGATGGGGAGTAAAACATACGAGGTTCGCTTTTATATATATAAAAGAAACCCCCCGCAGAAGTCTATTTTGTTCAGAGAAAGTCTTACATTCTGGAAGGAACTTCGATACCCCAGCAAATTCATTCCCAAGCGAACAACTTTAGCTACATTAGCAGACAGAGCGATACGGAATACTTTCACTGCCTCATTCTCTTCGCGCAGAATACTATAGTCATGATAGAACTGATTGTATTCTTTCACCAAGTCATAAGTATAATTAGCAATAATAGACGGGCTGTAATCTTCACCGGCTTGTTTTACAACAGCAGCAAAGTCGGCAACCATCTGAATCAGCCCTTCTTCCTTTTCACTCAATTCAATACCAGCCGGAATCTGTTCAGGAATTACGATACCTGATTCGGCAGCCTTTCCGAAGTACAGACTGGATACGTGCATAAGTATATTGAATAAACGGACCTGTATTACCATTGAAGTCGATAGATTCTTTCGGATTGAATGTCATATTCTTACGGGCATCGACTTTCAGGAATGAAATATTTCAATGCACCCAACCCCACAATACGAGCGATATCATCAGCTTCTTCCTGTGTCAAGCCATCCAACTTGCCAAGTTCCTGTGAGGTTTCTTTAGCAGTAGCGATCATCTCTTCCATCAAGTCGTCAGCATCAACTACCGTACCCTCACGGGATTTCATCTTACCTTCCGGCAGTTCCACCATTCCGTAAGAGAAGTGTACCAGACTCTTACCCCATTCAAAACCCAATTTATCGAGCAAGATAGAAAGTACCTGGAAATGATAGTTTTGTTCATTACCCACTACATAAATCATCTTGTTGATGGGGTAATCCTGAAAACGTAATTTGGCAGTACCAATATCCTGGGTCATATAAACAGAAGTACCGTCACCGCGAAGAAGCAACATGGTCCAGTCCTTCGGCAGTCAGGTCTGCCCATACGGAACCGTCTTCTTTCTTGTAGAAGAAACCTTTTTCCAGACCTTCCATTACCTTTTCTTTTTCCTTCGAGGTAAGTATTGGATTCGTAATAGATCTTATCGAAGTCTACGCCCATCATTTTGTATGTCTCGTCGAATCCGGCGTACACCCAGTTGTTCATCATTTCCCACAATCCGCGTACTTCCGGATCACCGGCTTCCCACTTCACCAACATTTCGCGGGCTTCCTGCATCAATGGAGATTCCGCCTTCAGCCTTTTTTCGCTTTCGCTTCATCGTCATTCATTCCCCTGCGCTGTAAATTTAGCCATCAGCCTCTTTTACTTCCGCTTTGTAATGCTTGTCAAAAGCCACATAATAATCGCCAATCAGGTGGTCACCCTTCTTACCCGAAGTTTCAGGAGTTTCACCGTTTCCGTATTTCTTCCATGCCAGCATGGACTTACAGATGTGGATACCACGGTCGTTTACAATATTTGTTTTGACTACCTTATTGCCGTTTGCCGCTACAATGTTAGCCAATGCGTTGCCTAAAAGGTTATTACGCACGTGTCCCAAGTGAAGCGGTTTATTCGTATTAGGAGAAGAATACTCTATCATTACCAATGGAGAAGCGTCAGTGACCTGCACTAAGACCATACTGTTCATCTGCCTGAATCTCATTGAGCAGTTCAATCCAGGTAGCCGACGCAATAGTCAGGTTCAAGAATCCTTTTATCACATTAAATGATGCGACAGCCGGATCGTTTGCCTTCAGATATTCACCGATTTCCTGTGCCGTTTGCTCCGGTCCTTTTTTTGACATTTTCAGGAAAGGGAACACGACCAAAGTCAGATGTCCTTCAAATTCTTTCTTCGTTTTTTGCAACTGCACCATCTTTTCAGGGACTTCCTGACCGTAAAGTGCTTTGAGTCCGCTGATAACGGACGCTACAAGTTTATCTTCTATCTTCATAATCAAGTTATTTCTTGCCCGCAAAGATACAAAAAAGGAGACGCATCACGTCTCCTCTCTTTAATTTCTATCAACTATCTATCTTATTCAATAGCTGCAGATAATTCAGCACCAGCTTTTAAATTTAGCTACTTTCTTAGCAGGAATAGTAATAGTTGCTTTTGTAGAAGGGTTAATACCAGTTCTTTCAGCTCTTTCTACTTACAGAGAAAGTACCAAAACCAACTAATGATACTTTGTCACCGGCTTTCATGGCATTAGTAACTGAAGTGATAAAGCATCAAGTGCTTTTTTTTTTGCATCGGCTTTGCTCATTTGAGCTTCAGCAGCCATTGCGCTAATAAGATCAGACTTATTCATAATACGTAAAATGATTAATTAATATATATGTTACACAAAAAGATTATCCCACAATGGATTGATTCCACAAATATAGCCGAACAAAACAACATATCAAATAAAAACATAAAAAAAACGCAGCAAATTATTGAAAAAGAGCTAATAGGAAGCGTTTTTTTGCTTTAAAACAGAATTTATTCGTACTTTTTTGCATCTATTATCATAATATTCAGAATAAAAAAATGATGCCAACTGTAACTAAAAACCTGATAATTATCAATGTACTAGTATTTTCGGTACATTCGTAGCCCAACGTTACGGCCTGGATTTAACGAATTATCTGGGATTACATTTTTTCTGGCTTGCAAGTGACTTTAATCCGGCACAGCTTATCACTTATATGTTTATGCATGGCGGATTCAGCCACATTTTCTTTAATATGTTCGCCGTTTTCATGTTCGGTCCGATTCTCGAACAAACATGGGGACCCAGACGTTTCCTCTTTTACTATATTCTCTGCGGTATCGGTGCGGGACTTATCCAGGAAGGAGTGCAGTATATTCAATATGTAACGGAGCTAGCCAACATACGCACATTAACCTAATAGGCTATGGCGTTGTCCCCATAGAAGAGTATCTGAACATGATGACCACCGTAGGTGCTTCAGGGAGCTGTCTATGCCATATTGCTGGCATTCGGTATGCTGTTTCCTGACAATCGGTTGTTTATCTTCCCGCTACCTTTTCCGATCAAAGCCAAATTTTTCGTAATCGGATATGCCGCGATTGAATTATGGTCAGGGACTTGCCAATAGCGCCGGAGACAATGTCGCTCACTTTGCTCACCTGGGAGGAATGAGTTATTTGGATTGATCCTGATTTTGTATTGGAGAAAAAAAAGCAATAACAATGGGACATATTATAGCTGATTTAAAGGAGACATTCAGAAGAGGAAACATTTTTATCCAACTGATTTATATCAATGTCGGTATCTTTGTGATCGGCACATTGATTCATGTTTTCCTACGACTGTTTGAAGTTTAAGTACCCCCGATATATTCGGTATATTTGCCCTGCCGGCATCCTTTTATCGGATTTATTCATCAGCCGTGGTCGTTATTTACTTATATGTTTATGCATGCCGGTATCCTGCATATTCTATTCAATATGCTTTGGCTATACTGGTTCGGGAAGTTTATTTCTTTATTTTTTCTCGGCAAAGCATTTAAGAGGGCTATATATATTGGGAGGTATCTGCGGAGGTTTGCTGTATATGGTCGCCTACAACGTATTTCCTTTATTCAGCTCACAAGTGACCGGTGCAACATTGGTAGGAGCATCAGCTTCCGTATTAGCCATCGTAGCGGCTACGGCCTATCGTGAACCCAACCATAGGGTGCAACTTTTTTCTTTTCGGTGCTGTCCGTCTCAAATATCTCGCACTGGTCGTTATCGGAATTGATGTACTGTCTATTACCTCAAGTAATGCCGGGAGGACATATCGCCCATCTAGGGCGGTGCTCTTGCAGGACTTTGGTTTGCCGCCAGCCTAAGTAAAGGAGCTGATTTGACTTCCTGGATCAACTGGATTCTGGATGGTTTCACTTCCTTGTTTCAAAAGAAAACATGGAAACGGAAACCGAAAATGAAGGTACACTATGGAAACAGTGCCACCGGTCGCGAGAAGGATTATGATTACAATGCCCACAAAAAGCACAGTCTGATGAAGTGGACCGTATTTTGGAAAAACTAAAGAAATCCGGTTACGACAGTCTGACAACTGAAGAAAAAGAAAAGCTTGTTCGACGCAAGCAAAAAGATAAAAGAATGGAACATATTGGCAAATTTGTCGCATATCTGATACTTGCTGTCAACGCTCTCTTCGTGGAACGTTGATATTAAGCGCTTATAGCCCTTACCTTAACCCGAAAAATAAACCCACTTGCTTCCAGCTTGGGACTTGCATTTCCGATATTCCTGACGATTAATCTGATTTTTATCGGCTTCTGGGCATTTGTCAATTACCGCTATGCGCTCTTGCCTGCCATCGGTTTTCTGATTTGCTTTCCGCAAATACGGACTTATATTCCTTTTAACTCCACCACAAAAAACATACCGGAAGGAAGCATCAAAATCCTATCCTACAACGTAATGAGTTTCAACAATTTGGAGAAGAAAGATGGAAAAAACCCGGTATTGTCTTATCTTTGTAGATAGTAACGCCGATATTATCTGTCTGCAAGAATATAACACCGCTACCAACAAAAATACCTGACGGAACAGGACATTAAAAAAGCATTGAAAGCCTATATCCTTACCAATCCGTCCACCAACAAGGGAAAGGAGACGTGCAACTTGCCTGTTTCTCTAAGTTCCCCATACTCTCGATACATCCCATCGAATATGAAAGTAATTATAACGGCTCCATGAAATATGTACTGAATGTGAATAACGACACTCTTACATTAATCAACAACCACCTGGAATCCAACAAGCTCACCAAAGAAGACAGAGGGATGTATGAGGATATGATTAAAGACCCGAATGCCAAGAAAAGTAAAAAAACCGGACTTAGGCAATTAATAAGAAAACTGGCGGAAGCATCGGCTATACGGGCTACACAAGCAGATTCTGTGGCTAAAACCATTGCAGAAAGTAAATATCCGACAACCATAGTATGCGGCGATTTCAACGACGGTTCTATTTCGTATACCCACCGGGTTCTCACTCAAGAACTGGATGACGCTTTCACACAGTCCGGTAAAGGATTGGGAATCTCCTACAACCAGAACAAGTTCTACTTCCGAATCGACAATATCTTGATCAGCCCCAACCTGAAAGCCTACAATTGCACGGTAGACCGGTCTATCAAGGCATCAGACCATTACCCGATCTGGTGCTATATCAGTAAACGATAAGAACTGAAAACTCTAATAAAAACACTTATGATGATTAAAAAAGACACTAACCATTTTAGCAGTAAGTTGTATGATGTACTCCTGTGCTACGAAAACAGAAAGCAATCCTTTTCTTTACAGAGTTTCAAACCGAGTATGGTGTTCCTTCTTTCTGACAAGATTAAATTAGAGCACTATGAACCTGCCTTTCTAAAAGGTATAGAAGAACAGAATCAAAATATCGAAGACCATCATCGAAAGCCCGGAAATTCCGACATTCGAAAATACGATTGTGGCTTTGGATAACAGCGCACCATCTTAGACCGGGTAAGCATCATTTTCTTCAATATGACAGATGCGGAAACTACTGATTCGCTGACCGCACTTTCCATCAAACTGGCACCGGTTCTTTCGGAACATAATGACAATATTTCCCTGAATGGGAAACTATTCAAACGGGTGAACGATGTCTACCAAACAGAAAGATTCATAACCTGACGTCGGAACAAGAACGTCTGCTGGACAAGACTTATAAAAGATTTATCCGTTCGGAGCGAACCTTGATGCCGGAAAACCAAACTCGCCTCCGCGAAATCAACAAAAGAATTGTCTACATTGGCATCACTTTCAGCAACAATGTGCTGAAATGAGAATAATGCCTTCCAACTTTTCTTGACAAGGAAGAAGATCTGGCAGGATTGCCTGAATGGTTCCGCCAAAGTGCGGCCGAAGAAGCGAAAGCAGCCGGACAACCGGGAAAATGGTTGTTCACCCTGCACAATGCCAGCCGTCTGCCTTTCTGCAATATTCTGAAAATCGCCCGCTCCGGGAGAAATATACAAAAGCTTATATCAACCGCGGCGAACAACAACGACGGAAACGATAACAAAGGAAAACATCCGCAAGATCGTTTCTCTCCGCCTGGAAAAAGCGAACTTATTAGGTTTCGACTGTTATGCAAACTTCGTCCTGGATGAAACCATGGCAAAGAACGCCAACAACGTAATGAGCCTTTTGAAATAACCTCTGGAGCTACGCACTGCCAAAAATGCAAAAAGCAGAAGCTACCGAACTTCAGAAATTAATGGATAAAGAAGGAAAAGGAGAGAAGCTTGCCGCATGGGATTGGTGGTATTATACCGAAAAACTACGGAAAGAAAAATACAACCTGTCTGAAGAGGATACAAAAAGCCTTACTTCAAACTGGAGAATGTACGCGATGGCGCTTTCGCCGTAGCCAACAAATTATATGGCATCACCCTAAGCAAACTGGAATAATACCAACTTATCACCCTGATGTAGAAGTGTTTGAAGTGAAAGACGCAGACGGTTCCCAGCTCGGTATCTTCTATGCCGACTATTTCCCACGTCCCGGGAAAAGCGGTGGTGCATGGATGAGCAACTATCGTGAACAACACGGAACAACCCGTCCGTTGGTATGCAACGTTTGCAAGCTTTTACCAAGCCGGTAGGCGACACCCCTTCTTTACTGACCATGGATGAAGTGGAAACCCTGTTTCACGAATTTGGTCACGCTCTGCACGGACTGCTGACAAAATGTGAATACAAAGGAACATCGGGGAACCAACGTGGTACGTGACTTTGTAGAACTTCCTTCTCAAATCAACGAACATTGGGCGACTGAACCCGAAGTGCTGAAAAAATGTATGCCAAACATTATCAGACAGGAGAAGTGATACCCGACGAAATCATCGAGAAGATACTGCAAAATCAGAAAACTTTTCAATCAGGGCTTCATGACCACCGAATTACTGGCTGCCGCCATCCTCGACATGAACCTGCACAATCTGACAGATGTAAAGAAATTTGACATGTGGTGCATTCGAAAAAAGAAACGATGGACAAATTGGGTTTGATTCCTGAAATCGCTCCTCGTTACCGTGCCACTTATTTTAATCATATCCTTAGCGGTTATGCTGCCGGATATTACTACAGTTATCTGTGGGCGGAAGTATTGGATGCTGATTTTTGAAGCGTTTAAAGAACATGGACTGTTCGATAAAAATACTGCCGACTCTTTCCGCCGGAATGTTTTGGAAAAGGGTGGGACAGAGGATCCTATGGTGCTTTACAAAGCGTTTCGCGGTGCCGAACCGAGCTTGGAACCGTTGCTTAAAAACAGAGGGCTGAAATAAAATACCCCATGAAATAGAACAAATTAGGCTGCGAAATATACTTTTGCAGCCTTTTTTCTCATTTGGAATCTAAATATTTGTGTTTGATACCGTGGGAATGTGAAAAAAAAACTATATTTGCAACCTTGTATAAACCAAGAATTAATCAAAAAGTAAAAATAATAAATTTCAAAGTAACATGCAAAACAAAGGATTTGTAAAGGTTTTTGCGGTATTACTTACCCTTGTATGTGTGTTTTATCTTTCTTTCTCTTTTGTGACCCGCTATCACATGAATAAAGCGGCACAAGATCCGAAGGGTGAAGCACATTACCTTGATTCTATGCAGAATGAAAAAGTTTATTTGGGTAGTTATACGCTGAAACAGTGTCGTGAGATGGAGATTGGTCTGGGTCTGGATCTTAAAGGTGGTATGAACGTTATTCTTGAAGTTTCTGTACCGGATGTGGTGAAGGCTTTGGCTGACAACAAAACTGACGAAGCTTTTAACAAAGCGGTTGCAGAAGCATCAAAACAATCTATCACTAGTCAGGATGACTTTATTACTCTGTTTTGTAAGAGAGTATAAGAAAGAAGCTCCACAAGGAAAGTTGGCAGAATTGTTCGCTACTCAGCAGTTGAAAGACAAAGTAACCACCCGCAGTTCCGACAGTGAAGTTGAAAAAGTATTGCGTGAAGAGGTCAAGGCTGCTATCGATAACTCTTATAATGTATTGCGTACCCGTATCGACCGCTTTGGTGTGGCAGCCCAATATTCAGGCTTTGGAAGGTAAGATGGGACGTATCATGGTGGAACTTCCGGGTATCAAAGAACCGGAACGTGTCAGAAAACTGTTGCAGGGATCTGCTAACTTGGAATTCTGGGAAACTTTCGACGCAAAAGAAATAGTTCCTTATCTTTCTTCTGTAGATAACAGACTGCGTGATATTCTTGCCGTTGAAAGTGGTGCTGCTTCTGCTGATTCTGTAGCTACTGATACTGTTGCTGTCGCACAGGCTTCTGCAATTTCTGCTGCCGACAGTCTTGCAGCCGCATTGAAAGGCGAAACGGCAAGTAACTCTGCCGCAATGGAGCAGATGAAGAAAGAACATCCGTTGGCTTCTGTTCTTCAATTAAATCCGAATGGTTACGGGTCGGTGGTAGGTTATGCCGATTATAAAGATACTGCTCAGGTAAACCAGTACCTTGCTATGAAAGAAGTGAAAGAAATGTTGCCGAAAGATCTTCGTTTGAAATGGGGTGTAAAGGCTGCTGACTTTGACAAGCAGGGACGTATTTTTGAATTGTATGCTATCAAGTCTACTGAACGTAACGGACGTGCTCCGTTGGAAGGTGATGTGATCACTGATGCTAAAGATGAATATGACCAGTTCAACAAGCCTTGTGTCAGTATGTCTATGAACACTGACGGCGCACGCCGCTGGGCTGTTCTGACAAAGAACAATGTAGGCAAGGCTATCGCTATCGTACTGGATGGTTACGTATACAGCGCTCCGAATGTAAACGGTGAAATTACGGGGGGACACTCTCAGATTACCGGTAACTTTACCCCGGAGGTGACAAAAAGACTTGGCTAACGTATTGAAGTCCGGTAAGATGCCGGCTCCTGCACGCATTGTTCAGGAAGATATCGTTGGTCCGTCATTGGGTCAGGAATCTATCAATCAAGGTATCATTTCATTCGTTGTTGCGTTGATTCTGTTGATGATCTATATGTGCGCTATGTACGGACTGATTCCGGGTATGGTTGCCAACTGTGCCTTGGTTGTGAACTTCTTCTTTACGCTGGGTATTCTTACCTCGTTCCAAGCTGCACTGACAATGTCGGGTATTGCCGGTATGGTGCTGTCATTGGGTATGGCGGTGGATGCTAACGTATTGATTTATGAACGTACAAAAGAAGAATTGAGAGCCGGTAAAACTGTTAAGGCTGCTTTAGCAGACGGTTATTCTAACGCATTCTCTGCTATTTTTGACTCAAACTTGACATCAATTATCACTGGTATCATTCTGTTCTATTTCGGTACGGGTCCGATTCGTGGTTTTGCCACTACGTTGATTATCGGTATCCTCTGCTCATTCTTTACTGCTGTGTTCTTGACACGTGTGGTTTACGAACACTTCATGAACAAAGACAAGTGGCTGGGATTGACATTCACTACAGGTATTTCCAAGAACCTGATGCAGAATGTGAATTATAACTTTATGGGTATGATGAAACGTTCGTTCACTGTATTCGGAGCGATTATCGTTATCTGTATCATTTCATTCTTTATCCGCGGTTTGGCTCAGAGTATTGACTTTACCGGCG
>VOFJ01003380.1_pt1 | contig 10708 bp, 21 predicted proteins | sample 5384081 | NCBI WGS metagenome assembly VOFJ01 (sample SAMN12384729, study PRJNA508395) | human gut metagenome | isolation source: healthy gut I | host: Homo sapiens | reverse complement strand
AATTCCGATAACCTCTCCGGTACTCAAGACCTACAGTTTCAAATGCAGTTTGGAGGTTAAGCCTCCAGATTTCACATCTGACTTGCCGGCCCGGCTGCACGCCCTTTACACCCAGTAAATCCGGACAACGCTTGCCACCTACGTATTACCGCGGCTGCTGGCACGTAGTTAGCCGTGGCTTATTCGTCAGGTACCGTCTTCTACTCTTCCCTGACAAAAGAAGTTTACAACCCGAAAGCCTTCTTCCTTCACGCGGCGTTGCTGGGTCAGACTTGCGTCCATTGCCCAATATTCCCCACTGCTGCCTCCCGTAGGAGTCTGGGCCGTATCTCAGTCCCAATGTGGCCGGTCAACCTCTCAGTCCGGCTACTGATCGTCGCCATGGTGGGCCGTTACCCCGCCATCTAGCTAATCAGACGCGAGGCCATCTTTCAGCGATAAAATCTTTGGCATGTCCGGGATGCCCCGGTCATGCGTCATGCGGTATTAGCAGTCGTTTCCAACTGTTGTCCCCCTCTGGAAGGCAGGTTCCTCACGCGTTACTCACCAGTCCGCCACTAAGCATTCCTATCATTTGGCCGAAACCTCAGTCAAGGGTGCTCCGTTCGACTTGCATGTGTTAAGCACGCCGCCAGCGTTCGTCCTGAGCCAGGATCAAACTCTCTATAAAATGGTATCTAAACGAACCGTAGTCCGTTCAAACCTTCATAGAGCTATTTGTCATAGCTTCATTTCTCCATCTCACCGGTAATTGACTCAACCCAGTGAGACGGCTTTGTCCTTTGGCAAACTCACCTAAATGAGCTCGCCTTCTGGTGCTTCCTTTTCGTTACGTTGTTTAATTTACAAGGTGCACGCCGTTCCCGGCGGTGAGATTTACTTTACCACAAAGTTCTTACTTTGTCAACACATTTTTTCAAGTTTTTTCTTGAAGCCCTGCGTTTTGGTGTTTCACTCACGCCCGACAGCTTAGTTAGAATACCAGAGCTTGCCAGAAAAGTCAACCCTCTTTCTTCTGCTTTTGTTCATTTTTTTCTCTTGTTTTCCGGATTCACCTTCTTTTTCTGCTTAATAAGTACTCAAACTGATGAGACTCCTTCTATCATAAGTTATACTTATTATTAATATTGATTTAACACGCTTCTTTTGTCGATTTTATCCAGTTTAAATAAAGCTGCGAAAAAGAGACGCGGGTTTGATTCCCGCGTCTCTTCCCTCATCGCAGCAGCAGCGGCTGTATCTGTTCGCCTCGCAGAGCGGCTTCCACCGTCTCCGGGATTTTGGAGAAGTCCGCCACCAGGGAACTGGGTTTCGCCCGGGCGTTGTCCTGCCCGAAGGGAACGAAATAAGTTCTTCCGCACCAGCAATTCCCCGATATTCCGGGCGCCAGCCGCCAGGCCGTCGTTGCTGGCCATGGCAATCACCACCGGCCTCCCGTTCCGCAGATGGGCCTTGGCCGCCATCGTAACCGCCGTATCCGTGATGCCCGCCGCCAGCTTGGTATGGTATTCCCCGTAGCCGGGGCGATCACCAGAACATCCAGCAGCCCCCTTTGGGACCGATGGGGCTCCACAGACGGATGTCACAAAAAGCACCATGCCCTGTCAAATCCTCCAACCGCTCCATCAGGGCTCATCAGAGGTCCCGAAGGGGTATCCGTGAAGGCGAGAGCCTCCGACGCGATAGGGATGACTGTCTCATACAGCTGCACTCCAGCTTCTCCAGTCCGCCAGCACCTTTTGGGTGCAGAAGGAGCCGCACACATCGCAAATCCGACCCGTTCTTTTCTCACAGGGTCACCTCGTTCTTTTAAAAATGTAGTCGACTGCGTCCCGGATAGCCACCGCCGCTGCGGCAGGCACCATCCGCCCCCGGCAGGGAGCGGGCCTACATGGGGCAGTCCCAGCTCCTCTGCAGCAGCTAGGTCGATGCCCTGGACGGAGCCAGCTCCACACACAGGCAGCCCTTGGGCAGCTGCGCCAGCAACAGGTGGCCCAGGACGGGCGAGGGGACCGTGTTGAACACGGCGCCGAAGTCACACAGCGCACCATCGAGGCGTCCGGTCTCCAGCGCCTGCCAGCCATAGGCACGGATCCAAGCCAGGTCCGCGGTTTTCTGGCAGTGACCGTAACATGGGCGCCCAGCCCATGAAGCCGATAGGCCAGCAGCTTTCCGATCCGCCCGAAGCCCAGCACCAAACACTCCATCCCCAGGAGCGTCCGGTCCAGATGCTCCATAGCGATCTGGAGGGCCGACTCCGCCGTGGCCGCCGCGTTGGCAACGGTCAGCTCTTCCCGCTGGAAGTAGTCCACCAGCGTCAGCCCGCAGTTCTCAGCCTCTATCTGCTGGGCGGGACGAACCTGCCCCCTGCCAGCAACAGCTGGCCGGGACTGAGACGGCGGAACAGCGCACTGGTGGGCAGATCCTCCGTCTCACTGTTTAGTATCCCGTCCTCCCGGCAGAGCGGCAGCGGAAGGATCACCACGTCCGCGGCCGCTGCCTGCGCAGGCAGATCCGGGCATCCGGCCACTCCGCTGGTCCAGACCGTGCGCCCTTCCTCCGCCAGCAGCCGTGCAAGCTCTGCCTGCCGCCGATCTCCGCCGATCACGCCAAAGGTCTTGTTCATCCGGCATTCCCCCTCAAGCCATGGTATGCACGGCGGGGCGGCGGTGATTGCCTTTCCTGTTTGGATGTGATACGATACATGTGGTCAAACTCTCCCGAAAGGAGTTCTCACCATGAAATTTCTCCTATCTGCTCTTTGACGCGGATGACACCCTGTTCGACTTTCCAAAAGCCGCGGCCCGTGCCTTTTCCGCCATGTGCCGGAGCAACGGCGTTCCGGATACGCTGGATACCCGCGCCCTCTACCACCGGATCAACCAGGAGCTGTGGGCAGCCTTTGACCGGGGAGAGGTCTCCAAAGGACTATGTGACGTTGGAGCGTTTTGTGCGCTTTTTTCAGGCGTTGAAGCTGCCGCGGGACCCAGACAAGTGCAACCGGGATTACCTCACTGCCCTGGGTGCCGGGGGTCTATCCCCTGCCTCACGCGGAGGCGGTCTGCCGGGAACTGGTCCGCCGGGGGCACAAGCTGTACATCGTCACCAACGCTGTGGCCTCCGTCCAGCGCGCAGCCGCCTGCAGGGCAGTGTGTTCGCAGATCTCATCACGGACGCCTTTATTTCCGAGGACGCCGGAGCCTCCAAGCCGGACCCGGCTTATTATGCCTATGTCCGCTCCGCATACCCGGCCTGACGCCGGAGAACGGTCTCGTGATCGGAGACTCCCGCTCCACAGACATCCAGGGCGCCAACAATGCCGGACTTCCCTGCTGCTGGTACAATCCTGCTGGAAAGGCCCGGCCGGAGGACCTGCGGATCGACTATGAGATCCGGGACCTGCAGGGAGCTGCTGGATATTGTCTGAGAGTATGCTGTTTTTGAATCTGAAAAATCCCGGTGAGTGCCCTCCAAGACGCCTCACCGGGCATCATTTCATCTTCAAAACTGAGAGCCGCGATCAGAAACAATAGAGACCGGATCCCTCCGGTCTTTACCCTTCTCTGCGCAGGAACGCGCATGGCCGGGTGCCCCCCTCACAGCCACGCCGTCTCCAGCAGTTCATCCTTCTTGGCCCGGGTCATCAGCTCCGCGACCACGCCCCGGATCTGCTTGCCCTGATAGAGGACTTCGTAGGGCACACAGCGGCTGATGGGCATTTCCACGCCTACCCGCTCACTGAGCTGGTGGATGCTCTCGGCGGCGTAGTAGCCCTCCACCACGGCGCCTACTTCCTCCATGGCCTCCCGGGGCGTTTTGCCTTGGCCAATGAGGATGCCCGCCCGCCGGTTGCGGGAGTGCATGGAGGTGCAGGTGACGATCAGATCCCCCCCATACCGGCCAAGCCACCGAAGGTCTGCCGGGGAGCCCCAGCTTCTCCCCCAAGCGGGTAATCTCCGCCATAGCCCGTGTCATCAGCAGGGCTTTGGTGTTGTCCTGATACCCCATACCGTCGCACACACCGCAGCTGAGGGCAATGACGTTCTTCAGCGCCGCCGCCAGCTCCACGCCCACGACGTCGCCGCTGGTGTACACCCGGAAGTAATCGTTCATGAAGGCGTCCTGCACAAAAACGCGCCGCATCCACATCCAAGCAGGCGGCCACGCAGCCGGTGGGCAGGCGGACCCCCACCTCCTCGGCATGAGAAGGGCCAGAAAGAACTGCTACTTTACAGATATTCTCCCGTCTCCTCCTGGATCACTTGGCTGAGACGCAGATTTGTGTCCCGCTCAATCCCGGAAACGGACACCACCACAGTCTTCTCCGTGAGATACGGGGCCATTTTTTTTGCTGTCTCCCGCACGGCGAAGGAGGGCGGTGCGCTGACCACCAGGTCGGCGCCCTTCAAGCAGCCCAAAGCCCCGGTGATGTGGAGGGATTCCGGCAGATGGACGCCCTGCAAAAAGCGGGTTCTCCCGGGTCCGGGCCATCTCCGCCGCCTTGGCGGGGCTGTGGGACCAGAGATAGGTCTCGTGTCCGTTGTCGCACAGGATCTGGCTGAGGGCCGTGCCCCAGCCGCCGGAGCGAGCCCAATACAACTGTTTTCATCTGTATTCCTCCCCCTCAAATTAGGAATCCGGAGTTAGAAATCGAGCTGTTTCGCCTATGGCGGAACAATTCCATTTTGTCCGGCTCTGCCGGACCGCACCATGCCGCATTCCTAATTTTTTTTTTTGCGGTGTACGCTGAATTTATTCTCGTTGCCATGGATAAGGCGGACGATGTTGCTCCGGTGCTTCCACAAAAATCAAGGCCCCCAGGAGAAACGCCAGGAGCACGATGACCGATCCGGATAGAAATACCAAGTGGCAAAAGGGAAGCTGGCCCCAGCCCAGATAGATCCCAGAGATACATACTTCGTCAGCAGGAATAAGAGCAGAAATCCCACCCAGACCACCAGGCCGATCCGCCAGTCCATCATCCAGACGATGGTGCCCCCGGAGAGGATGCCCTTGCCGCCCTTGAAGTTGGAACATGCAGGGAAACATGTGACCCAGCAGACAGAACAGGGCACGCCCAGTATTTGAACAAGACCAGGGCAGTCATCGGTCCGTACTCAGCGGCATATCCGGCATCATCCAATGGGCAAACCCGCCGCCGATGCCACACCCCCACCAGCACCGCCACCACCGCTTTGAGCACGTCGGGTGAGATCACCACGAAGGTGAGGGGGCCGCCGAAGGTACGGTAGAAGTTGGTCAGGCCCGCGTTGCCGCTGCCGTGGCTGCGACATCATCCCGCAGGATATACTTGGAGACGATGACCGCGCCGTTGAAGCAGCCGCAGAAATAGGCGATCACTGCCGTCACCACGGCAGGCAGAATGGCGCATGGCGCCCCAGGACGCCATGCAGGGAAACGGTATGTTCTGTGAGACCCATGGCGCTTACTCCTCCTTGTCGCCCCGCTGGCGGACAGTCAGCCGGATGGGGGTGCCCTCCAAGCCGAAGGTGCTCCGGATCTGGTTTTCCAGATAGCGCTGATAGGAGAAGTGGAAGAGCTTTTTGTCGTTGCAGAAGACGACGAAGTGGGGGGGCTGGACGCCGACCTGGGTCATGTAGTAGATTTTCAGCCGGCTGCCCTTGTCGGTGGGCGGCTGGACCCGGGCGGGGCGTCGGCCAGGAAGGAGTTGAGCATTCCGGTGGTGATGCGCAGGGCGCCTGGTCGTTGACATATTTGATGAGCTGGAACAGCCGGTCCACACGCTGCCCCGTCAGGGCGGAGATGAACACAATGGGGGCATAGGGCATATAGCTCAGGTCCCGGCGGACATCCTCCCGCATGCGGTCCATGGTCTTGTCGTCCTTCTCGACCAGATCCCACTTGTTCACCACGATGATGCAGGCCTTGCCGGCGTCGTGGGCCAGGCCCGCGACCTTGGTATCCTGCTCGGTCACGCCCTCCTGGGCGTCGATCATGATCAGGCACACGTCGGTGCGCTCGATGGCCATGGTGGAGCGCAGGACGCTGTATTTCTCAATGCGTCGTCCACCTTGGACTTTTTCCGCATCCCGGCGGTGTCGATGAAGCTTTTATTTGCCCTTCGGGTTTTCAAAGTAGCTGTCCACCGCGTCCCGGGTGGTGCCCGCCACGCTGGACGATGACCCGCTGCTCGCCCAGGATGCGGTTGGCCAGGCTAGACTTGCCCACGTTGGGCTTGCCGATGACAGCCACCTTGATGGCGTCGTCCGTGTCCTCTTCCTCTTCGTCCTCCTCGGGGGAAGTACTGCAGGCACGCGTCCAGCAGGTCGCCGGTGCCGTGGCCATGGACAGCGGAGACCGCGATGGGGTCGCCCAGACCCAGATTGTAGAACTCATAGAAGTCGGGATTGGTGTGGCCCACCTGGTCCATCTTGTTCACCGCCAGCACCACCGGCTTGCGGGCGCGCAGAAGCATGTTGGCCACCTCCTGGTCGGAGGCGGTGATGGCCGGTCTTGATGTCGCACAGAAAGAGGATCACCGTGGCGTTCTGGATGGCAATCTCGGCCTGTTCCCGCATGAAGGCCAGGATCTGGTCGTCCGTGCGCGGCTCGATCCCGCCGGTGTCCACGATGTCAAGGTCCGCCTCGCCACTCAGCACTCGGCATACAGCCGGTCTCGGGTCACGCCGGGGGTGTCCTCCACAATGGAGCCGCCTACCGATGATCTTATTGAACAGCATGGACTTGCCCACATTGGGCCGGCCCACGATGGCGACGATGGGTTTCGACATAAGATGACTCCTTTCCTGAGCGGCGTTGGTGTGTTTCGCTGCCGCCGCAAGAAGTTGAATGATTGAATTATTATATCCAGTGACCGGGCGGGAAAACGGAGACTTTTCCGGTGCGCTGACCCGGTACCTGGACTGTTCAGAAAAGGAGGGAAGAATTGCTCTTCCCTCCTAAAGCAAAGGGCAATTGTCTTACTTCGCGGCGACGGACTTGACAACCTTTGACCTCACGGCCATTGTAGCTGCCGCACTCCTGGCACATTCTGTGAGGCAGGTGCAGCGCACCGCATTTCGGGCATGCGACGAGACCGGGAGCCGCCAGCTTCCAGTGGGAGCTGCGGCGCTTGTCGCGTCTAGCTTTGGATACTTTTCCTTAGGTACTGCCATTGTGACACCTCCTTGATCGTTTCAAAGGCACCGGAGTCGCCCCCGGCCTTATTCATTCGTTCTCCTTGTTCTCCAAAAAGCTTGGCCAGAACTGCGAGTCGCGGATCCATCTCCTTCCTGCAGGAGCAGGGGCCGAGGTTCAGGGTCGGCGCCACACCGGGGACATAGTCCCTTGCAATCTTCTGAACACAATGTTTTGGTATCCATCCCAAGGATAAAGGCTGTGCGGGCCAGCTCGCCCCACATCCACCTGCCCATCCTCCAGCAGGACGATCTCGTCGTTGTCCTCGTTCTGGAGCTCTTCCGCCAATAGGCAGCGAAAGGGAACGGTCTTGTCCTGAAGAAACGCCTTGCCGCACCGGTCGCAGACCGCGTCCAGCGTGGTCCGGGCCGTCAGCTCCAGCTCCAGGAGATCCGCGGTGTTGCTCACCGCGCCTCCACCTCCACAGGGCGGCTGATGGGATGCCGTCCGGCAAATTCCACATCGGACAGATCCAGGGAAAACTGGAACGTCAGGCGCTTGCCAGGGCATGCAGTATGGGTCTTACATCAAAACGCATAAGCTACCTCGTAATGACACGAATAGTATTATAAGGGATGTGCCCGGTTGTCAAACAATTTTTTCATGTTTTTGCCGTTTCCGGGCAAATTTTTTCTGTTTCCGGGCAGGCGCTCTGTTCAGCTCTCCTCTTCCCGACGCTTCTGCCAGCCGGTGATGTCGATGCCCAGGATCACATTGCGGAAGCCCTCCTGTAGCCGGGCATAGGTGGTGATGTTGTAGATGTCCTTGGGCCGGCGGGTGTTCCAGCCGTCCCGCAGCCGCCCGCCAGCTTTGGCACAGGGGCCTCCAGTCCCAGCAGCATGGGGAAAGATACGTCACCAGCATCTGCTTTTCCCGGCCTGACCATGGTCCGGTTCCAGGCGCGCTGGCGTTTCCACCCTGCCTCCAGCAGGTCCAGCAGCTGCTCCGCCAGTACCCGGCGGCCGTCAGGGTCCTCCGCCGTCTCCCGGACGGCCGCCATGTACAGTGGTCCGAATCGCTCCGTGTAGGTCCGGAAGGCGCTGGTGTACTCCCGGCGGGTGAACCGCTCGTTGTAATAGCGCGCCTCCTGCACGGCGGCGCAGAGCTCTTCCAGCTTCATTCCTCGTCCCGTCCCTTCTGGTCCGCTTCGGGTCCGACCTGTTCTGCAGGTGTCGCCGGACGCTTCTGCCCGGCAGGGCGTCGTCCTGTCTCCAGCTATCCGGGTCGTCCTTTGTGAGCCTTGGCGTACTGGTACGCCTTCCACTCCCGCCAAAGCACCATCGCCCCTGCCGCGGCGAACACTGCGCCCGCCGCCGTTCAGAGCCACGGTTTCGGCGGTCCCGTCCCAGATGCCCTTCATCAGCTGGTAGGCCAGATACAGCAGGTAGCCCCTGCCAAGACCCGAAATAGTTCACCCAGCCCCGCTGTTTGTTTCCGTCATGCTGCGCCATACGTCCAGTTTCTCCTAACCGATTCAAAAAATTCTCTTCCTCCGCTTTACAAGCGCCCGGCAAACAGGTATGATGGTAGCATCAAATACTTGCCCACCGGAGGATGCCATGCGGGAACTCACCATTGAAAACGACGCCGGACAGCGGCTGGACCGCTTTGGGCCAAGAACCTGCCGCTGCTGCCCCCCGCCCTGCTGCAGAAGTATCCGCCTGAAGCGGATCAAAAGTCAACGGCAGGTGCCAAAAGGGGACACACGGCTGGAGTCCGGCGATATTTTACAATTATATATCAACGACGAGTTTTTTGACAAGCCCCTCCGAGGAAAACATCTTCTCTCACCCTGTTCCGCCCCCAGCTGGACATCGTACGAGGACGAGAACCTGCTCCTGCTCAACAAACGGCCCGGCCTGGTGGTCCACGCTGACGAGACGGAAAAGGTCAACACCCTCATCAACCACATTCAGGCATACCTTTACCAGAAAAAAGAGTGGAATCCCAAATGGGAGAACGCCTTTGCGCCCGCCCTGTGCAACCGGATCGACCGGAACACCGGCGGCATTGTCATTGCCGCCAAGAACGCGGAGACCCTGCGGATCATAAATGAGAAGATCAAAAACCATGAGGTGGAGAAGTCTTATCTCTGCATCACCGTGGCCGCCCCAAGCCAGTGGAGGGGAAGATTGCGGGCTTTCTTTTAAAAGATGAGGCGAAAAAGCAGGGGCTTTCTATCGCCGTCCCATTCCCGGCGGAAAGACTGCCGTGACCCTGTACCGGACTCTGGAGACCCGGGGCCCTCTCTCTTTGGTGGAGTGCCGCCTGCTCACCGGCGGACCCACCAGATCCGTGTCCATGGCGGAGATCGGCTGTCCTCTGCTGGGGACGGCAAGTACGGCCGGGGCGAGGTGAACCGCCGCTACGGCGAGGCCCGGCAGGCCCTGTATTCTACCAGCTGGCCGTCCTTTCCCCACGGACGCCGGGGCGCTGGAATTACCTGCGGGGCAGGGTCTTCATGCCGTGGCGGGATGTGCCCTTCCGGGACAAGTATTTTTCCCGCGCCGGAAACTCCTAAAAATTCCCGTAAAACCCCGGCGAAATCTTTTGATTTTGCTTGACTTTTCGCCACACATCGGATATAGTTTGTTATTGCTGAATTTCGACGAGAAAGGTTCCCCCCTCAACAGAGAAAAGAGGCGTTTCATTGTAATCAAAATTATTATGAAATGGGGGGAGGATACATGTCCAAAGAGTTGATTCGTCTGCGGAACATCCGTATGGCGTTTGACGACGAAGTGGTTCTCAACGATTTAAACCTCTATATCAACGACAAAGAATTCCTCACACTGCTTGGACCCAGCGGCTGCGGCAAGACCACAACGCTGCGTATTATTGGCGGCTTCACGACCCCTGTGTCGAGACGTCCTGTCTCGACGGTGTGAGGGATTAATGACGTTCCGCCCTTATCGGCGGCAGATCAACACGGTGTTCCAGTACGCCCTGTTTCCCACATGAATGTGTTTGAGAACGTGGCCTTCTGGCCTGCGGATGCAGAAGCGGCCGGACCCGAAGGATCCCTCCCAAAGCGCCGGGTAAAGATCCCGAGACGGAGATCCGTCAGCGCTGAAATGCTGGAGGTTGTCAGCCTCGGAAGGGCTTTGAAACCCGCAAGCCGGACGCCCTCTCCGGCGGCCAGCAGCAGCGGGTACATCGCCCGCGCCATCGTCAATGAGCCGAAGGTTCTTCTCCTCGACGAGCCGCTCGGCGCACTGGACTTAAAAAGCTCCGCCAGGAAATGCAGTATGAGCTGATCCGCCTGAAAAACGAGCTCGGCATCACCTTTGTCTTTGTTACGCACGACCAGGAGGAAGCCCTCACCATGTCCGACACCATCGTCGTCATGAACCAGGGCTACATCCAGCAGATCGGCACACCGGAGGATATCTATAACGAGCCGAAGGGCTTGCCGTTTGTGGCGGACTTCATAGGTGAGGTAACATCATCGACGGCGTCATGGTTAGGACAAGGTGGTGAAGATGTACGGCAGGAGTTTCCCTGCGTGGACGGGGGCTTTGCTGAGAAC
>VOFJ01001548.1_pt1 | contig 10713 bp, 20 predicted proteins | sample 5384081 | NCBI WGS metagenome assembly VOFJ01 (sample SAMN12384729, study PRJNA508395) | human gut metagenome | isolation source: healthy gut I | host: Homo sapiens | reverse complement strand
TGTTGTACTTAGTTCAGTTACGTATTGCTGCACAAAGTATATGACGGTGATCTCCGGTTGGGCTGCACTGATGTCGTTGAGGTACTTCTGTTTCGTGTCCAACATCGCTTTTTTGTTTCTTCACCGAAGTCTATCCGTTCGTCCCTCAGACGCCCGGTTTCTTTGATAGCAGCGTCATATCCGGTGAGGGCTGCGAAGGGTGAAAACTGCGCTGCCCGTTCAATCTCAGACATTTGCGGTCTTGTTTTGGAAACATAGTGGGGATGATTGATAATGTCAGAGTAATCATTCTTCATCTTCTTCATCCTCCATTCTCATACTCAGATACCTCCGTTCCCGATGCTAAAGTGCATCCTTCTGGCAGTTCTTAACGCACTCCATACATAAAATACACTCTGTTCCGTTCTTCCGTTTTCTTGAGTTGTCGGTGACATCCACATCCATAGGGCAAACCTTCTTGCACTTGCCACACGATACGCACTTGCTTTTATCACACTTGATTCTAAACAGTGCGAAGTAGCTCATCGGCTTCAAAAAAATACTGTAATTGGACAGATGTATTTGCAAAAAACTCGGTTATCTTTGAAGGCAACGGCAAGAGCGATCCCCACAATGTAGTAGAGCGCATTTCCAACGATAAATGCCCAGAACATGATGCCTTCAATATTAGCCACATCAGCAATAAATAAAGCCAAAACGAAAACAAGGGAAACAAGGAAAACGATGTACCTTATCCATCCGATTTTACGCCTTTTTGTGATCTGGTGTTTTATACGGAAGGAAGTCAAGCACCATTGCTGTCCAACACGCATATCCACACCATCCGCGTCCAAAAATTAGCGGTCCGAAAAATCTTTGCTACGGCATAGTGGATTGTCGCAGCTTCAAAAACTCCGGTGAAGAGATAATACCAAAAAAAGCCCTCAATCTGCATATTCTCATCACAGATAAGCCCCAAATAGATGAGCATATAGAGACCGACAAGAAGCTGGACAACACGCCTTGCATGTTTGTAGTTCTGCGCAAAGAGAACAAGTCCTAATGTGATGGATATTCCGATATAGCTGAAATTGAAGAGATAGAAGATGTTACTCTTTTGCCAGCCATAGTATAATCGCAATAGTTTCAAAGACAATCAGCATGATTGCCGGTAATATGTATTTATTCAGACTACTTCGCTTCATGCCTTGTGTCCTCCGATCTGTGCATTGCGATCCTTCGCCGTTGCACCTTCCTCTAAGTTCATACCTTTGAGGATTGCATTCTTTCCAAACTTCTTCTTGATGGTCAACATGGCTTGCTGCATCTTTTTCTCACGCTCAAGTTCTCGTTGTTCCTGCTCCTGCTCGGCTTGAAGTGTCGCATAATCAGTGAAGAGGTCAAGCTGCTCATATCCATCATTTTTCTTTGGTGCTGCCGACTCGGCTATCACATGATTAGCTGTAACATTCAGCCTTCGGATGAGAAGGCTTTTGTCTGTGATGCGGTCAAAGAGTTCGGAAACAGCACACATTATTTTCTTCGTGGATGATGTGTGTCCGTCGAGGTTTATTGTGCCGTGGGAGTGTTTAGGAATCTGCCGTCCGTAGCCATCTTTGACAATAGCTCCGTGATACTTTGCTCTGCGCTCAGGATCAGTAAGGTTTTCAATGTCATAGCCTACAGTTACAACAATCTGGTCTGTGACAAGCCCTTTGTCCACCAAAATCAAGTGTCAGCATATCAGCCATCTCTCGAAGCACGAGCTTTGCCTTGTCTGCTTCATAGGGGCAGTGCAGCACTTGTCCTGAGCCAGGCTATTAGTGCTTGGTCTGTATGCTTTTGATTGCCTTGATGGTCGTTGGTTCCCAGCCCCATGCGTGGTCGATCAGCAGCTCCGCATTTTTCCCGAAAGAGCTTGTAGAGCAAGTCCTCATCGCGCTCAGGCATCTTGCTACATCGCCCATCGTAAACATACCGTTTTCTTCGAGCTTCTTTGCGATGCCTCGTCCCACTCGCCAGAAGTCGGTGAGTGGCTGATGCGTCCACATGGTCTGTCGATAACTCATCTCATCCAGCTCGGCAATGCGCACACCGTTCTCGTCTGCCGGTATGTGCTTTGCAACGATGTCCATTGCCACTTTGCAGAGAAAAGAGGTTTGTTCCGATACCGGCTGTTGCTGTGATGCCTGTTGTCTCAATGACATCCAGAATGATCTTCATGGCAGAGGTCATGGGCAGACAGCTTGTAGGTGTTCAGGTAGTCGGTCACATCCATGAATACCTCGTCGATGGAGTAAACAACGATGTCCTCCGGTGCAATGTACTTCATGTAGACTTCGTAGATCTTTGTGCTGTATTCCATGTAGTAGGCCATGCGGGGCGGGGCGATGATGAAGTCAATCTCAAGCTCTGGATTTACTTGCAGCTCAGAGAAGAAATGAGACTTTCCTTCAAGCCTTCGCCCTGGTGCATCATGCCTTCTTCCTGCGTTTGCTTCCTTAACTCGTTGCTTGACTTCAAACAAGCGTCCGCGTCCTGATATGCCGTAGGATTTGAGGGACGGCGTGACGGCAAAGGCAGATCGTTTTGTCTGTGCGGCTCTCGTCCGCAACTACGAGGTTAGTGTCCAGAGGATCTAAGCCGCGCTCCCGGCACTCAACCGAAGCATAGAAGCTCTTGAGGTCGATTGCGATATAAGTTCTTTGCTTCATGCTCCGGCGATCCTCTCCTTTCATCCTTAGAGCTTATACATATCGAGCAGCATTTCTACAAGCTCATCGGTACGATCAATAATATCCTGCACCGTCCATGCGTCCTTTTCCGCAAGCTCCTTATTGATTTCAAGCCCGTTTTTAGACCCCACATAGAGCTTCTGAGCATTGAGACGATCCCTCTTTTCTACGAAAGAGAGTTGCTTAAAAAGTGCTGTTATATCCGGTAACAGTCAGGTTGCCGATCTTGTGGACATACTGCTCAAGATACTCGTTAGCCAAATTACGATCTCCAGCGGCAATCATATCTACCCATTTGTCGGGAATATTCTTTCCTTCGGGGAATATGTGTTCAATAGTCCATTTGAAAACCTTTTTTCCACCATAATCATTCTGCTCCCAGAGGTCAGTCCAAGTTTCGTTGGTCATGTGTTTCTGAGCAATAGCGCAGAGAACGAATCTTGCAACGCCAGCATTCTCTTCGTAAATGTCTCCCTTGAGTTTTTCTTCAAACAACCTCATCGGTGGCAGACCAACGGACAAGCTCGTCGTAGATATGCTGATAGATTGCAGTTCCGGTGAGTTTTCCTTCCTCAACATCGGAAATAATCTGCATGAAGATCTTATTCAAATCTCGTGTATTAGGAGTATCTGTGATATTTCTTCGGACAAAGAAGCGAGTCAGCAACTTGATTGTTTCCAGAATATCAGCGTCAGCAACTTCAAGCGCGACTTGATTTTTGAACAAGTACATCAGCAGCAGATAAGAGGGTGCGCCCTGAATACGACTCAGGTCGGTCAAGCTATTGGTATATTTGCTTTTGTCATCTGTACTGAGGATGAGCTGTGAGTAAATCTCTCCACACTCAATATGTCCTTCATAAAGCCGGACAAATCTCTGCTTATCAGTTCCTCAAAAATGGACAACAAATTGGAACGGGTGGCAATATAGCCGAGAGGATCTTTCTTGCGCTGCCCATCCGTTCTGAACGGCTCGTTTAAGCGATTTTTGAACGCATTGTATAATACTGCCGGAAGAAACGCTCTTGTGTAGAGTAGTCATCCGTCAAATAACCGAGGAGTGTCTGCCAATCCTCAAAGCAGTCATCACAAGTCATACCCGAACGCTCGGCTCTCGCCAAAATAAGGTTTTTCATGAGGTCAATAGCTGTCAATGGCGTACCTCTGTTATTCAGGGACTCAAAAAGAGTGTAAGCCTCCGCGTGACTTCCAACCTCTATCTTGACGAGTACCGCTTTCGATACCTTGCTCTTGATTTCAAGCAGGGTCTTGACTGCATCACCGGACTCTTCAATATCCTGATCTAATCTTTGTAGGAAGTATTTATAGCACTTCGCGATCTTTACGATTGCCCCAATTCTTTTCGCGCTTCGCACTTTTGAGCAGACCATTCTCGCACATTACGACATTGAAGTCAGCCTGATTGTGGTTTTGAATTTGAGGACAAAGAATAAGCCCGTTCGATGCGCCTTTGCAAATAATGGACTTTCTAAGAGCAGGAAGCTCGTCCTCATCATCCTCATCCAGCTCATCCTTATGTATTTTGAGCCGGTTGTATATTGCGGTCAGAAGGAGGCAGAGCGTTGTTAAACGCTGCTGTCCATCGACAACCTCAAGCTCCTTTGTTTGGAAAGCATCGGAAGAGTTATCAATGCAAATAATCGAGCCGATAAAATACCCATTGTCGTTTTCGCAAATGTCATCGTAAAGGTCTTTCCATTGGTATTGTCCCCATGTGTATTCACGCTGATATTTCGGAATCATGTAGCAGAAGCCAGCGTCCTTCTTGAATACATCGTCTATTTGATAATCATGAACAGATTTGATCACTGAGTTATCCTCCTTGCGTATTATGCTCCGAGCAAACTCTGGTCAAAAGCAAACAGAGCCTCGTTAATTTCAAAAACATTGTAGTTTCCCTTGCTGATGAAGAACTCAATGATGATGTCGAACTTGTTGCTATGAGACAGCGCAAAGCCAGCCTTCATCAGCATATCCCTCGTTTCGTCCAAAGACAGCTCAAGAGCGATGGCAAAAGCAATCGCTGTGGGCTTGCTCGGCTTGTAGAGCTTGTCACTGCGGATCTTCGAGAAGAGTTTCCGGTCAATGTTTGCCTTCTTGTAACACTCAGCATCCGTCATACCGGACTCATCAATCTTACGCAGCAGCATCTCAGAAAAGCTCTCGTCGATTTGCTTCATAGCCTCGTCCAGAGACATTGCTGCCTTCATTGCCGCCATAGGAGGCAGAGTCATTTCCTTTGCCTCATAGACTGCATCAGAGCAGACATTCATCTCGCGGATAGCGTCTTCCTCGTCCTCAAGGTCTTCCTCGCGGAAGGCATTCAGTCTGCGAAGACGCTCTGAGTAATTGTCCGTATGCTCGTCCACATAGTGGTCATCAATGTACTCTTCAATGTCGGAGAACAGCTTCTCGCTAATCCGATATGCCTTCTTGTCGAAGATGACGATATAGACAGTCATATCATTCTCAAAAGCAGGAAGTCGCTGATGGTCTCCATCGCTATTCTGAGTGCTTGGTCTTTCGGATAGCCATAGATGCCGGAAGAGATCAAGGGAAACGCAACCGTCTCACAGTTTGCTTCCTTTGCCAGCTCAAGGGATGCCTGATAGCAGGAAACAAGCTGCTCACGCTCTTTATGCTTGCCGTCCAAATAACGCGGTCCGACGGCATGAATAATGTACTTCGACGGGAGTTTATATGCTCCCGTTATTTTTGCGCTGCCGGTCTCACAGCCGCCGAGTGTCTTGCACTCTGCCAGCAGTGCCGGTCCTGCAGCACGATGAATGCAGCCGTCCACGCCTCCACCACCGAGAAGAGATGAGTTTGCAGCGTTGACGATTGCGTCCACTTTCATTTTTGTGATGTCATTTCTCACTATTTGTAATGGCATAGCAGCCTCCTATCAGAGCTTGAGACTGGATGCCCATGTGTTCATCTCAGCCTTGCTGACATTGCTCTTAAATACTTTTTTGCCTTCCAGCAGCTTTGCTCCGGCACAGCTCGGAAGGAGCCTTCCGTTCGTCTTGCCCATGTCACTTCCACCGGAGATAGCAAACGGTACAATTGTCTTGCCGGTCAGGTCATAGCTTTCCAGAAAAGTGTTGATGATGGTCGGCGCAACATACCACCAAATTGGGAAGCCCACAAACACGGAATCGTAATCAGCCATGTTATCACGCTTGCCGTTGATAGCAGGACGAGATGCCGGATCATTCATCTCAACGGAGCTGCGTGAGTTCTTGTCCATCCAATCAAGGTCAGCTTTTGTATAAGGCACTTCCGGTGCAATCTCGTAAATATCAGCACCGATAGCCTCAGCCAATGTTTCAGCAACCTTCGCCGTAACTCCGCTTGCGGAGAAATATGCAACTAATTTTCTGCTCATTGTTAAGCCCTCCAATTATTCTTCGTATTCAATTTCATTATCTCTGCACCAGCGTTCAGCCAGCTCTCGCTAGGCGTTTGCCTGGATAGTCATACCATAGCTGTTCGATGCCATGATAGCGGATGGATTGCTTGAAGCGTCTGAATGCGCCCTTACCTCGGATTGCGCCGATCAGTTCACTCTTGATTTTGCCCGGAGGCAGATAGTCAACAAATGCCTCCATAATGCTGTACTCATGTATGTCGTATTTTGTTGGAAAGCGAAGAAAACGGTCAGGCTCGTTTTCAATCAACTCCAAAAGCTCTTCATCCGTCTCGCCGGTCATGAATGTGTCAGGCAAATAAACGGTCTCGTTCGTTTTTTTGTGTCATAGAAGGAAGTGTAGGACTCTATTGCTTCCTCAATCGCATCTATGACTACTTGCAGTTTTATCTTCATGATCTCAACCTCACTTTCCGCAGCAATGCTTATACTTCTTGCCGTTTCCGCAAGGGCAAAGCTCATTTCGCCCAACCTTCTTTTGCCTTTGGAACTGCTGTTTTTGAAGCATCTGCCAGCTCTTTCAAAAGTGAAAATCGAAGCATCCTCATTCGGCATATCCATCGTCAGGATTTGCTTTTTCAGTTCATCAGCATCCATTGTTCCGTCAGCAATAGCCTTTGCGGATATTCGGACCGAGGGAGATAGACTTCGGAACACGATCCTCCGGTGGGATCATTGCAGACATCTCATGAGGCGTGTAGCCGCGATTGTACTGCATTCGGGGAATTGTTGTGGGATGCCTGAAAAATCTCCACAAAGGCATTTACATCCCGATTCCGTCTGAACTCTACACCTTGCTTATGCAGCCGTTCCATGACCTCCTGAACTCCTGCATTCGAGCAGCGTGTACCATAGCAAATATCCTCAAATACTGTGTCCAGCTTATCGTCCTTCAAGTTTGTCTTGGACAGAAGAAACTCTCGCAGTGCGATTGCCTCTTTGGTCTGCTCCCAGTAGAAGGGACTGTCATAGGCAAGAAAGACCTTCTTTTCAGGGATGTAGTATTGCTTGCCCTGATGTCCCCGAAGAATCTCATGGTATTCCTTTATTCACTCAAGGTTGTCTCCGATGAGAGCAACATCAATCACTTCATATTCCATCAGAGGCGTTTTCGGACCGTCGCAGTAGAGGTCGGATTTACCGAGAATGTAGAACTCTTCGTTCTCGTGCTTTGCGATCTCTGCAAACGCAAGGAACTCTGCCTCCGTGACAAGAGCCTTGTTCTGGACAGCGATAATCTCATAGAGCTTGCTCAGAGGAATGATGCCGTAGAGATTCGCTGCCGCATTGAAATACTTCCGTAAAAGGCGCGATGTCGTATCTTTCAATGGGATTTCCCGATATAAAGCATTTAGCTTTCTTCGGCTGTATTCCTCCGGCATGGGGATATAGTACGCCTCATCTTTACTCATCGCTGTCTTCCTCAATAATACCGAAGTCAATCAAAAACATTCTCACTTGCATGGGGAGGATAGACGATCCCCATCATTTCATAGTCGTAGCGTTTGACGCGGCGAGAAGAGTGAATCAACTCCGGCGCATAAGCGGCGGTTCTCACAATGCTCGTACTCAGGCATACCGGCTAAATCGTCAGCCGCAGCGCGGATCAGTGCATCCGCAACCTCGTCGATGTCCTTGCCGAACTCAACTCCGACAAGCTCATGCTTCTTGACATCCTTATCTAAGTTCCCGAAGGAACGGTACAGCTTGTATTTCATCGCCATTGTCCTTTCTCAATACTGCGCAGATACGCAGCCATCTTTGCTTGCAGCATTTTAATGTATTCCTCAAAGTACACACCAACCTCATCCGGATAGATGTCGTAGAGAGGATCTGTTGCCGCCTCGATTTCCTCTGTGGTTAGTGCAATCAACTTTTTGAACGGCTCAAGATAGAAGGGATAGACCTCTTCGACGCTCTTTGCGCAAAGCTCCTTCTGCAATGCACTTGCTCCTGCACCGGCGAGAAGGTCATGATATTCTCGTTTCACAGAACCCAGGCAGTGCTTCAAAGCCTCCATCCGTGTGTCTTCGTCATAGCCCATCAGCCTTGTTGTGGATGCCGAAAGATAGAAGCATTCGGTATAGTCGTAGCTCATAATATGCCCGTCCGGTGTCATACCCATCTGGATGCGGTCATCCTGACTGCACATGACCGCAAGGGCATAGCACTCTGCATACTCTCGCTGCCATTCCGGTTTGCTGTTCATCTCATCAAGAGAGAACTTTCGCAGACCTTCGATATATTCAATTCCTACCACATACGGAGACTTAAAGAGCCGTTTGTCCTTCTTGGCTACCTCAAACAGATAGACCTTCGGTGTATGAATGCGCAAAAGCTCTGCCAGCCTCGAATACATGAACTCGTTGCAGGCAGAGCTTGGATTTTCGTGCTTGATCAGCAGCTTGGGAAGACTCCCATCCTTAGCCGTAGCCAGATAAAGACTGCCGCTGAAACCGTTATGCGAAAAAGGCTCGTATGTGTAGTTTTCCGTATTCAAAATATTAGCCGTTGTCATGTTATTTTACTCTCCCGTGTTTACTTCAAGAAGTTAGCTCTGTGTTCCTGCTCACGGAAGCGATAGCCGCGTGTATTGAGTTCGGCAACCTTGAGGGCTACCAAGTTAATATCCGAACACATGGCTCGTGCGATCTGTCCGACATCATAGCCTCTGTATATGTATTCCAGAATATCATCGTCGGGGAGGGCGATCTGTGCGGTAAAGATGTTTGCCTCATATTCCATGCGGTGATCTGTCATATCGAAAATATTAAACTCTTTGAAACCGCCAACCTCAATAGCCTCTGCGCGGTGGAGGCAGTCGTGACCGATCTCGTGCAGCAGCACAATGTTGTGCATCACGGGATGGAGGTTTTTGTTGATGAAGATATATCTGTTGCGCTCGATGACCTTGTAAACGCCTTTTTGCTTGGAGAAGTCACGAGGCATTACGATCAGCCCCAGCTCTCGTGCAATCTTGTCAGCATCCCGTGTACCACATTGACTTACGATTCGGTTTGCTTTCTTGACGGCTTCATCAGCTCGAATAAGCATGGTATCACCCCCTTTCGGGTAGAGTATTTCATTTTAATCATAGCAAGAAGTCAGTCCAAATAAACGGACTTATTCAGCAGAGCCACCCTCAGACTTTTTGAGATACTTCTTGGGAGTGTATTTTTGTTACGCTTCTTAGCGTCGATGTAGGCTTCCTGAATGGCAAGCATCAGCTCGTCCATGTCTTCCTCAGCCATTTCGCCACCAGCGAACAGACCGGTGACTTCGGTTATCAGTTTTTCTGCGCCCTTCCGTCCACGATAGCCGTACTCTCTTTGAGCCATGCCGATGAAGTCATCGCCCTCATTGTGAAGATAGTCCGTATCGCAGTCGAGAATGGTAGCCAGCGTAGCATATACTTCTCGGTTTTGCGGATAGGTACTTCCTTTTTCATAGTTAGTAATGGTCTTCAAGCCCAGTCCTGCCATTTTAGCAAGTTGAGCCTGAGTTAGCCCTTTTTTCTTTACGCAGTGCGCGGAGCTTTTCCCCAAATCTCATAGTGATTCCTCCTGCTTGTTTGAGTAGGATATGTAAACAGTTTGCGTCTTTTTCTCAAAGCCTCTTGACACACGCAAAGTTATTTGCGTATAATGATAGTGCGTAAACAGTTTACGCATTTATTTTTACATCAGCTTACGCATTTAGTCAAGGGGGTACGGTGAAATTGCGAAAAAGTTACAATTCGTTCTTATAGATGACTCTGAGATCGAAAAGGGCAAGCAGATCATCGTATCTGCCGGACTTGCGTAAATCAGATAGGAGTGAGGTAAAGCAAAATGGAAGTTCAGTGTAGAAAAAGCATATGTGTCGGTCAATGCCGATATTGACAAGGAAGGTGTTATCCATCCCCGTTTTATCCGATGGGACAACGGTCTTATATATCAGATCGAAGCGATTGTTTATAAGTGTCGTGCTGCCTCCAAGAAGGTAGGAGGCGGAGGTATTCGCTATACCATCCGAGTGAAAGGACGCGAATCCTTCCTCTTTCGCGAGAGGGTGACAAATGGTTTGTAGAAGCAAAGGAGAGCAGTTGATGATTTTATCCCACAAGCAAATCGAAGAAATTGCAGCAGCCGTCATAGGTGACTTCAACAAGTTCTTCTTCGGGGGACAAGCTGGATGACAGCAGACGCTTCGTACAGTGCACTCCGATAGATCAGTTTGCAAAGGACTTCCTCGGACTTGATGTGTCCTTCGCCAGACTTTCCCATGACGGTAGCATCTGCGGTCTGACGGCTTATGCCGATACCGTGTATGAGACAGAGGAAATGGGTGTGTTACGCAAAATCCCTCTGAAACAAAATCAAGTCATGCTGATGAAAGTTTCATTCGGCCCGGACAAGTGAAGCATCTCTGTGGCAAGCGTCGATTTACTCTTGCTCATGAGTGCGCTCATCAAATCCTTTATCAATATGAATCTGATGAAGTGAAAGAAGCTTGCCAGAAGAAGTATGCTGCGCGTTCGTCCTACTCTCTGCGTGATCTCAAGACACG
>VOFJ01003256.1_pt1 | contig 10739 bp, 17 predicted proteins | sample 5384081 | NCBI WGS metagenome assembly VOFJ01 (sample SAMN12384729, study PRJNA508395) | human gut metagenome | isolation source: healthy gut I | host: Homo sapiens | reverse complement strand
ATTCTTCGTTCAGTTGCATGGCAGCCACACCATTGCATTCCGTGACAGGGTAGAACAGAGTGCTGGAAGCCAATTAATCAGTTTGTGGTGATAAAATGGACGCTACATTGAAAGGGTGGATACAGCCAGTGACGAGGTTGAATGATATCTGCTGGGGTAAATAGGGCCAGTTTGAAGGCACTGCACTGCAAGCAGAGACTAAAAATATGAAAGGAAATTTTGCAGAAGCAGACTTTATTAACTGATTCCTACAGCTCTTGAACAATGCTATTTATTATTTTTTTCTTCAGGAAATTTTCCTTTTTTAAATTTAGCATTTGGACCTGTTGGCTTATATATACAGTAAGGTTATTTCTATTAATTTGGATAAATCAGCAGGTAACGTCTAACCTAATAGGAATGAATTATGTTTTCAAGAAGAATTGTTTCTTGTATGCTGTGGTTACGGGGATTGTTGGGTATTCTGCGTGTTTTCAGCAATTCCATTATATGTGCTGCTATTCTCTTAATACCATATATATTAACTTTTTAAGGTACTCAGGTAATATTCATTGATCAAAATTGCGTTATTATAACTCTAGACCATCTTCGGAGGATTGCCCATTTATTTTTATAACAAATCTCCATAAGGTATTCTAATAGTTCCAGGCTGATCTGATACCCTGAAATCCAACAATTTGTTGCAAATGACGCTTTATCTTATTATTAGTATTGCCTATCCTATTGGCTCGAAAACTACTTGAGAGAAGCTCCATGATTTCGAAATAAACATCTTATACATATTGTGAAGAAATGGCTTTGCTTCTGGCGACAGGAATAAGACAACAAAAGCCGCTTTGTTGCTCCTCGGCTGGAGCCTGGCGTATGTCATCGGTGACAAGATTGTCTATATTCTTGAGAACAGCGATGGCAACACAAATGTGCGCTTTTATCAGGCTGAGACCACAAGAGATTCTTTGCCTACTGGAAGCCAACTGCATCCGTGTGAATCGCTTCAGAGCCGACTGTGGTTCGTGCTCGAAAGAAATGTCAGTGAATAAAGCATTGCACACTACATCCGCGCCAACAGATGCAGTTCGCTCTACGATGACTTGTTTTCTGAGGGGATGGAAGACGGAGGGAAATCAACGGCATCCAGTTTGAACTCAATTCCATTCTCGTTGAGAAATGGGAAGGCAAGTGCTATCGTCTTGTCATTCAGAGACAAAAAGCGCATGGATGGAGAGCTTGACTTGTGGGAAGGTGGAATACACCTACAGATGCATTCTTACCAACGATTACGACTCATCAACAAGAGACATCATCGAATTTTTACAACAAGCGTGGGGGCAAAGAGCGTATATTCGATGATATGAACAACGGATTCGGCTGGAACAGGCTCCCCAAGTCGTTCATGGCAGAGAACACCGTATTCCTTCTGCTTACGGCATTGATACACAATTTCTATAAGACCATCATTAGCAAGCTTGACACCAAGGCTTTCGGGCTCAAGGAAACGAGTCGCATAAAGGCTTTTGTCTTCAGATTCATCTCCGTACCTGCCAAGTGGATCATGACAGCAAGGAAATACGTGCTGAATATCTATACTGAAAACCGGGCTTATGCAAGACCTTTCAAAACTGGATTCGGATAAAGTCCGTTCCTTATGGTTTTAATCTGCGTATTACCTCAAGTCGCATTGTGGGGAAGGGAAGGTGTGCACAAATCGGACAAAATTCACGCTCATACTATCATGATGCATAGTGTTCAAAAAGCTCTTTACTGCAATTGAGATTGCCATTGAGATTGCTTGCGGATTTTAGGTTGAAGATGTCTTTTTATCAGAATGGCGTTCTTTGTTTTATCGATAGTGAGCATGATCTTTATGTTTATGATATTTCCCGACAATCTAAAATTTATATTCGTAACCTTTCTTCATTAGTGCAGAAGAATGGAACTATTGCAGGAATAGCCCTTTTCTATGAAGATATTATTATTGGTTTTCGAACGAATGGGTTAGTCCGTCTCCGTACTTCACAAAAAAATATAAAGAAAAGTGGTCGACCGGAATGTACGTATATATAGTATTTATCGAGATCCTCATCAGAATGTCTTATGGGTTGCTTCGGACGGACAAGGAACGATTATGTATGCTAAGAAATATTCTATTGCCACCAATTTGATGCTCAATCAACTGTCATCTAACTTAAGCAGGCAGGTACGTTCTGTTATGACAGACGATAGTGGTGGACTATGGTTCGGGACGAAAGGTGATGGACTGCTGCATATACCGGATTATCGTGAGAATGAGGAGGCTTCTGCCGTTACAGTTTACTCTCCTGAAGGAAAGCAAAAATGTTGTGTCTTATATACGATGGAATAAAGAATTTCCTGTTTATAAATTGGTTCAAAGCCGTTATATGGATGGCTTTTTTGGATAGGATCTGGAGATCCGGGACTATTTTACTATTCTTTTGAAGACAAAGCTTTGCATTCTGTGGAGAATCTGCCGGCACAACCCACCGAGATACATGGCATTTATGAGGAAAATGATAGTGTACTTTATGTGGTGACAGCCGGTTCCGGTTTTCATAAATTAATACTTGAGAAGCAGGCAGGTACCATTCGTTTCAAGTCGCAGAAAAGTTATCATTTTTTTCACGGTCAGCGAGAAATTACGATGTTCTATCCAATGTTGCCCGAAGGGGATTCTATTTTGTGGCTTGGCAGTCGGGAGAAAAGGACTCGTACGGTTTGATAAGCGGACTGAAGAATATAAAGTGATTTCTTTTGAAAGAAATGCTTCATAAGTCGGTAGACGATGTGCTCAGCCTGTATCGGACCAAAGAAGGGTTGTTATATGTAGGGACAACATCAGGATTGGTATGTTTGAATTCTAATGGCAAACAGATGAAAGCTACCTATATCGGACGGGAGCAAGGTTTGCTCAATGATATGATTCATGGTGTACTTGAAGATGAGAACGGACTCTTATGGCTTGGTACGAATCGGGGGCTGATTAAATATAATCCGATAAATGGCTCATCACATGCCTACTTTTACAGTGCAGGTGTTCAAATCGGTGAGTTTAGTGATGATGCTTATTACATGTGTCCATATACACAGGAGCTTTTTTTCGGTGGGATTGACGGGGTTGCTTTATTTGGATAAAGAGGTGCAGGCTGCTCCGGAATTTTATCCGGATATTTTGTTACGTAAGTTGACTGTTGGACATACGCAAGTGGTTCAGGGGGATGGAGATTACTATACAGACGATGGTAAGGCATTACAGTTGAAGGGGACGGAGGTTTCATTTGCACTTTCTTTGTTGTTCCGGATTTTTTATCAGGAGAAGATATAGAATATTCTTACCAGTTGGAAGGATATGATAAGGATTGACCTCTTTTAGTAGTATTAATGAAGCCTCATATACAGGAGTGCCGGCAGGTGATTATATCTTTAAGGTACGCTATAAGAGGGATGTATTTGATACAGAATATCGGCATTTTTCTATTCCGGTATATATCCTTTCTCCCTGGTATCGATCGGTGGCGGCTTATTTTGTTTATTTGATCATTTTTTGTTGTTGTTAGGGTACGTGATATATTTGCTACGTAAAAACTACCTTCAGGAACGGATGATGAAAACACTGATGGGGGACAGAAAGTTGCCGGAAATCCGAGACTGTATATACAAACCGTAGGATGCTTGAAGATTTTACTCTTATTTATAATTATTGTGACCAATTGCGTGCAGAGAATCTTTCTTATGAGCAATGTCTTGAGAAAGTGTCACTGATACGCGAAACTGTGATGAGCGCACTTCTTAATCCTGACGCTCTGTTTTTTGGAAGAACTTAAACAATTCTTTCCGGATCGGTTTATTGTTTCTGCGCGTATGAGTATACAGGGAGTTTCTCAAGAGGTGTTGCGTACGTTGGAAGAACAAGGGATTGATCATTCTTCTATATCGTCAATGATTCCGGAACACTTAACATTTCCAGTTTACAAGAATGCGTTATACAGTATTCTTTATTGCTGCTATCTCCGGATTACTGAAATGAAGGGTACTCATGGCGTAATAGTAGAAATGTCAGAACAGGATGGTAAGATGCAGCTACATTTTTCTTCTAAAGATGCTACTGCGAAAGCGTTGTATGAATATCTTTCAGATAAAGCTTCTTCGGTGACGGAGAAAGATTCCGATCATGTGTTTGTTGTGCATTTACTTTTAGGTTTTGTACGGTCGGCTTTGGAACGTATTCATTGCCGTTCTTCGTTATGATGATGATGAGAGTGGTAGTCGGTTGACGATTATCTTTGAACCGGCGGTCTTGACAGTAGCAGGTGAACAAGGGAAAAAAACTGTGCTTTTGTTGGAAGACAGAGATGAAATGACTTGGTTGATTAGTAATTTCCTGGCTGATGAATACGTGGTTCATCAAGTAAAGAGTGTGCAGCTTTGCTTTTGACGAAATTCGTCGGTCGGCTCCGGCTCTATTATTAGTGGATATGACAATGTATGCCAATGCTGAAAGTACTTTTATGGAGTATGTTAGCCGGAATCGTACTCTGCTTTCAAAGACAGCTTTTATTCCATTGTTAACCTGGAAAGTTGGTTCTACCATTCAGCGGGAACTGATCTTGTGGTCTGATTCTTATATTGTACTTCCTTATGATATATTATTCTTGCGGGAAGTTGTCCATAATGCTATTTATGGAAAGCGGGAAGCGAAGCAGATATATATGGAGGAACTGGGAGATTTGGCGGGACAGATTGTCTGTACAACTACCGAACAAGCTGATTTTTATTCGTAAAATTGTTAAAGGTGATTGAAGAAAACCTGGACAAGGAAGAACTGGGCTCAACGTTGATCGCTGATCGTATGGCAATGAGTTCCCGTCAGTTCTATCGTAAATTCAAGGAAATTTCCAATACTGCTCCCGGTGATTTAATAAAGAGTTACCGTATGGAAAAAGGCAGCCCGCCTGTTACTTGATGAAGAACTTTCTATTCAAGATGTTATTATGGAGGTCGGTATTTCCAGCCGGTCTTATTTTTATAAAGAGTTTACCCGTCGGTTCGGGATGACACCGAAAGATTATCGGGAACAGCGAAAGGTATGCTGATTGTCAGGTTAAATTCTTTCGTATAGGTGATTAGTTGGGAAACATTATTATTTATTTGTTTGTCACAACCTTGTGCTCTAAATTCCTTTTGTCGATTTTATTGTATTGATTATTAGTGTGTTAATCTGTGCTCTAATTCTACCATTCTGTGCTTTAGATATGTGTCTTTATTTTGCCGTTTTTTTGGCAAGGTAGAGCATTGGACTTTTATTCGAATAGCCTTTATTTGCAACAATCTTTTTTAAAGGGAATTAACCTTATTACTAATCAAATTTAAAGGAATTATGAATGAAAAACTAAAGTATCTTACCTTATTTGTAATAGGTATGATGTTGAGTTTGGGCATGAATGCTCAATCTGTAAAATCAATCTCCGGTACGGTAACCGATGATCAGGGAGAGGCGGTTATCAGTGGTACGGTGAAAGTTAAAAACGGTAGTACAGGAACAATCACTGACATTAACGGTAAATACACTCTCTCTGTTCCTTCCAATGCCACCTTGGTGTTTTCGTATATTGGTTATATCACACAAGAATTTAAAGTCTCGGAATTAAAGAGTAATGTTCTGAACGTAGTTCTGCAATCGGATACGAAAGCACTGGACGAAGTAGTCGTTGTAGGTTATGGTACCATGCGCAAATCAGACTTGACGGGTTCCATTTCCACAGCCAAAGGTAAAGACATGCTGAAAGCACAATCATTCAATGCGCTTGACGGATTGAAGGGTAAAGTGGCCGAAGTGTGAATATCTTCTCTAATACCGGTCAGCCGGGTGGAGAATCACGTGTCATCATTCGTGGTATTTCTACTATCAACGCATCAGCATCACCGCTGTACGTAGTAGATGGAGTGGTGATGTCAAACTTCGAATTGCTTAATCCGAATGATATCGAATCTATCGAAGTATTGAAAGATGCTTCCTCTGCTGCCATCTATGGTGCCCGTGGTGCAAATGGTGTTATCATGGTGACTACCAAGCGCGGTAATGCAGGAAAAGGAGTCCATGTTTCCTATGATGGTTCATTGTCTATCGGTAAGATGGCTAGAAAAATAGATGTAATGGATGCTAACGAATGGATGTCTACCTTCAAAGCAGGGATTGGAAAATGCCAACGAATTTCAAGGCAAGAACTTCACAACTGATCTGTCACAGATATTCACAGACGAACGTTTGTTCAATGCAGACGGTTCTCCGAAATATAATACCAACTGGCAGGATGAAGCATCCCGCACTGCCATCTCTCATAACCATCAGATCAGTATCCAACGTACAGGAGAAGGATCTTCTATCGGAGCATTCATCAATTATACCGATCAACAGGGTATTTTGTTGAATTCTTACTTTAAACGTATCAATGCAAAATTGGCGTATGATGACAAACCGACTGATTGGCTGTCTACTTCCGTTAATTTATTAGTAAATCATACTTGGGGTAATAGAACTTCTGATAACCCTTACGGACAAGGCGCATTGCGTACAATGATCGAACAGTTGCCTTTCTTACCGGTTAAAGCTGGATGGTGAATATACGCAGACGAACATTATTAATACAAGGCTCTATTCTCAATAATCAGACTGATCCTAATAGCGGAAAACAAGGATTCAGCCCGGAAGGTGTAGGTAATCCCCCGTTGAGTTGCTCGAACGGATGCAGACTATGCAATATCGTACGCAGATTTTGGTAATGCTGCTTTGACTTTCCATCTCATGAAAGGATTGGATTTGAAGACCCAGTTCGGTATCGACTACCACAATAATCGTGATGCTAACTATACGCCATTTACTCCGCGTCCGATGATTAATCAAAGTTCCGAGGGAGCAGCTTCTGCAAATAACTCCAACTCTTTGTATTGGCAGGAAGAAACCTATTTGACTTATGTGAAAGATATAAACAAACATCACATTAATGCAATGGCGGGTATGTCTTGGCAAGAGTATAATTATACCAAATTCGAAGCTTCCGACAGTAAGTATATTGATGACTTCTACGGATATTATAATTTAGGTTCCGGAACGAACCGTCCTTCTGTAGGCAATGATTACGACAAGTGGGCGATGAACTCTTATTTCTTGCGTCTGGCATATTCTTATGACAACAAGTATATGGCTACCGTAACCGGTCGTTATGATGGCTCTTCCAAATTCGGACAGAACAATAAATATGCATTTTTCCCGTCAGTCGGCTTGGGTTGGATGATTTCTAATGAAGACTTTTTGAAAGATAACTCATTGATCAGCAAGCTGAAATTACATACTTCTTACGGTCTGACAGGTAATTCGGAAATTGGTACATATAAATCATTGGCTACGGTGAGCCAGTCGAATACGATCATTGGTGATGCTCTGCATGTAGTGTCTTATCTGGACAATATGCCTAATCCGGACCTGAAATGGGAAAAAAGACAGGACAGTGGGACTTAGGATTCGAGTTGGGTTTATTCAATAACAGACTGAATTTCGATATTTCCTATTATTATAAGTATACTTCGGATTTGTTGCTCGACCGTCCGGTTCCTGAATCAACAGGTTACTCTTCCATTATGGATAATATTGGAGCCGTTTCCAATCGTGGTGTAGATATTCTGGTTAGCAGCATATCCTATTCAGACACATGATTTCAGTGGACTTCCACTCTTAATTTAGGTTTCAACAAAAACCGTGTAGAGAAGTTGGATGAAAGTGCATCTGTTGATCCTGTCACCGGTAAGCGTCAGATTACGACCGACGGTTTTGTGGGTTACGATATGTTGATTCGTGAAGGTGAAGAGAGGTCTTTCTATGGTTATAAGCGTGCCGGTATTTACGATGGTATTCCGTCTAACTGGGATCCGGAGACAATGAACATACCTTCCACTATTGGTGAAAAGGTAACTTATAAGAAACGCGAAATTATCGGTAACGGATTACCTGACTGGATGGGCTCATTCATCAATACCTTCAATTATAAAGGATTTGATTTGACTTTAGACTTCCAGTTTACATGGGGGGGTGGACGTGATGCAAGAATATTATCACTCTACTGTAGCCCGTTTCCTAACTAACGGTATAGACCGTCTTTATAAGGAAGCATGGCATCCAACTCTCAATCCGTCGGGTAAAGAACAGGCAATTCGTCTGAATAACTTTTGGTCAGGGGAGCTAATAACCAGGCAGATGATGACTGGGTTTGCAATGGTTCTTATTTGCGTTGTAACATGATTCAAAAGACGGATATACCTTCAATCCGACACTGATTAAGAAGATCGGTCTGTCTTCATTGCGTTTGTATGCGAATGTGAATAACGCATTCCTGATTACTTCTAAGGACTATAACGGATATGATCCGGATAACTCATCTCGTTTAGGTGACAACAAATGGGGGGCTAACCGCCAATTCTTCACCTATCCGCGTCCGAGAACGTTTACGTTCGGTCTTAATGTAGCATTTTAATTCACCGTTATAAAAACTATAAGAATTATGAAACTATTAAAAGTATATATATCTGCATTTTGTATGTGTTCACTTTCTGTGTTGCTGAATTCATGCGACGATTTCCTGAAAGAAGAACCATTGGATATGAAGTCATCTGACCAATTCTGGAAGACGAAAGCGATGCGGAGTCGGGTGTGAACGCATTGTATTTCGGTGGGTGTACCTTATTTACACAACACTGATGTAGGCGGTGGCTGGACTCCTAAAGCGACAATGTGGGGTGGTATTGTGTCCGGATTGTACGTTGATAAGCGTAAGGATAGAACATTTACTACGGCATCCGAAGGGTGTAATTTCAATATTGAATCTTTTGATGATATTGCAATGAAATACTGGCATGAGTTTTATAAAGGTATTTCACGTGCCAACTTTGTTATTGCCAATATTCCGACAATGACCGGTGTGCTGGATGAAGCTACTATTAATAATTATGTGGCTCAAGGTAAATTCTTCCGTGCATATGGATATTTCTGGCTGGTCAAAGAATTTGGTGGTGTTCCTTATATTTCAGAACCTTACACATCTACAGAAGGTATGTACAAAAAGAACGTCTTTCTGCTGAAGAGGTTTATAAGAAAATTGAAGCCGACTTGCTGGATATTGTCAACGGGGGATGCATTGCTGAATAAAACGTTTTATGATAATGGCTGTTATGTCACTAGGGCAATGGCGCAGACTTTGCTGGCACAAGTTTATTTGCAATGGGCTGGTGCACCGTTAAACGGTGGAACAGACTATTATGGAAAAAGCAGCGCAGATGGCTTTGAAAGTGATCAATGATAGTCCTCACGAACTTATTCATCCAAATGGAACGACTGATGATTTGAGCGGCATATAATGTAATCAAGACTACGAAAAGTTCTGCAGAAATCATTTATGCTAAAGAATATAATTATAGTGATTATAGTGTAGGTAACTCTTATGCTTGTCGTTCTATTGGTACAGATGCTTTCCAATGGGGAGTGTTCCATCCGGGAGGAGACGTGCTGTATAATGCATACCTTCCTGTGATATGTTGCTTAACAGCTATGCCTCTAATGATATTCGAGGACATGAGAAACAGTTCTTCTTTAAGAAATATACCGATGCTGCAGGAAAGACTTATACTTTGAACAATGCAGGCAACTGGGCGTGGTTTGATGAAAATGCTTTTGATTAGCGGTCACGACGGTGATTATAATATGCCGGTATTCCGTTTTGCGGAAGTCTTTGCTGATTGCGGCCAAGGTCTGGCACGTACAAATCATGAAGATAATGCTGTCGGTGGAGCTAAATATTATCTCAATCAAGTGCGTAAACGTGCTGGATTGGCAGATGAGACGGCTACAGGAAATGATTTAATACAATCGATTTTGACTGAACGTTTACATGAGTTACCGTTGAATTTAAGATTTGGGACGACATTCGCCGTACTCGTTTGTATCCGGAAGCATCTACAGAATCAGGAAAATTGAAATGGACTGCTCTTGCATCGGCTCAAATCCAAAACAAGCCAGATGGAAGCACAAGAGCCGGTGCCATTCCTGAATATGCTTTGTTATGGCCTATCCCGTTAGATGAAATTCAGGCTAATCCTGCGTTGGAAGGACATCAGAACCCGGGATGGAATTAATTAGGTAATAATAAATATTTGTTTCTGATAGAATTGGAGAGAGAGGGTAAAGGCTAATTATCCTCTCTCTATTGCTTAAACGGTTAGTCTTTCGGTTGTACTCTCATTGTATACACATAAATATTATGTTTTGATTCTCAGTTGTTTAACTTGTACTCTCGTTGACACTCGTTTCCTTTGGTTGACTATACTGCTATTTTTTCTTATTTTGGCGTATCAGAGGACTGATAATTGCTGAAAGATGCTTTAAATTTTGTAACATAAATAAAAAAAGACTTGATAATCTAGTATTAATAGTTTAATTCGTAGACCATGAACAAAAAAGAAACTACTATCTTTCGCAATAGCCCTGCTATTGGGAGTTTCCTCTACCTTTTGCACAAAAGCAACCGGTAGACTATGTGAATCCTTTAATGGGGGACTGATTCGAAAATATCACTATCCAATGGAAATACATATCCCGCCATTGCGTTGCCTTGGGGAATGAATTTTGGATGCCACAAACCGGAAAGATGGGTGACGGTTGGGTTACACTTATGCATCCG
>VOFJ01000363.1_pt1 | contig 10752 bp, 16 predicted proteins | sample 5384081 | NCBI WGS metagenome assembly VOFJ01 (sample SAMN12384729, study PRJNA508395) | human gut metagenome | isolation source: healthy gut I | host: Homo sapiens | reverse complement strand
AAATGCCTAATCATATGGAGAATCTGACAATATGGAATTTCTACGCAACAAATGCACAAACAGACCAGGACATCGATACAGAAGGTAAATTTACCTGGTGGGATGGTAACGGCTTTTGGTGGAAATTTATGCCTCCTATCATTGTCGGTTTCTACGGAAGTCCTTTAGATTTTGATGATACTCAAATGAAGCGACTCGAAAGCAACGGAACTGCTGTGGAACCATATTCACTCTATGAGGCTCAATTACGTAAACGTTTGGGATATGTTCCTTCCTGGCTATCCTCTTTAAAATAATAACTTTAAAAACAATATAATCATGAAAAAAGTATGGGTATGTTCATGTTATTGGCTGTATGCCTGTAGCATGTACCAACATTGACGATTTGGAAGATGATGTAGACGCACTGAAAAAGCGCGTTACCGCACTCGAAACACAAGTACGTGTGATATAAATAGTAATACTGAAGCTCTTCGCGAACTTTATAATGAAGGAACATTTATTACTAATATAGAGGAAAAGTCTGATTCTTACACACTCACTTTGAGCAATGGAAAGACAGTAAATCTATATATGAAAAACGATAATAACCTGTTATGCCCTATTATCGGTATTGATTCAGAAGGCTACTGGACTGTTCTTTACAACAAAAATGAAACTCCGGAGCGTCTGACTGTAAACGGACAACCTGTGAAAGCTAATGGAGAGAGTGGCAAGACTCCTACATTCAATGTAGATAGTGAAGGTTACTGGCAGGTTAGCTATGACGGAGGAAAAAGAATTATAGTTATATATACAAAGAAGGAACTAATGACAAAGTCAGCGCAACCGGTGACGGTTCTGCTCCGACAGAAGACAAAAAACTTCAAAGAGTGTAACAGTAGAAAACAACGAACTGGTCTTAGTACTTGCAGGTGAGGATGCTCCAACCATACGTATCCCTATCGTTCGTGATTTCGAATGTAGTTTTGCAGCCGAAGATTTAAAACAAGTACAGGAGTTTTCGGCAGGTGAAGTGAAAGAGTTTACCATGACCGTGAGAGGAGTAGAAAATACAATGATTACTGCTCCCGAAGGGATGGAGTGCTAAATTCTCTAAGGAAAGCTGGAAAAGAAAATGTATTGGTTGTTACTGCCCCTGCATCAAGCGCAAAGATGATGACTCGTGCAACAGGCTTTGATAACAGTACTGATATTGCGGTATTGGCAACAAGCGGAAAGTATGCTATGATTGCAAAGATTCAGGTTAAAGTTATAGATACCCCACAATCCAAAGACTTCTACACAGAGTATAATACAAATGGGAATATTACTATTGGAAATGTTTCTATAACAAAAGGAGCAAATGAAGCTATATTATTAGATGGCTCTGATGAGAGTGCTTCTAATATCAGAAACCTAATCCATCAAAAAAGACAGAACAAACTGTTATTTTCTTGGAAAAGGGGAGCTTATGATTTTAACACACCATCCATTGCTGAAATCACAGGAACAGTTGTTATAATCGGAAGATATAGTGACAGTAAACCTATACTGAAACCAGAGAACTTTTGTGGAAACTCAAATCTGGTAAATTGATATTCAAAAATATACAATTAGACCTAACTAAAATTGATGCTAGTGGAGGTAATAATAAGTATATGTTCTGTAATGCAGATGCTACTGCAGATTTTGAAGACTTTGTGTTCGAAGACTGTGAAATAACTAATATTCAAAAGAACTTTTATTATAACAATGTAGCAACTTATACAATCAAGAATATTTATGCAAAAGAATTCACGTTTCCAATTAAATACTACAGTAGATGGTATTCTAATATTCAATATCTACAAAACAACACACTTAGACGCAATGCAAATGTTTACTTTTTTGAAAATAACATTGTATACAATAAAACATCTGTTGCCGGACAGATTCTTTCATGGGATAACAAGATTGTACAAACCCCCCGACCAGCAACAAATAAAAGTATCCTTCTGTAATAATAGCATTGTAAACTATGTAGGGAAGAACTATCATCTAAAAATTCTACGATGCTACAAAGATGACGATCTCGAAAAATATTTTCTATGCAGATCCCAACATGAATAGTGACGCTACAATGTGTGGTATTTATAAAACAGAAAGTACTCCAGAATTCGATGTGAAAGATAATATAGCATATGGACTTACCGAAACAAATAAATGGAATAGTTTTTGGCGCAACAGTTAAGCCTACCAACCCAATCGAAGAACAATTACTTCGCCTGACAAATAGTCCGTTCACTTCAATGGATTTGGATAAAGGCATCTTTATACCAGACAATGCATATACAGGATTCGGGTCTACTATTAACCAATAAACTATAAACTCACTGTTTCTCAATACAAAAAGGATGCCCCTACAGGTATCCTTTTTTTTTTATATTGCACTATCACAGTGCAATTTCAGCTAAAACCACATCTTTTTCCCCCACCACCTTGCAGAAAAACTTTTTAATTTATCTTTGCATCCAAAACAACCCTACATGAAATACAAACTTATCGTGCTCGATCTTGACGGCACACTGACCAACTCCAAGAAAGAAATCACCCTCCGCAACAGGGAAACTCTGATACGTATGCAAGAGCAAGGAATACGACTGGTATTAGCTTCCGGTCGACCTACTTATGGTATTGTGCCATTAGCTAATGAGTTACGTATGAATGAATTCGGTGGATTCATCCTGTCCTATAACGGAGGAGAAATCATTAATTGGGAAACACAAGAGATGGTATATGAAAATGTGTTGCCTAATGAAGTTGTTCCAGTGCTCTACGAATGTGCCCGTACCCATCAACTAAGTATATTAACCCTATGACGGAGCAGAGATAATAACCGAAAACTCTCAAGATCCATACGTATTAAAAGAAGCCTTTCTCAATAAAATGGCAGTTCGGGAGACAAATGACTTCCTGACAGACATCACGCTTCCCCGTAGCCAAATGCCTCATCGTAGGAGATGCCGATAAACTGATTCCACTTGAAGCCGAACTTTGTCTCCGGTTACAAGGTCGCATTAATGTTTTTCCCGTTCAGAACCCTATTTTTTCTCGAATTAGTCCCGCAAAGGTATCGACAAGGGTACCCTTTCTTTGGCCGTCCTGTTAAAAGGAAAATAGGAGTAGCGCGTGAAGAAGTTATAGCCATAGGTGATGGATATAATGACCTATCCATGATTAGGTTTGCAGGACTGGGGATTGCCATGGGGAAATGCTCAAGAACCTGTAAAGAAAGCAGCAGATTACATCACTCTAGTAACGAAGAAGACGGTGTAGCAGAAGCAATCAAGAAGTTTTGCAATCAACAATAGCCAAACATTTACTGGCATGCCGGCAGAGTTTTAGTTTCTCGGTGAGAAATCTTTTGGTTTCAAGGAATGAAACTATTGGTTCCTCGGTGTGAAACTGTTAGTTTCATACCGGGAAACAAATCACATTACTAGTAAAAACGACCCGACACTTAAAATCAACCGATTAAAGATAGGGCGCATATTCAGATTTTATACTAACTTTGCGATTCCAATAAAACAAATATAAAATGTTATGGAACATCAACTTACCATTTACAACACCTTAGATAGAAAAAGAAAGAGTTGTTTATACCGCTTCACGCGCCTCATGTAGGCATGTATGTGTGTGGGCCCACGGTATACGGCGATGCCCATCTGGGACATGCACGCCCCGCCATCACCTTCGATATCCTGTTCCGCTATCTTACCCATCTGGGATACAAGGTGCGTTATGTCAGTAACATTACCGATGTCGGTCATCTGGAACACGATGCAGACGAAGGCGAAGATAAGATCGCCAAAAAGGCCCGTCTGGAGCAATTGGAACCCATGGAAGTAGTTCAATATTACCTCAATCGCTACCACAAGGCAATGGAAGCCTTGAATGTACTTCCACCCAGTATCGAGCCACATGCATCAGGCCATATCATTGAACAGATAGAGCTGGTAGAAGAAATTCTGAAAAACGGCTATGCTTATGAAAGTGAAGGTTCCGTTTATTTCGATGTAGCAAAATACAACAAAGACCATCATTACGGCAAACTGTCCGGCCGCAACCTGGACGATGTGCTGAACACCACCCGCGAGCTGGACGGTCAAAGCGAGAAGCGCAATCCTGCCGATTTCGCCCTGTGGAAATGTGCACAACCCGAACATATCATGCGCTGGCCAAGCCCGTGGAGTAACGGTTTCCCCGGTTGGCATTGTGAATGTACCGCAATGGGTAAGAAATACCTGGGCGAGCATTTCGATATTCATGGAGGGGGAATGGACTTAATTTTCCCACACCACGAATGTGAAATCGCACAAAGCGTGGCTTCACAAGGAGATGACATGGTTCACTATTGGATGCACAACAACATGATTACCATTAATGGACAGAAGATGGGAAAATCATACGGCAACTTCATTAACTTGGATGAGTTCTTCCACGGTACCCACAAGTTACTGACCCAAGCCTACAGCCCCATGACCATCCGTTTCTTCATCCTTCAAGCACATTACCGCAGTACAGTGGACTTCAGTAACGAAGCATTACAAGCAGCCGAAAAAGGATTGGAACGGCTGACAGAAGCTGTGAAAGGTCTTGAACGCATCACTCCGGCAACACAAACCACCGGCATAGAGGGGGTAAAAGACTTGCGTGAAAAGTGTTATACAGCCATGAATGATGACCTGAACTCACCGATTGTCATCGCCCATCTGTTTGACGGCGCCCGTATGATTAATACGGTTCTGGACAAGAAAGCCACTATTTCCGCAGAAGATCTGGAAGAACTGAAAAGTATGTTCCATCTCTTTATGTACGAAATCCTGGGTCTGAAAGAAGAAGCCGCCAATAACGAGGCACGTGAAGAGGCATACGGCAAAGTAGTAGATATGCTGCTGGAACAACGTATGAAAGCAAAAGCCAATAAAGAGACTGGGCTACAAGCCGATAAAATCCGTGATGAGACTGGCCGCTCTTGGCTTTGAAGTGAAAGATACCAAAGACGGTTTCACATGGAAACTGAATAAGTAACAAGAAAAGAAAGTGCTCAACGCACCTTGTACATACAAAGAAGACCGGCTCAACACGAACCGGTCTTCTCTTTTTCATAGAAACATGATAACTAATACCCTCTCTTTAAATTCTTATTTTCTCTTATCTTATTCACTAATTATTTATTTTCCATGAGCATTTCAACCGGCTGTCCATGCTGACAAGTTACCGTCAGTACGGTCTGCTCTCCCTGCTGTTCCAACCGGACATTTTCCATCGGACTTGTCAATGTCCAATGCCCTTTAAGCCGTATCTCCTTAGTAATAGGACGACTGGGTTCTTTCGTTGTATACGTCTTCTCTTCTATATTCAGATTCGGATCACAGACGCTTAAACGGATCCCCTTATCAGATTCCTTTGCATACATCACCATTGTTTTCCGCAGGAATAGCCACGAACACTTTATCAGTGGCAGGCTGATAAAAGCTTCAAAAGCAGCATACGCCGTGATACCAGTCTTTTTATCATAAACAACGTGAGCAGTCTGATCCCGTTGCAACACCTCGTATGCAGGAGTTTTGCGCAGTTCGTCAAGATCGGAAGCAGAAGGCTGTATCAATACCATATATTCATAAGTCCCTCTTTCGGGCGCCTTGCCATGTTCTATCCAGGCAGAAGAAAATTTTCCTTTGGTTATTTCACGCGTCTTTTCATGCCGTGATTCCTGTTCTGCCACCTGTGCGCGAACGGTTCCGTCCACTACATGATAATAATTGTCATAACCATCATGAAGCCAATAGTTATCCTCTCCCTACTTTGGGCTCCTTACCATTATATTTTGTCTGGAAAAAGAGTCGTTTCCGTAGGATAATCCGCATTGAGTTCGAAATACCTGTTCCCAGGCAAACCATCCGGTTATCAAAACAGAATACGGATTTAGCGGGCCACAAAGTCCGGTGTAAAATTCTCATAATCCCGTTCTGCCAACTTCATAGCGAACATTCCATTTTTACCATCTAAAGAACTGCTTCCGGAGAAATTCTCTTTGGAGCGTGCCATAGTCGTTCCTTTCAATGGGCTATCAAGCAAGTTGAAAGGCAAATGAATGGTAGTTGTACCCGGCAAACGGTTCCAATCCCATCCCTCCTGCACAAAACCGCTTCCGGCACGTGACACGGGATTTCCTTTCCCCCATAATCTGCACGGAGCCATAACTCTGATAACGTCCGTAACGGTTATCTTTTTCGTATAAATTTCGGAGCCCCATACGTCTGTGGTATATCCTTTCAATGTCACCATCCAGTCCGCACGACGGAAAATGCCTGCCGAACCATAGTTGTAAACGAAGAATCCCTGTGGAGCCTGTGCCGGTTGAATACCTTCCTTCTTGAAGAAAACGCGCATTCGGAGTATCACTATGCGTATCCAGACGTAAATAATAGTCGTCAGCAGCCAGACCACGATCAAACGTATTTCCCTGACCGGACAAATCGCCGGATAAAGCGATATTGGCAAATGCTTCGATATCATCGCTTCCCATCTTCCCTCCAAAAGGATGACGTACTGATTCCGATGCCCCATTCATAAAATTGCAATAATTGCGCATAGCAATAAAGGCTAATTTCATGTGTTTGCGCGCATCTTCGGTCAGTTCAAAACTTGTACCATTGGTAAATGCAATATATTCTCCTACAGTCGCAAAGTACTCCAGTGGTATATCCCGGATAGAAACCGCCATGATGGAAAGTCGTACCGTCTACCTTTATACCACCGATCGTTCCCGGAGTATAACGCAAAGAAGAAGAAAGCCAACGTGACAAGCCGCTCAACGCTTGCGCCTGTTCTCTTGCATCGGGAAACATCATAGCGGAAATAAATTTCGCCATCAATAACGTATGCCAGGAATCCAACAATTCATCACGTGTTGGAGAGCATGGCTGACGAAGTTTCTTGCAGAGCCGCCCAAAAACGCAATGTAGAGAGATAAGCATCCCGATGAGGATGTTTATAAATCGCATCACGCATCAGCCAGGCAGTTGTATATATCTTACGTACCTGATAACCATAATGATGATTGGTTCCCATACCGCTACCGTATGCAAATCCCTGATCGATAGCATAGTCGAATACGGTAAAGTAGTTTTTCTTTGATGTTTCGTTCTGGTTATAATAAGCATCATAGGCAAAGCCGGAAAGCATCGTTTCAATATCGTTCCATGACATTTCTCCTTTCTTCTTGTCCTGTTCATCAGGGAGCAACAATAGGAGTTCCTATAAATCCCGTCCCAGCGATGGATGGACTGATAGCCGCTTTCTCAAATGTTTTATAGGCAGCATTAATAGGCCCTTTTGCGGTGCCTTTTTCACTTCCAGAAAATCTGTCAAACGTTGTTCGATAGTCTTCAGCTCCTTTCTTTTGTTCGCTTGTCAATTTAGAAGGCAGGGGGAATATCATACGACTGTTGTTCCCATTTCCACACGAGACACCAATGCCACAGGTCACGATTAGACAGCCCATTATTGGTAGGCAACTGTTGGTCGGGAGTGGTACGAAGATTCATTTTCTTTTCCGGAAAAATCAGACGGTCAAGAAAGATACGTCCTTTCCGTTGCGGGGCAACCAGTCGATAGGCTACGATCTTCTTATCTTTCTTGTCGCCCTGCATATACTCAAAAGAGATCCAGCAAGCCCCGCCAACCTGCTGTCTGCAAACGATAAGAGAACCAATAGGAGACCTCACCCGCTTTATTCAGGAACTCAAAACGAATAGAATCCTGCTGCGGTTTCTCATTATAAATCCACAACGTAATACCAAACTGCTTCTCGTTTCTCGTATTCAACGATAAAGGAGCAATTTGAACATCCAGCGTAGAACCGGGCTGAAAGTCCCATTCCAGACTACTTTCACCCTCTTTGTAAAAAAGAGAAGAGATTTTCACTTCTCCCTTTCCGGAAACTGTAAATGCTTCGGGCACTTCTTCTTCAAATCCGATGAGTTGAGCGAAAGTTTGAAGGAATGATTCCCAAAAGGAATAATACTATAAAACAACTGTTTTTTTCATTACTATTTTCAATTTAAACGCGGATGCGGATTAACACCTATTATTGTCGCAGAGATTTACTCCTAAAATTGGCACTTATTTGAGTTAATCAGCGTTTTTATAAATTACTAATCGCTAATAAGGAATCCGATCCGACAAAATTTTCTCTGTGTACCAAGGATCATTTATTTCTTTCAGCATGGCTCCCATTTCACCGCAAAGTTGTGCCACAATCTCCTTATTTTCTTCCAAAGACAAATTGTGCAATTGATAAGGGTCTTTTACATCATCGAATAAGAGGCTTTTCTTCAATTGCTTCGTATCACGGTCGATATATAACGCCAATGTATATTGAGCCGTCTTGATACCTCTTGAAGAAGGGAAGTAGGTTTGTACCAATCCGTTCTCATCTTTTTCGCCATCCAAATTCTGAATATAGAGTGCACCGGTGGGACGTACGATCTCCGCTTTCTCATCAAAGAAAAGAGGAGCGAAATTACGTCCCTGCACTTCCGCCGGAATAGAATCACCCAGACCGCACAAGCCAAGCACCGTAGGCATAATATCAGGAGCGGAGAGCAATAAATCATCCACTCTCGGCTGAATTTTACCGGGGAAACGTACCAAGAAAGGTATATTCATAGATTCCGAGTAAGGAGAATTCTTCGGATCATCAGTGCGCTGGCTACACATCGTCTCACCATGATCGGAAGCAAAAGATTACGACTGTATTCTTGTCCAATCCCAATTCTTTCAATGTCGTCAAAATCTGTCCGAAAGCACGGTCTACTCCGGTAACGGAAGCGAAATAATAACGTGCAGACTCCGCTTTCTTCATCTTCAAATCGACATTCGGACGAATCAACAGACTATCCAGAGGCTGATCTTTATAAAGATTAAAAATCCTGCTCTTCACAGTCATTCAAGGAGCGATACGGGCTGTGAGGAGGATTCATGCCCACCATTATGAAGAAAGGTTTCTTGGTATCACGTACGTTACCGTCATTTTTCAGATAAGAAATGACTTTGCCTGATTCGTGCAAAGGTGACCATTCCTTCGGATCGTGTCTCTTACCATCCGTATCCCAATAATGCGGGTTCTTGTGTTCGTCAAATGTTCCGTAAGAATACCAGTAGTTAAAGCCGTGCCGGCGTTCTTTCGGTGTATAGGCATCCCATGCCGGACGTTTTTTTCTTCCACATACTGTCCCGGATGTTCGGGATCGTTCGAGTCGGGAAGTCAGCGTGAAGTTTACCAAAATAAGCACAGTCATAACCTGCTTTGCTGAACACATCGCCGATACATTCCGCATCCTCGCGTAAGGAACTGATCGGACGTGTAGAATTGCAATTCAATGGTACACCGCTTTTGTTCGGATACATACCGGTCAGTAACATTCCACGATGAGGGCTACTCAACGGGCAGTTACTCTGTGCAGACGACAAGACCATAGATTCACGTGCAAAGGCATCCAGATTAGGAGTATGCACGGGGTCTCCTTCAAAATTTACTTTATCCCGAATCCGTCCTGCCTCCAGAAGCCCATCGCCTGGTTACGGTATTGATCGGGAAATACATAGATTATATTAGGATGCTCCGCTTGTTGGGACGCTTGTTTCGGAGCCTTGCAACCTTGTGCGGCAAAGAGCGTCAAGCCTCCTACAAGAAGGTTTATAGGTTTTATTCCTGATAGTTTATGATAAATAATTACAAACAGGTTAGTAGTAAATGATAAGAGGGCAATAATAAACAATAAATATTGAATAATAAACAGTAAACATGTTACGTTAGAATCCATAGATTATTCATTGTTCACTGTTTACTGTTCATTATTTTTTTGTATTTCTCATTCCTTATTTCTTTTCCAAGTCTCTTTTTACGCATCAGTCCTTCCAGGAAGTAAGTAGTCAGCATAATTCAGAGGAACATCGATTTCCTGACCGTGAGGAATACTGCCAACTGAATGCATCAGGATAAAATTTCCATTTGTTCCAACCTTTGCACGATAAGCAGGCGAGCCTAAACTTTCCATAATCTTATCAGCAGTTTCCTTGTAATGATTACCCGGCAGGTAACCATCCAGTTCATAAAGGGCGGAAAGCTGTACAAGCAGCAGAAGAAGCATCACGCGGTTCGTTCGGAATATTCGAGCATCGTAATCCCAGTAAGGAACGAGATCTTCCGGCAAGTTCTTATTATTAAAGATAAAGTTATACACCTTTTGCGCCTGGTCGAGGTATTTCTTATCTTTCGTGTAGCGATAGCAGGTAGTATATCCATAGAGAGCCCAAGCTTGTCCGCGAGCCCAGGCAGATTCGTCTGCATATCCCTGCGCAGTTTGTCTCTTGCGCACTTCGCCTGTCTCCGGATCGTAATCTACCACATGATAGCAGCCTGTTGTCCGGACGGAAGTGGTGAGCTATTGTTGTATCGGCATGTTTCACTGCAATATTATAGAAAGTAGAATCTCCTGAAAAGGCTGTTGCTTCAAACAAAAGTTCGAGATTCATCATATTATCAATAATCACCGGGCATTTCCATCCACGTGTTCCCTGCCAGCCTCTATCAGCATCCCATGACTGGATAACGCCAGCATTCGGGCGAAAACGAGTGGAAAGCGACTTAGCCGTTTCAACAATTACATCTTTGTACTCTTTTGTTTGCCAGACGATAACCGTTCAGATAGCTGCAACCAA
>VOFJ01003113.1_pt1 | contig 10776 bp, 18 predicted proteins | sample 5384081 | NCBI WGS metagenome assembly VOFJ01 (sample SAMN12384729, study PRJNA508395) | human gut metagenome | isolation source: healthy gut I | host: Homo sapiens | reverse complement strand
TTCGTGTACTTCGTTCAGTTTACGTATTGCTGAGCTCATCATCGTAAGCCACCGCGTGCGCACGCGGGAACTTATGTACTTGATCTTGTTGCAGGAGTCGATGTACCAGTCCGGCACGTTGTGCTCCTTCATCGTCGCGACCTGCTGCTCGTCGAGATCCTTCTTGCCTTTCCGCACGATCTCCATGATCTTGAACGCGGTTTCATTCTCCACGCCCCTTGAGGATCAGATAATTCATGATGTCGTCACGCGTCGAGATTACTTCACGCATCGTCGCGGTTCCCGATATAGTCCTGCGCGTTGTTCAGCCGAACGTCTTGTCCATGAGAGAATCCGGAGATCCGCACCAGATCCGCGAACTTATCCGGGCTTCGTATCATCCAGCATCTGCCGCGTGAAAGAAGTCCCGAACTCCGGAATCGCGTAAAGAGCCGTGGTGTGAACTTATAGTCCGGGTCCTTGATATCCAGCGCCTCGATGCCGTTAAAGATGCTCAGTACCTTGCGGTCCGTCAAGTCGATCTGCAGCGGGTCGGTACCGGTCATATCCTGGAGCTGCCGGATCATGGACGGGATATTGTGTCCCAGAATATCCAGCTTCAGCAGGTTTTCATCGATTTTGTGATAGTCAAAATGCGTCGTGACGATATCTGTTGTCGTGTCGTTCGCCGGATGCTGTACCGGGCAGAACTCATAAATCTCGTGGTCGTCCGGACAGATAACGATTCCGCCCGGGTGCTGCCCGGTCGTCCGTTTCACGCCCCGTACAATGCTGCGCCAGACGCTCCTTTTTCATATTTGTTGACCGGAATATCGCGTTCCTCAAAGAACTTTGCGACATAACCGTAAGCGGTCTTTTCGGCGACCGTACCGACCGTTCCGCCTTAAACACGTTTTTTTCACCAAAAAAGCTAGTCCCGACATAGCGGTGCGCCACCGGCTGATATTCCCCCGCAAAGTTCAAGTCGATATCCGGCTCCTTATTGCCCTTGAACCCAAGGAAGGTCGCGAACGGAATCGTATAAGCCGTCCCTTCATCCGGTGTGCCGCAGTCGGACAGTCCAGCGGCGGCATATCTACGCCGCAGTCGTACTTCTGCATATCACCCCAGATGATCTTTTTGCAGTTCGGACAAGATAATGTGGATTGAGGGATTGACCTCCGTATGCATATCGTTGCCGCGAACGATGAGCCGACCGAACTTTCACGAGCCGACCAGACCATGCCGTCCTCAGCGACTTGTTTACACCGCATCTGGCCGCGCTGACGTATGACCACCAGCGTAGCCGTTGTTTGATGATGGGAATTCAGCTCGATATCCAGTCGATCCTCGATTTCTTTCGGCAGCGGGTCGCCGTACTGTGCGTGCGCGCGCTCCATACAGGTCTTGCGCAGAGTTTCCTTTGCGCCCTCGATCTTCGGCGGGAATTTGCCCGCGGGTACCGGACGGATATCACCGTCGATCAGACTCGCGATGTAATTCGTATTGTCCACGACGATCTCCTGCGCGCGCGCGCCAGATACGAAAAACTCCTCCATCATTTCATCGGTCGTTTTCATATACAGACCCTCGCCGCTCTCTGCGTCCTCAAAACCCATGCCTGCCATCACGATATTGCGGTAGATCGCGTCATCCGGCTCCGTATAGTGTGAATCCGTCGTCGCCACGACCCGCTTGCCGAGCTTGTCCGCCAGCGCCACGATCCGCCGGTTCATCTCACGGGATAGCGTCCTCAGTCTCGATGCGTCTGCCGTCCAGATAAAACTCCTCCCCAAACATGAAGCGGTTGTTGATGACAGGCTGAATCTCCAGATAATCATAGCGGGAAGCGATACGCGCCTGCTCCTCCGCGGATTTCTGCTCCATGATCTTTTCGGTATGCGTCCGCTTCTGATAGGTCACATGCTTGACCATTGAAGAAAAGACTTCGCCCGCACTGCAAGCCGAGCCGATGATCAATCCCTCGCGGTTCGCTTCGATGACCGACCACGGCAAGCGCGGTTTTTTGTAATAGTAATCTAGGTGGGAATAGGAAACTTGTAAATATTCTTCAAACCCTCCTGCGTCTTTGCCAGAATGATGATGTGATGGGTCGGCTTGCTCTTGTAATCTATGCTGCCATCCTCCTGCATACAGTCCGCATCGTCAAAGACATAGCCCTCCATGCCGTAGATGACCTTGATTTCGCGGCCTTTTTCGCCTTGTTTTTTGCCTCCGCCGCGCAGTCCGGGAACGCCTGCACCACGCCATGATCGGTCACCGCGACCGCCGGCTGTCCCCACTTGGCTGCCATCGCCACGATGTCCTTCGCTTCGTTGAAGCCGTCCATCTGGCTCATCTTGGAGTGGATATGCAGTTCGACACGCCTGCCGTTCTCCCAGGTATCCTCGCGGTCGATTGCGCGGTCGGTCTTTTTCGAGATCCTTGAACATGACCGTATTCACATATTCTCAAAAGGTATCCCACTGCACCTCGCCGCGCAGCTTGACCCCGTCACCGGGTTTAAGCAGTTCATCGATTTCCTTCCATTTGTTCTCGCTGACGAACGCCTTGGCGCAGATCGTCGTCTTGTTGTCAGTGATCAGCAGCGAGACGAGATAATTCCCGCTCTTGATGACGCGCTCTGACTTGCGGAACAGCACGCCCTCCAGCACGACTGTACCGAGCTCCGGTGCAATCTCCCGCAGCGCCGCCGTCTTCCCGCCGGAATGCCGCGCCCCATGATGCGGTTGCCCTCGGCAGGCAGCTCCTTTTCCTTGCGTTTCCAGCCGCCGCCCTGTCCTTTGCCGCCAAAGCCGCCGCCGTTGTTTCCCGCCGCCGAAGCCGCCGCTTGCGCCGCTGTCTGCCGTCTGCGGTCTTTCCTTCGCCCGCGTCTTGAGCACTTCCCGATCCTCCTGCATCGAGCGCTCGATATCCCTTCGCCTCGCTCTCGCGGAACGCGCCGCAAGCTTTCACTCCAGCAGCGCCTCGTCATTTTCAAAGACAATTTCCATGTCAAAGCCAAAGGTGTCCTGCAGCATCTCGCGGAACTTCTGCGCGACCTTCTCATTGAGCTGTGCCGCCGCGACCTTGCCGAGCACCGGACAAAAAAGACGTCCGTCTCTGACGCCGACGCGGTTTTCGACAATTGCCTTGGTAATTGCCAGATACGAGCGACCGTTGAGAATCTGCACCATATGCGGGACATACAGTCTGGCTGCCTCCTCCGCGGACATCACAAAATCGCGGTACGAAAAATCCAGCTCGACCTCCTTCAGTACGTCCAGCTTGTGCAGGATCACCCGCCTTTACCTTCTCGCAATCCGCAAACGGCATCACGAAATTGCAAGTGATCGGCAGCGTCAGTCTGCCCGCCTCGCGGTGCAGCATCCCCTTGCCGATCTCAAATTGATATTCACCTCTATGTACCTCGCCAAGCTCGTCCCAGCTCAGCGCATCTTCAATCAGTTGTCTCATGCCGAAAAAATTCTCTCTTGTATCAATGCTAACAATTCGTCCGCCAGCGCCGCCTCCGGCACAGCTGTTTTGACGATTTCTCCATGCGCAAACAGCAGACCCTTGCCGTCGCCCCCGGCCACGCCGAAGTCCGCCTCCTTCGCCTCGCCCGGTCCGTTGACCGCGCAGCCCATGACTGCCACCTTGATCGACGGGTGACCCTTGGCGCGTAAAGCCTCCTCCAGCGGTGCAAGCCGCGCCTCGACTGCATGGGCCAGCGCCTCCAAACCAATCCTTGTTCTGCCGCAGGTCGGACAGGAGACCAAATCGATGGAAGATGCACGCAGACCCAAGGTGCGCAGAATCTCCCCCCGCAAAGAATACCTCCTCCACCGGGTCTGCCGTCAGCGAAACCCGCATCGTATCCCCGATACCGGAGAGCAGCAGCGATCCGATGCCGATTGCTGATTTCAGCTTGCCGCGATGCGGCGTACCCGCCTCAGTAATGCCGATGTGTACCGGTACGTCCGTCTGCGCAGCCAAAAGCTGATGGGCTTCATAGTTCATTGCCACATCTGAGGATCTCAGAGAAACCACGAGTCTGTCATAGCCAAGGTCCTCCGATCAGCTTCAGATTGTATAAGGCACTCTGCCAAAGCCGCGGCGGTCACGCCGCCGTATTTTTGTTAAAATCGGCTTTTCGAGAGAGCCGGAATTGACGCCCACGCGAATGGGAATCTCCCGCTCCTTGGCTGCCTGCACCACCTCTCGCACACGCGCCGCATCGCCGATGTTCCCCGGATTGATGCGAATCTTATCCGCGCCCTGCCGGATCGATCGCTTCGAGCGCCATCCGATAGTCAAAGTGAATGTCCGCAACCAGCGGCACATGCGCGAATTTCCGTTTCACCCTGCCAAAGACCTCCGCGGCTTCCGCGTCCGGTACGGAAATTCTGACGATCTGGCAGCCCGCGTCCGCAAGCCGCGCAATCTGCTCCCGTCAACGCGTGCGCATCGCGGGAATCCACATTGGTCATCGACTGGATACTGACCGGCGCGCCGCCGCCGATCAGCACTATCGCCGCACCGCACCTGTCTCGTTTCGTTTCTTTTCATATGCGTCATATGCGCCTCCTTCGATTCCTTCTTCAGTCAGTTTCTCCGATTCCCGGCTTCTGTCTCGTCCCGCGCGCCTAGCCGATCAGGCGGAAAATATCGTTTTTCGTCACATAAATCATCAGTCCCATCAGCAGCACCAGTCCGATGATATGCACCGTACCCCTCGACTTTTTCGCTGACTTTTTCTCCCGGTAATCATCGTAAACAGGACGAAAAATGATGCGTCCGCCGTCCAGCGCCGGCAGCGGCAGCATATTGATGACCGCCAGATTCAAACAGATCAGAATGGTCAAAAAAAATCCGTAATACGACCAGCCGTATTCACTCGTTCTGCTGACCATCTGCACCATACCGACCGGACCCGAGAGATCATCCGCATCGGCTCTGCCGGACGCCAGATCTCAAGCGCCGTAAACATACTTTTCATCATGTTCCAAGTCGCCTGTGTACCCGCCGTTATCGCTTTCAGCGGATTGTGACTGATCCTGCAGGTGATGCCGACTGCGTAATACTGCATTTCCTGTCCGTTCGCGTCCTGCGTGCGCATCAGCTGCGGTGTGATCGTCAAATCACGCGCCTCCCATCGGACTGCACCGTAAACGACAGCGGCTTGCCCTCAGCTGCCGCGATTGCCGCGCTGACATCATTCCACGTCTTGATCTCTGTCTCATCGATACGCACGATCTTGTCCCCTGCCGCAAGACCTGCCTGCAAATCGCCGGACTATCCGCAGCGACCTCGCCGATCGTCGTAGTCGTAAAGCCCATCATACCGACCAGCACCCACGAAATGACCAGCGCACACACCAGATTCATAAACGAACCCGCCGCCAGGATCACGATCCTCTGCCAGGGCTTCTTGCGCCCGAATGCGCGCGGATTATCCGAATCCTCGTCCTCGCCCTCCATCGCGCAAAAGCCGCCGATCGGAAACAGACGAATGCTGTGCAGCGTTTCGCCCCGCTGTTTCTTCCAGATTGTCGGCCCCATGCCGAACGCGAATTCATTGACCTGCACGCCCATCTTTTTCGCCGCCAGAAAATGCCCCAGCTCATGCGGAAAAATCATAATGCAGAACAGCACAATCGTCAAAATTGCTGTTTTCATATTCCAGTCTCCATTCTTTTTTCTCATTTCCTTGCCGTCAAACCTCGCGCACACCCTTCTGTGCACGATCCACGCCGCACTGCAGACGCCGATTCCCGCCGCAGCCGCAGATCCATGCTCACAGAAGCTCTCGCGTTTTGGTGCGCGTCTGGCGGTCAAGCTCCAAAATCCCCTCTAAATCTAAATGATATGTCGGTGTATGCCGCGATAGAATCAGTTCGAGCTTTTGCGGAATGTCCGTAAATCTGACAGCTTCATGCAAAAAGGCATCCACCAGCACTTCGTTGGCTGCGTTCAGCACCAGCGGACAGCTGCCCCCCCGTCTGTATCGCTTCATAAAGCCAGTGCAAGACAGCGGAAGGTATCCATGTCCGGCTGCGCAAAGGTCAAACAACTGCCCGCGCCGAAAAAATCCAGCGGCGCATCCGGATTCGCAAGCCGCTCTGGATAACCCAATGCCAGACTGATCGGAATCCGCATATCCGGCACGCCCATCTGACCGATCACAGAATTGTCCGCAAACTCCACCGCCGAGTGCAAAATGCTCTGCGGATGCACCAGCACCTGGATCTGATCTGCCGGCACATCGAACAGCCACCTCGCCTCGATGACCCTCCAGACCTTTTGTTCATCATGGTCGCCGAATCGATCGTGATCTTCGCGCCCATGTGCCAGTTCGGATGGCGCAGCGCCTGCGCCAGCGTCACATGCGCAAGCTGCTCCCGCGAAAAATCCGCGAAACGGACCGCCGCTCGCTGTCAAGAGTATTTTTAATCGGACGGTTCCGATTGCCCTCCAGGCACTGGAAGATGGCGCTGTGCTCGCTGTCCACCGGCAGCAGCTGCACGCCGCTTTTGGCTGCCGCCTCCATGATCAGCTGCCCGCCCGCCACCAGCGTCTCCTTGTTGGCGAGTGCAATATCCTTGCCTGCCAAAATCGCGTGATAGGTCGGTTCCAGCCCGCGCATTCCCATCAACGCGTTCATCACCATGTCACAGTCCGCGGTCGCCGCCGCGATCAAGCCCTCCCTGCCATGCAGGAACGTGACCTGCGGAAACTGCGCCGCCAGCGCGAGCGCGTCCTCTCTCCGCTCGGTAACCGCGAGCTGCGGACAAAACGCCGCGATCTGCTTCGCCAAAAGCGCGGTATTCCTGCCGCGGGTCAGCGCTGTCACACAAAATCGATCGGGAGTGGCAGCAATGACCTCTAAAGTCTGCGTACCAATCGATCCGGTACTGCCTAGAATCGTGATCTTTTTTTTCCTCATGCTATCATGTCCTCAGTTCTAAATTCTGCTTTGCACCACGCGAACTGCCGCGCCGCCGCTTATGCGCCGCGCTTTCGATGCTTTACATTTCATTGACGAACAAAATGCAGTAGTAAATCATCGGCGCGGTAAACAATACGCTGTCGAAGCGGTCCAGAATGCCGCCATGCCCCGGAATCAGATTGCCGTAGTCCTTGATGCTCATCTGGCGTTTGAACGCCGACGCAGCCAAATCGCCAAACTGCGCAACCACGCTGCCGACCACCGCGATCACCATGCACTCCGCGAGCATATCCGGCTTCACGAAATACGCGAAGATACCGCAAAAACAGCACACTGCCGAGTACGCCGCCGACTGCGCCCTCCTTGCTCTTTTTCGGGCTCAGATGCGGGCAGAGCTTATGCTTGCCGATCGCCATGCCCACAAAGTACGCCATGATATCTGTCCCGAATGCCGCCAAAAAAAATACCAGCCAGATCAGATCGCTGTCCGCAGTCTGATCGATCAGCACGATATGGAAAGAAAAGAATACAACATATAACACACCCAGCAGGGTCGCTGTCATATCCTGCAGCTTTCGTTTCCTCTACATTGAAGCCGTAGATCATCGAGGCCATCACGACCAGCACGATCCATACCATCACAAAGCGCAGATCTGACGGAAACACTCAGATTCAGCGCATACAGCGCGACCAACGCCGTATAGCCGATCGCCATGCAGGGTTTCGTTCCGGCGGCTTCAAATCCATGGTAAAAATTCATGCAGGCCGATCGCGCCGACCAGGAAAGCCGCTGCCATCAGCGGATACCCGCCCAGATAGACCAAAATCAAAAGCGGCAGCATCACACACATGCCGAAATAATTCTTGTTTTCATTCGTAACCTCCCCTTTATCTTCCGCCAAATCTGCGATCTCTATGTGTAAATTCCGTTATCATCTTCTCGAATTCCTCCGGCGTGAAGTCCGGCCACAGCGTGTCCGTAAACATAAACTCGCTGTATGCCGCCTGCCAAAGCAGGAAATTAGAGAGCCGTTGTTCCCCACTTGTACGGGATAATCAGATCCGGGTCCGGCACATTGCCGTTCTCCGCACCCGTATAGAGGTCCGAAATTACTTTTTTCGTCGATGTCCTCCGGCGCGAGCGTACCGCTTCGCACCGCCGCGCAGAGCTTTCGCACGCCGCGGGTCATCTCCGCCCGGCTGCCGTAATTTAAGGCGATATGAAACTGCAGACCTGTATTGCTCGACGTAGTCTGCAGTGCTTTTTCGATACTCCTGACTGCCGCATCCGGCACCTTGGTATAGTCGCCTAAGATGTGTACCTTGACATTGTTTTGGTCCAGCTTTCCGCCAGTTCACTGCCGACAAATTTGACCAAAAGATTAAAAATCCCGCCGACCTCCTCCTGCGAGCGTTTTTTCCAGTTTTCTGTCGAAAACGCGTAGACGGTCAGGTGGTGGATTCCCATGACATCGGCCTTTTTGATGATCTCCTTCATCACCAGCATGCCGCGGTTATGCCCCTGCAGCCTGCTGACCTTGTGTGCTGCCTGCCCAGCGCCCGTTGCCGTCCATGATGATGGCAACGTGCTGCGGCATCTTCACTGCTTCATTCATTGTCTCTCCTACAAACAGTGTGGCTCCCGTCGGCAGCCACACTATCTCTTTTTTCTATGCTGTTATTCTGTCCGGAAATGCGCCTATACTTCCATGATTTCCTTGATCCTTGGCAGCGATGATATCGTCGATCTCCTTCGTCGTCTTATCAGTTGCCTTCTGGATATCGTCCAGCGCTTTTGAGCTCATCCTCGGTGATTTCGTGATTCTTTTCGAGCTTCTTCATCTCGTCATTGGCTTCTCTTCTAAGATTGCGGATTGCGACCTTGCTGTCCTCGCCCATCTTCTTAACGGTCTTGGTCAGTTCTTTTCTGCGTTCCTTCTGTGACCTGCTGGGATCACCAGTCTGACTGCCTTGCCGTCATTGGACGGATTGATGCCGATGTTTGCGACATTGATCGCCTTCTCGATCTCCGCGATGGACTTCGGATCAAACGGCGCGATCAGCAGGGTTCTCGGGTCCGGTACAGAGATATTCGCCAGATTTTTCAGCGGTGTCGGGGAACCGTAGTAGTCCACCATGACCTTGTCCAAAAGCGCCGGATTCGCTCTGCCTGCTCTGACCGTATTCAGATCCTCTTTTTAAAATGGCTATCGTTTTTTGCTTCTTTCGTCCAGATTCTTTTTTTTGTCTTTTCCATGGGTTTTCCTCCTATATCACTTGTGATTACATTCTCTCGTTTCTATTTGATGATCGTTCCGATTTTTTCGCCTGCGATCGCCTTGACCACATTGCCTTCCTCTGCGATGGCGAAAACGTGGATCATGATGTTGTTGTCCTTGCAAAGAGTCGCTGCGGTCAGATCCATGACCTTGAGATCTTTTTTCGACCACCTCCATATGCGTCAGCTCGTCGAACCGTACCGCCTGCGGATTCGTTGCCGGATCGCTGTCGTACACACCGTCGATATTCTTGGCCAGCAGAATCACGTCTGCTTCTGATCTCCGCCGCCCAGCGCTGCCGCTATCTGTCGAGAAGAAAGGCGATTGCCGGTGCCCGCACCGAAGATCACGATGTCGCCGTGTTCCAGATGGCTCAGCGCTCTGCGCCTTGCATACGTGCTCCGCGACCTCTTTCATTTCGATTGCTGTCTGCACCTTCGCCGGAACCCCGAGTGCCAGAAACGCGTCCTGCAGCGCCAGAGAATTCATGACCGTCGCCAGCATGCCCATATAGTCTGCCGTAGCCCGGTCCATGTCCTTGCTCGTACGTCCGCGCCAGAAGTTGCCGCCCCCGACGACAATGGCGATCTCCACGCCCAGCTCGTGGATCTGCTTGACCTCCTTGGCGACCTTGCGCGTCATTTCTTCACTGATGCCAAAATGGTCACTGCCCGCAAGCGCCTCACCGCTGATCTTGAGCAGCACTCTTTTATAAATCGGTTCCATCCTTACCTCCCCAAACCTGATCTCTATCGTATTATCTTATCTGTTTTAACACAAAAAGACCTTTTGGAAAAGGTCTTTTTTGCTGTTATATGTCCCAGACGCAGAATTTTTTTCGTTCACCCCGTCTCGCCCTCCTTTGTCGAATTTGTCCCGAAATTTTTTTTATCTAAAAATTCAACATATATGGCTTGTATTTATTTCTATATTATGCTATTCTTATCTTTGCAGATTCTGTATGTGTTCAGCGTATTTCGCACGCACGCACCAACGCGCTGCCTCTCCTCGAAAGCGCCGAGCACCCCTTTTCCGCCACATGGTGTCTGTTATTCCTTTGATATGAAAGAGTTAAGCTGTCGCGCGAGCATTCTCTGAAAGGATTTTTTTCATGCAGCAAGAAAAAAAAAGATTATGAAGCGGGAGGGCTTTGCCCCTTCATCGCAAATTATGCGACCGTTCACGAACGACTTCATTTTTTATGAACGTCATGCGAAATCCGAAAATATGTCGTGAAATTTTAAAAAATGATTTTTGCCGAACGAAAAATCGGCGCGATTCGGATCAAGAAATCAGAGAATCCGTTTGTCGATAACTCTGAAATTGAAGAAGACGCAGGCGAAAACATGTGTCAAAAAAGCAGCACAGTTAATGACTTCTTTGGGCAAAACGACGCGCTTGAAGCCCTGAACATGGAAACACAGAAAACCCTCAAGCTCGAAGCAGCTGCGCACGGCGTGCGTTTTGACGCTTTCGTTGAAAGTTCAAAGCTTTGGGCAGACATTGAAATGCAGCCGGGGAAAAAACCGCTCGGAAAACGTGCCCGCTATTATCAGGCGAATATCGA
>VOFJ01003238.1_pt1 | contig 10793 bp, 14 predicted proteins | sample 5384081 | NCBI WGS metagenome assembly VOFJ01 (sample SAMN12384729, study PRJNA508395) | human gut metagenome | isolation source: healthy gut I | host: Homo sapiens | reverse complement strand
AGTTACGTATTGCTGTGCGCGCTGCGGTCGAAGAACGACTGCGCCAGCTCCTCCAGTTCGTCCTCCACCGACGGTGGTATGCAGTTCGGCTCCTTTCCCAGCCCCAGCGGCCATGCAGAGGGGGCCGGAGTAACCCGTGAAAGTCCCGGATTTTCGAGCACCGCCGCGGGCGGAGCATCCGCACGAGCATTTCCAGCAGGCGGCCCCTGAATATGGCCCGACAGCATGTGGGGCTGGCGACCCGCAGGTTGGTCTCGCGGTCCAGTTCGTGCAGCAACTCCTCTTCGGGCGAGCTGTGGTCGCGGATATATTGTTCGAGCGCGTCCATTACTGCCTGCAGAATCCGTATTTGTTGAACTTGTACGATGCCTCGATCCGGTCGGGCGTGTCGGCCTTGAGCGCGAGCAGGCATTCGCGGGTGAATTCGAGATATCCCGTGCCGTTTGCCGTCACGACGTTAAGCCGTCGCGCACGGCCTGCCGCTGCCTCGTAGAGCGCTTCGCCCGTGTAGTTCGCCCCGCCCCACTGTTTCAGCATCTCGACCGTGTTGCCCGTATGCCGCACCCCGTTCAGCAGGCCGTTGGCGGCCATGAACGAAACCGCGTTGCAGATGGCGCCGACGAGAATCCCGCGCTTCAGCGCTTCGCCTGCGAGCGGCGCGATCTGCCGGGCGGCGGCCGACTCCCACTGCATGCCGCCGACCAGAATCAGTCCGGCGCAACTTTCCGGCAGCTGTCGAAGCGTCGTAATCGGGCGTTGCGCGCAATCCGCCGATCGACCGGACGGACTCTCCGTCGGGAGACATGTATTTTGCGGCGTACGAACCCGACGGCCCGGCATGACGCCTTCCGAACAAAGGGCCGGGGCGAGGAACGCCGCCTCCCAGTCTGCAAATTCGTCGAGCAGGACGAATACGATCTCTTTTCCATAACCTTATTTATAAATCAGTCTCGACATGCCGGAGAATACCTCTTCGGCGACTTCGGTCAGCTGCACGGCGGTCAGCGAACGCACCTTGGCGTAGACCTGTTCCATCGTGTCCACGTCGTCGTGCGTCAGGAAACTTTTTCCGGCGCCGAGCATGTAGCTCCTCGTTGCTCGCTCGAAATGGCGAGCTGGGCGATGAACTGCTTCTGGCCATCGACAGCTGACGCGCTGACAGGGGCGTCGTGCGCAGTTTGCGCAGCTCCCTTCGATCAGGTCGATGCACTGATCCGCATTGCTGTGGTCCGAACTGAAATAGATGGCCACGATACCCGTGTCGCCGTAAGGCGTGTAGTTGGCTTCGATGTTGTACGACAGTCCGTTTTTCGCGCACCACGACGTTCAGCAGCGAATGGCGCACGGCCCGCCCAAAATATTGGTCACGAGGGCCAGCGGTAGCCGTTGCTCTTCGCCGATGCCGCAGGCGCGGTTGCCGATGATGCAGTGGGTCTGGTGGGTGTGCTTCACGACGGTCTTCGAACGGCGGCCGGGGGTGGGTCGCGGCCCGGACGAATCTGCGCGTCGTGGGCCGCCTGCTGCGCGAAATAGCGCGTTGCGACGGTCTCGGCCGTCTTGGCCGAGAAGTTGCCGATCGAAGAGAAGACCATCTGGTCGGTCGTGTGCGTGCGGCCGGTGAAGGCGCGGATCGCGTCGCCGTCGTAGCGCATGAGCGCGGCCTTGCGGCCCAGAATGTTGTGGCCCAGCTCCGAGCCGGCGAACAGCATCTCTTCGAACGTGTCGTATATCAGGTCGGCGGGCGAGTCCCTTGGTGTTGATCTCGTCGGCGATCACCTCCTTTCGCGTCCAGTTCCCGGTCGGGGAAGGTCGAGCGGAAGGCGATGTCGGCGATCAGCTCGACGGCCTTCGGGAAATCGCCCCGCAGGGTCGTGGCGTGAATGGTCGTGTCCTCCTTGGTCGTGAAGGCGTTCAGTTCGCCGCCGAGGTTTTCCAGCCGGCAGTTCACCTGCCATGCGCGGCGGCGCCGGGTGCCCTTGAAGAAGGCGTGTTCCGTAAAATGCGCCAGCCCGTACTGGTCGGGGTGTTCGTCGCGGCTTCCGGCATTGACGACCAGCGCGCAGTGCGCCACGTTGCTTTTCACCTGACGGTGGATACCCCGGATGCCGTTGGGTAATCTGTATGTGAAGAATTCCATGATTATAATTTCGTACGCAGGCTGAGAAATTTGCCCGTATAGCTCTCCGGGCACTGTTCCAATGCGCGCGGAGTGCCTTCGAATACGACTCCTCCGCCGCCCGTACCCGCTTCGGGACCGAGATCCACGACCCAGTCGGCGCATTTGATGACGTCCATGTTGTGTTCCACGATGACGATCGTGTGTCCCCGCTCGATCAGCGCGTTGAATGCCGCCAGCAGCTTGTTGATGTCGTGGAAATGAAGTCCCGTCGTCGGTTCGTCGAAGATGAACATCACGCCGCCCTGCGCGCTGTCCTTGGTCAGGAACGACGCCAGCTTCACGCGCTGGCTCTCGCCGCCCGACAGGGTCGAAGAGGACTGGCCCAGCTTGATGTAGCCCAACCCCACGTCCTGCAGCGGTTTGAGCCGCTCGACGATCCGTTTGCAGGTCGAATCCTTTTTCTCCTCGCCGAAGAACGCGATCGCGTCGTCCACGGTCATCTCCAGCACGTCGTAGATCGACTTGCCGCGGTATTTGACTTCGAGTATCTCGTCGCGGAAGCGTTTGCCCCCGCAGGCCTCGCAGACCAGTTCGACGTCGGCCATGAACTGCATCGAGACCTTGATGACCCCTTCGCCCTGACACTCCTCGCAGCGGCCGCCCGCGATGTTGAACGAGAATGCCGAAGCCCCCAGCCCCGTATGCTGGGCGTAGGGCTGGTCGGCGAACAGCCGCCGGATTTCGTCGTAGGCCTTGATGTAGGTCACGGGATTCGAACGCGACGACTTGCCGATGGGGTTCTGGTCGATCATCTCGACCGATTTGAGCAGCTGTACGTCGCCGACGATGCCGTCGAAGTCGCCGGGCTTGACGCCCGTGTCGAAGAGCATGCGCCGCAGCGCCGGATAGAGTATTCCCTTGGCCAGCGACGATTTGCCGCTGCCGCTGACTCCCGTGATGCAGGTCATCACGCCCAGCGGAATCCGCACGTCGATATTGCGCAGGTTGTTCTCGCGGGCGCCTTTTATGACGATCGAACTGCTCCATCCGCGTTCCGCGGCGGGCGGGGGCGATCGCGCGGCGGCCCGTCAGGTAATCCGCCGTCAGGCTTTTTTTGTTTTTCAGAAGCTGCGGCAGCGTACCGCTGAAAACCACTTCGCCGCCGTTGTAACCCGCCTTTGGACCTATGTCCACGATGTAGTCGGCGGCGCGAATCACCTCTTCCTCGTGCTCGACGACGATCACCGTGTTGCCCAGGTCGCGCAGTTGCCTGAGCACCTTGATAAGCCGGTTCGTGTCGCGCGGATGCAGGCCGATCGAGGGTTCGTCGAGGATGTAGAGCGAGCCGGTGAGATTGCTGCCCAGCGAGGTCGAGAGGTTGATGCGCTGGCTCTCGCCGCCCGACAGGGTCGATGAAAGCCGGTCGAGCGTCAGATAGCCCAGTCCCACGTCGGCGAGGTATTGCAGGCGGCTGCGGATTTCGATCAGGATGCGGGCCGCGGTTTTCGTGTCGTGTTCGTCGAGCTGCAGTCCGTTGAAGAATACGATCAGCTCGTCCACCGGCATCACCACGAGGTCGGCGATGTTCCGGCCGCCGATGCGGACGTAAAGCGCCTCTTTGCGCAGGCGGCTGCCCCCGCATTCGGGACAGGTCGTCTTGCCCGTATAGCGCGCCTTCATCACGCGGAACTGGATTTTCCGCCGCTCCGAGTCGATGTAGGCGAAGAACTCGTCCAGACCGTGGAAATATTGGTTGCCGCGCCACAACAGCCGTTTCTGCTCCTGCGTCAGTTCGTGAAACGGCGTATGGATCGGGAAATCGAACTTATAGGCGTTCTCCACCAGCTTTTCCTTCCATTTGCGCATGGTCTCGCCCCGCCAGCAGGCGATGGCGTCCTCGTAGATGGTCTTGCCCTTGTCGGGAATCACCAGATCCTCGTCGATGCCGATCACCTTGCCGTATCCCTCGCAGCGGGGACATGCCCCCAGCGGGTTGTTGAAGCTGAAAAGGTGTTCCGACGGATGTTCGAATTCGATGCCGTCCGCCTCGAAGCGCGACGAGAATTCGGCCGCGCCCTTGTCCGAGATGACGGTGCAGATGCCGTCGCCGTAGGAGAAGGCGCGCGCCACGGAGTCGCGGATGCGGGTTTGCGTGTCGTCGTCCGGCGCGATGCGCATGCGGTCGATCACGACCTGAATATCCGCGGCTCCGGTCGTTTCGTCGATCGAGGGGAGTATCTCCTCGATCAGGCGCGTCTGGCCGTCGGTGTAGACTCTCATCAGGCCGTCGGAGAGCAGCAGCGTCAGTTTTTCGATGATCCCCTGCCCTTCGGCCAGCACGAGCGGCGCGGCGATGACGGCGCGGCTCCCCTCGCCCAGTTCCTGAATGTATGTCGCCACGTCGTCCACGCTGTAACAGCGCACCTCCTGCCCCGAGACGGGCGAAAAGGTGTGTCCGATGCGGGCGAACAGCAGCTTGAGGTAGTCGTATATTTCGGTCGTGGTGCCCACCGTCGAACGGGGGTTGCGCGTATTGACCTTCTGTTCGATGGCGATGGCCGGCGCGATGCCCGTGATGATGTCCACGTCAGGTTTGTTGATTTTGCCCAGAAACTGCCGGGCATAGGCCGAAAGGCTCTCGACGTAGCGGCGCTGTCCCTCGGCGAAGATGGTGTCGAAGGCCAGCGTCGATTTTCCCGAACCCGAAAGGCCCGTTACGACGACCAGTTTGTCGTGCGGAATCTCGACCTCGATGTTCTTGAGGTTGTGGACCCGCGCGCCTTTGATATAGATGGATTTTTCGTGTGTCATTTCGTATCGCTGAAACCGCGGAATGCGGCGGACTGCATTTCCGGTTTTCGATTTTTAACTTTCGATTCTCAAATGTCCTCGCCGGCGATGCTTCCTCCGGCTTTTTTCAGTTTTTCGGTCAGCTCCCCGGCGCGGCTTTCGCGGATGGTGAGCACCATCGTGCAGAGGTTGTCGAACTCCTGCGATGCGATTTTAGGCTGCTGCTCCTTGATGACGCGCATGATGTCGTTCATGGCGATGTAGGGGAAATCGACGCGGATCGTGCGGTCTACGGTGCGTTCGACGATTCGGGCCGCCGCGATCGCCTCCGCCGCCGATTCCCTGTATGCGGCGATCAGCCCCGGAACCCCCAGTTTCGTGCCGCCGAAGTAGCGGACCACGACGATCAGGCAGTCCGTCAGGTTGTTCGAAAGCAGCTGTCCCAGAATCGGCTTCCCGGCCGTTCCCGACGGTTCTCCGTCGTCGTTGGCCCGGAATGCGGCGCCTCCCGGCCCCAGCCGCCATGCGTAGCAATGGTGCGTCGCGTCGTAGTATTTCTTGCGCAGTCCGTCGAGGATTTCGCGTATCTGCTCCTCCTGCTGCACGGGGTAGGCATAGGCGAGGAACTTGCTGCTCCGCTCCCTCGACGACGCCTCGGCGGGGGCGCCGCAATGGTCAGATAGCTGTCCTCCGGTTCCACCCTACCGCACCTTTGTAAACAGACGGTTCCAGCGGATGTTCGCCGGGAACGATTTGTTCGCGTCGAGCGACAGCCAGACGAACGAAGCCTTGCCGACGATATGGTCTTCGGGAACGAAGCCCCAGAACCGCGAGTCGGCCGAGTTGTGGCGGTTGTCGCCCATCATCCAATAGTAATCCATGCCGAACGTGTAGCTGTCAGCCTCCGCTCCGTCGATGAATATTTTGCCGTCGCGCTCTTCGAGCGAGTGACCCTCGTATGTCTCGATGATGCGGCGGAACAGCGGCAGGTTCTCGGCGGTCAGCTCCACCGTCGCGCCTTTCTTGGGCACCCAGATCGGTCCGTAGTTGTCCTGACTCCAGTGCGGCTCCTTCCACTGCGGGAACACTTCCGTATTGGGGGAGAAGATGTAGCGGCGGACGGAGATCACGTTGTTCAGGGCTTCGATTTTCCCGGCGGCCTCTTCGGTCAGGAACATGTCGTATACCGAGCCGTTGCCCCGGTACTCCGTAATGCCGAGATTCTCGATGGCGTACTGCGAAAGGGGCGACGACACCTGTACGGCGTACTGGTACTGGATGCCCGGAATCCCCTCCTGCGGCGCACCGTTCACCCACACCTGCCCGTTGCGTATTTCGAGCGAGTCGCCCGGAACGGCCACGCAGCGTTTGATGTAATTCTCCCGTTTGTCCACGGGGCGGCTGATGATGGTGTATTTTTCGGCCAGACGCTTGCGTCCCTCCTCTTTGCCGAACGAATCCTCGTAGCTGCGCAGCACGTCGTAATAGGTGGCGTTCTGATTCTCCAGAAGGACGGTGTCGCCCGCCGGGAAGTTGAAGACCACCACGTCGTTGCGTTTGATTTTGCGCAACCCCTTGAGCCGGTGGTACGGCCACTTGACGGCTTCGGAGAACGATTTTTTGGTCTGCGAGAAGGGCATCGTGTGATGCACGAACGGGAACGACAGCGGCGTGTTGGGCATCTGCGGTCCGTAGGTCACCTTGCTCACATAGAGATAGTCGCCGATCAGCAGCGACTTTTCCATCGACGAGGTCGGGATGACGTACATCTGGAAGACGAAGATATGCACCAGCGACGCCACCACCGTGGCGAAGATGATGGCGTTTACCCATTCGTATACGGTCTTGTAGACCTTGCTCTGCTGGCACATACGCGCGTTGTGGCACCAGACGTAGCGGTAGAAGAACTTCGTGATGTAGAGGTCGAAGATCACCGCCAGCCCCAGCAGCATCCAGAGATTGCCGGTCCATACGACGAACCAGAGCGTGTAAAGCAGCGAGGCGAGCGCGAAGCCGACCCATTTGTTGCGGAAGAATGCCTTGATTTTTCCCATATTCGTAAATTTATTTCAGCAGGTCGTCCATCGAGTAGACGCCCTGCCTGCCGCATAAAAACTCGGCGGCTATGACGGCCCCCATTGCTAACGTACGGCGGTTCTTAATCGTATGTTTGAGCTCGAGAATATCGTCTGCCGATTCGTAGGTCACGGTGTGTATGCCCGGAACCATGCCTTCGCGCACGGAGCGGATTTCGAGCTGGTCCGCGGCGGCGTCCGCCGGAGTTTCGATCCGGTTCGTCGCGTGTTCGATCCCCGGCGCGTAGTTCACCCACGCGGTTTTGTCGTGCAGCTCCGAGATGACGCCTTCGGCCAGCGTGATGGCCGTGCCGCTCGGAGCGTCCTTCTTCTGGGTGTGGTGTACCTCTTCGATCTTCACGTCATAGCCGCCGACGCGGTCGATCATCGCCGCCAGCTGACGGTTGAGACGGAACATCAGGTTTACGCCCAGACAGTAATTCGATGCATAAAACAGCGCCCCGCCCTTCTCGCGGCACAATTGCTGCAACTCGCCCAAGCGGTCGGTCCAGCCCGTGGTGCCGCTCACCACGGGAGTCGCGTTTTCGATGCAGGTGCGGATATTGGCGTAGGCCGTCGAGGGCATGGTGAATTCCAGCGCCACGTCCACTCCGGCGAGATTCGCGGCGTTGAGGTCCGCGGCGTTGTCGGTGTCGATCACGAGCGTCACGTCGTGACCGCGTTCGATGAGTATTTTTTCGATCTCGCGGCCCATTTTGCCGTAACCTATGATAGCTGCTTTCATGCTTTCCGTCTTTATTGTCGTGCAAATTCGTACAAAGATAATACAACCCGGCCGCACTGCCAAATTTTTCAACCGCCGCCGCGGGCGCGTTTGTCTTTCCAATGGACGCTGAACGGACGAAGAACGGGAAAATATTTTTCTGTTTGGGAAATATTTATTAACTTTAAATGGTTGTTCGATTTTAATTCGAAATGAAAGAAGGCTTTAATCTTTATAGTTTGTAATGAGTATGGAAAAAGAACAGAAAAAGACACGCACCGAGTGCGACCTGCTTGGGTGTGTTGAGGTGCCGGAAAACGTATTGTACGGCGTGCAGACCATGCGCGGGCTGGAGAATTTCCCGATCAGCAAGTTCCGGTTGTGCGAGTATCCCCTCTTTATCCGGGGGCTGGCGATCGTGAAACTGGGCGCCGCCGTCGCCAATCACGACATGGGGCTGCTTTCGGACGAGCTTTTCAACGCCATTTCGCAGGCCTGCCGTGAAATCATGGAGGGCAAATTCCACGAATTCTTCCCCGTGGACATGATTCAGGGCGGTGCGGGAACCACCACCAACATGAACGCCAACGAGGTGATCGCCAACCGTGCGCTGGAGATCATGGGCACGCCCGCGGCGAATACCAGTACTGCTCGCCCAACGACCATGTCAACTGCTCGCAGTCTACCAACGACGCCTACCCTTCGGCGATCCACCTCGGACTTTATGCCACGCACCTCGAACTGCGCAAACACCTCATGGAGCTGATCGCCTCCTTTGCCCGCAAGGGCGAAGAGTTCGCCCACGTGCTCAAGATGGGCCGCACGCAGCTGCAGGACGCCGTGCCGATGACCCTCGGCCAGACTTTCCACGGTTTCGCCAGCATCCTGCGGCGATGAGAATCGTTCGACCATGCGAAGCTGCCGAGGATTTCTGACGATCAACATGGGCGCCACGGCCATCGGTACGGGCATCTGCGCCGAACCGGGCTATGCCGAGCGCTGTACGGCCGAACATCGCTCGGATCACCGGCTGGAAGATCCGTTTGAAACGGGCGACTCTGGTAGGCGCTACGTCCGATACTTCTGCATGGTCGGCTACTCTTCGGCCATGAAGCGCATCGCCTCGAAGATGAACAAAATCTGCAACGACCTGCGCCTGCTGTCTTCGGGACCCCGCTGCGGGCTGGGCGAATTCAACCTGCCGGCCCGTCAGCCCGGTTCGTCGATCATGCCCGGCAAGGTCAACCCCGTGATTCCCGAGGTGATGAACCAGATCGCCTACAAGGTGATCGGCAACGAGCTGTGCGTTACGATGAGCGGCGAGGCGGCCCAGATGGAGCTCAACGCCATGGAGCCGGTGATGGCCCAGTGCGATTTCGAGTCCGCCGAGTTGCTGATGAACGGCTTCGATACGCTCCGCACGCTCTGCGTGGACGGCATCACGGCCAACCGCGAGCGCTGTGCCGATTACGTGAAGAACAGTATCGGCGTGGTGACGGCTCTCAACCCGATCATCGGTTACAAGAATTCGACCAAGATCGCTAAGGAGGCTCTCGCTACGGGCCGCGGCGTCTATGATCTGGTGCTCGAGCACGGTATTCTCTCGAAGGAGGAGCTTGACACGATTCTCAAGCCCGAGAATATGATTCGTCCGGTGAAACTGAACATCAAGCCGCGCAAATAATCGCGGGATAGTATAGATGCGGGGTCGAAATCCTATCGGGTTTCGACCTCGTTTTTTATGGAGCGGAGTTGGCGTTCCGGATTTTATTATCTTTGACATAGTCTTAAATAGGTTGCGTCTCGGAAAACTGGGAACAAGTGCCCGTTTTCTGTCGGCTTTCACTATCTTTGCGGAAGATGGGAGGCGGTTCGGCAATCTTTGCGTGCAAGCCCGCACGATTGCTCTCACCTTTCACTATCTTTGCAGAGTATCATGGGTTCGGATTCTTTTTGCGAATGGAGATCCGATCAGCCGTGATTCTCGGCTCGGGATCGAAAGATTCGGGACGAGCCGGCTGGGATTCCTCCCGAAATGCGGGGACTGCCTGCAAGATGTGATAAATGGAAAAACGATGCGTTATTTTATCGAATTGAGATACAACGGCGGAGCCTATTGCGGTTGGCAGCGGCAGCCCGATATGCCGTCGGTACAGCAGACGATCGAAGGGGCAATCTCTACCCTGCTCCGTGAACCGATTCTGTTGACCGGTGCCGGACGCACCGATACGGGAGTGAATGCCTCCTATTACGTGGCGCATTTCGACACTTCCTCTCCCGTCGCCGATCCGGAACAGGTCGTTTTCAAGCTCAACCATATGCTTCCCGGCGATATCGCCGTAAGCCGTATCGTGCCGGTCGCGGCCGATGCCCACGCCCGTTTCAGTGCCCGGGAGCGGGAGTACCGCTATTATATCGAACCGCGCAAGAATCCCTTTACACGAGCCGCTTCCTGGCAATATTACGTCCCTCTGGACGTGGCGGCGATGAACCGTGCGGCCGACGTTCTGATGGAGTATGAGGACTTTACCTCCTTCGCCAAACTCAATTCCGACAACAAGACCAATATCTGCCATCTCAAACGGGCCGACTGGACGGTCGGCCGGGACGGTACGCTTTGCTTTACGATTCGTGCGGACCGCTTTCTGCGGAATATGGTGCGGGCTATCGTCGGCACGCTGGTCGATGTGGGCCGGGGACGTTATACCGTTGAACAGTTCCGCGACATCGTCGCCAGCCGCGAGTCCTGATCTTATTTGCGGAGAAATCCATGGGCATCATGTACCTGGGCCTCATCTTACGGGGTATGGTGTGGCGTGTATCTTCAAACCAAGTTTGGTATGATTGCAGACAGTATCGAAAGTACGGCGAGTACAAGACCGGAACCAGAGCAGAAGGCTTTGTATATTCCGCAGCATCTCTGGCGTCCGTGTCGGATCTGCACTGGCATCTGCAGTTATCGGCTGGGTATTAGGCGCTTACGGCTACGACGGCAAGCTGGCAGTCCAGAGTGAGTCTGCCATGAAAGGCATCCGCATCATGTTCTACTATGCACCGCTGGTTGTATTTATCGCAATCTTTGCAC
>VOFJ01001782.1_pt1 | contig 10795 bp, 21 predicted proteins | sample 5384081 | NCBI WGS metagenome assembly VOFJ01 (sample SAMN12384729, study PRJNA508395) | human gut metagenome | isolation source: healthy gut I | host: Homo sapiens | reverse complement strand
CAGTATTACTTCACGTTCAGTTACATTAGACATTATGATTGCCCATTAACACAGCGTTTCTCCAGCGTTATAAAGAGCTGCAGGATATTATCGCTATTATGGGTATGGATGAGCTGTCTGAGGAGGATAAGCTTACTGTAAGCCGTGCACGTAAGGTACAGCGTTTCCCTTTCCCAGAGCTTCTCCGTTGCGGAGCAGTTTACAGGTATGCAGGGACAGTATGTTCCTCTTAAGGAAACCTCCGTGGATTTAAGATGATCCTGGATGGCGAGTGCGACAGCATTCGGAGAGCTGCTTCCTGTTTGCAGGAACCATTGACGATGTATTTGAGAAAGCAAAAAAAATAACCAGAATCAGTAAAGGAGGCTGCCTATGAGGACATTTCCCCTTAGAATCGGTACCCCCGACGGCCTGCTTTTTGAGGGTGAGGTACAGCGCATTGTGTGCCGCAGTATTACCGGAGACCGGCGATTCTGGCCGGCCACTGCAATTTCTGTACAGCACTTGGAATGGGCGAGGCTCATGTGATATTGGAGGATGGCACCATCCGCAGCGCAGCCTGTATCGGTGGAATGCTTACGGTGATGGATGGCAGTTGCAGTCTTCTTTGCGACCACCCCGGGAGTGGAAGGAGGATATCGACGCAGAACGTGCCGGAAAAGCTAAAAAGAGCGTGCCCAGGAGAAGCTTGCACAGGGCGGACTTTCCGACCGGGAGTACAAGATCGTAGAGGCAAAACTGCAAAGAGCACTGGTAAGACTTAGCGTAAAAAAGCTGACACACAGAGGGAAACTCTGGAGAAAGAGCCTTGTTTTGGGTGGCTCAGATATAAAATAAGAATGATGAAAAAAAGGGACAATTATACCTGAAGATCGTATCAAAAGGCTGGAATTGTCCTTTTTGACTTTAAAAACGTCAAATTCCCATCACATAAAAAAGCGTTGACATAATAGTGTGGGAGCGTTACAATAAGATATCAGAGAAATGACGAAAAGGACTGGAGTTTGCCGGTCCTTTTTGGTGCTTTCCGATAAAAAACAGCCAGCAGTTTTGGAGAACTGCTCAGGCACTATACTATAATGAAAATAAGGGGACGTTTTGAAGGAAAGAAAAATTTGGATCAAGAATGGGATTTATCCCGGTTTCTGCCGGATGCCCATTGGACTTGGAAATGTATGGAAATTTCCATACATGGCAGGAAAATACGGCGGGGGGCGGCATTTATTTTGATTTATCTGGTATTTCTGGTACTTCTGGGTCTGCCGGTGCTGGTGTGAGTTTGCTGTAGGCCGTGCGAGCCGCAAAAGTACAGCGAGAGCATTTCATGACCTTGAACCAGAAGACGCTAATTTCCACAATTTCGGAGTTACATGAGCATGGTTTCCAACTATGTTCTGATGATGTTTACACAATGGTAGCCGGTTGGATGCTGTATTACTGTTACGCTATGGCAGCTGGCAAGCTTTGCAGGAAAAGATTCTGTCCAGGTGGCAGATCATTTTACAGGGCTTCAGGGCTCAGCTGGTACCATGACCCTGTGGATGGTAATCGTAGTGGTTTTATCTTTCGGAATCTGTTCTCTGGGCGTGCAGCGTGGCCTTGAGAGGATTACAAAAAGTAATGATGCTGTGTCTGCTGGCATTGATCGTAGTTTTGGCAGTTCATTCACTGACTCTTGACGGAGCAATGGAAGGTGTAAAATTTTTATTTGGTACCGACTTTGCCGCTATGAAAGAAATCGGCATTGGAAACGTGATCTTCGGAGCACTTTCCCGGGCGTTTTTCACATTAAGCATTGGTGCAGGCTCCATGACCATTTTTCGGAAGCTATCTGGAGAAGAACCGATCCCTTCTGGGCGAGTCCATCCACATTACCATTCTGGACACCTTTGTAGCCTTGATGGCAGGATTGATCATTATCCCAGCGTGCTTCTCCTTCGGAGTAGAGCCGCCGCTGGTCCGGGGGGTTGTATTTATTACATTGCCAAATGTGTTTAACCAGATGGCCGGAGGAAGAATATGGGGAGCTCTGTTTTTCCTGTTCATGTCCTTCGCATCTTTGTCTACAGTAATTGCAGTATTTGAGAATATTTTGTCCTTATTCTATAGATAGAAAAGGATGGAGCCGCAAAAAAAAAGCCGTTGCAGTAAATATGGTGGCAATGATTCTTCTTTTCCTTCCGGCAGTACTTGGATTTAACGTAAGCTTTCCGGAATACAGCCCCTTTTGGAGCCGGCAGTAATAATATCATGGATCTTGGAAGACTTTATTGTTTCCAACAATATTCCCTTCCTCTTGGCTCTGTAGTGTTTGTAATGTTCTTGCGTATCTAAATATGGCTGGGGCTGGAAGAATTTTATCACAGAGGCAGATGCCGGTGAAGGCCTGAAATTTCCTGCCAATGTAAGAAAGCATATGCTCTATGATTCCGGCTGTTGTAGTTGTAATTTACTTAAAGGGGTATTATGATATGTTTAGTGCCAAAGGCCCTGTAATACTGGCCGTTTGGATGATCGTAAGCCTGCTGGTACTGGCATTTGTAGGCTGGATCATATTTGGTGGAAAAAGAAGAGGAGTGATAAAAAAAGATGATAGCAGAGAAAAATGAAGCCCTACGTAAAAAATAATTCTGCGATTCGCATGATGTTTGAAGAGGGAAACCGCCTCCGTGCCATTTACGGAGCAGAACAGGGTATTTGATTTCAGCCTTGGAAACCAAGCGTTCCGGCACCAGACTGTGTGCGTCAGGCGATAATAGACTGGTAAATGAGGAGGAGCCTACTGTACTTCACGGCTATATGAGCAACGCCGGTTTCGAGGATGTGCGCCAGGGCCATTGCAGAATCCCCTGAACCTGCAGATTTGGAACTGCGTTTGCAGCCAAAAACCTGATCATGACAGTAGGTGCGGCCAGTGGATTGAACGTGGCATTTAAAACAATCCTGAATCAGGGGAAGAGGTAATCGTTTTTTTGCACCCTATTTCTTGGAGTATGGTGCATATGTAAGGAATTATGACGGCAAAGCTTGTGGAAATCTCACCAGATACCAGTACGTTTCAGCCGAATCTGAAGGAATTTGAGGAGAAGATCACGGCGAATACCCGTGCGGTCATTGTAAACACCCCTCACAATCCAACTGGAGTTGTTTATTCGGAAGAAACCATCAGGAAGCTGGCAGAAATACTGGAAAAGAAGCAGAAAGAGTTTGGAACGGTCATCTATCTGATTTCCGATGAGCCATACAGAGAGCTTGCTTATGACGGAGTTCAGGTACCTTATCTTTACTAAATATTATGCAAAACACCATCGTAGGCTATTCCTACAGCAAATCCCTTTCCCTTCCAGGGAGCGTATCGGATATCTTGTGATTCCGGATGAAGCGGATGGAAGTGAAAGAGCTGATCGCAGCGGCTGCTATTGCCAACCGTACCATTGGCTGTGTCAATGCCCCATCACTGATCCAGAAGGTAATTAAACGGTGTGTAGACGCAGAGGGATGTGGCAGCTTATGACAGGAACCGTCTGGCACTTTACAATGGCCTGAGGGAGCTGGGATTTGAGTGCATTAAGCCACAAGGAGCTTTTATCTTTTCGTGAAAATCACCTGTTGCAGATGAAAAAGCGTTCTGCGAGGCTGGTAAGAAGTACAACATTCTGATGGTTCCCGGAAGCTCTTTCGCCTGCCCCGTTATGTAAGACTGGCTTATTGTGTTTCTTATGAGACTATCGTCAATTCCCTGCCCCAGTTTTCAGAAGCTGGCAGAGGAGTTTGGACTGAAAGTGGAGAAAATAAAGAATGGAGAATCCGCAAAATCTCCCCCACAAACTGTGACGCACATCTTGCAGAAAGTATTTTCAAAACACTCTCTAGCCCGGCCAATGTAGCCAGACCCAAAATGAAAATTGGAGGAGAAATCATGTCCAGCTTATATATTGTGATTCCAGCATATAACGAATCAGAAAATATTGAGAAAACCATTCAGCAGTGGTATCCGGTGGTGGAACGTCATAACGATGAGGGAAAATCCGTCTTGTGATCATCAATGACGGAAGCAAAAAGGATAACACCCTACGAACTGCTGCAAAAAATGCGCAGCTGCCGGGCCCTCTTCTGTTGCCTCTTGACAAACCAAACGGCGGCCATGGAGCCACAGTTCTCTACGGCTACCGATATGCCATAGAAAAAAAGGGCTGATTATATCTTTCAGACGGACTCCGACGGACAGACCGATCCGGAAGAATTTGAGCCTTTCTGGAACCAGCGTGGCCGTTATGATGCAGTAATCGGTACAAAGGTCTGTGAGGAGACGGAAAGTCCAGAAAATTTGTGGAGAATGTAGTTTGCTTCCTGCTGCGCATGATTTTCGGAGTAAGGGTTTCCGATGCCAATGCTCCATACCGTCTGATGAAATCGGAGCTGGTTGCCAGATACATCGGCAAGCTTCCTGCGGATTTTAACATTCCAAACATTATGTTTACCACATACTTTGTGTATTATAAGGAAAAAAAGTGAAATTTATCGACATCGGCTTCAAGCCAAGACAGGGAGGAACCAATTCTGTCAATATCAGAAAAATTGTGAAGATTGGCTGGAAGGCTGTAAAAAGATTTTACAAACTGAAAAAGGAATTATAAAATGGCTGCAGTCCTAAGGACTGCAAGCCATATCTTTTGAAATAGTTAGCGTTCTTCTTAATAGAAGCTCTCTTTCTGTCACGGGAATCCAGAATCTTCTTGCGGATACGAAGGCTGGTTGGTGTTACCTCAAGAAGTTCATCGGTATCGATAAATTCAATTGCCTGCTCCAGGGCTGAGAATTCTCGGCGGTGTAAGCTTCAGAGCCTCATCAGCAGAAGAGGAACGAGTATTGGTCAGATGCTTGGTCTTGCAGACATTCAGCTCGATATCCTCTGCCTTGCCGTTCTGTCCGATAACCATACCGGCGTAAACCTTCGCGCCAGGTCCGATAAATAGAGTTCCGCGCTCCTGAGCTGCAAACAGACCATAAGTAACAGCCTCGCCGCCCTCGAAATGCAATCAGGGAACCCTGTTTACGATACTGGAAATCACCCTTTGTATGGGGCATAACCGTCAAAGATGGTGTTGATGATACCAGTTCCTTTGGTGGAGGTCATGAAGATTCCACGGAAACCAATCAGTCCACGGAAGGAATGTGGAACTCCAGACGTACAGAACCATCGCTTGCAGTGCTCATGCCCTGAAGCTCGCCCTTACGTTCACTGGCTAAGCATCTGGATAACAGTACCGGAAAATTCCTCCGGAACATCAATATAAGCAATTTCCATTGGCTCCAAGTTTTTGCCACGCTCATCAATCTTTGTAAAGTACCTCTGGTTTGCTGACTGCGAACTCATATCCTTCACGGCGCATGTTTTCAATAAGAACAGAAAGGTGAAGCTCACCACGTCCGGAAACCTTAAAGCACTCAGTTGTATCGGTGTCTTCTACGCGAAGGCTGACATCTGTGTTGAGTTCTCTGTACAGGCTGTCACGCAGGTGACGTGAGGTGATAAATTTACCTTCCTGTCCTGCAAGAGGACTGTCGTTTACAAGGAAGTTCATGGAGATTGTTGGCTCGGAAATCTTCTGGAACGGAATTGGCTTCCGGGTTATCTCCGCCGCACAGATGGTATCACCGATGTGAATATCTGCAATACCGGAAATTGCAACGATGGAGCCGATACCCGCCTCGCGGACTTCTACTTTATTCAGACCGTCAAACTCGTAAAGCTTGCTGATTTTAACCTTTTTGTTTTTTGTCAGGATCGTGGTGGTCTTCAGAAGAGTAAGCTCCTGGTTTACTGCGAATAGTTCCGTTTTCAACCTTACCAACGCCGATACGTCCAACGTATTCGTTATAATCAATGGTACTGATCAGTACCTGTGTACCTGCATCCGGGATCTCCCTCCGGAGCCGGGATGTATTTTAAAATAGCCTCAAACAGAGGTTCCATGTTTTCCGGTGTATCGTTCAGATCCAGAACAGCGTGTCCTGCTTTTTGCAGAAGCATACAGGAACGGGCAGTCGAGCTGCTCGTCAGAAGCACCAAGATCCATCAGAAGTTCCAGAACTTCGTCTATAACTTCATCAGGACTGGCTTCCGGACGGTCAATCTTATTGATACATACGATCACATGAAGTTCCAGTTCCAGCGCTTTTTTCAGAACGAATTTAGTCTGAGGCATGGCACCTTCGAAGGCATCCACGAGAAGAATAACACCATCTACCATCTTCAGGACACGTTCTACCTCGCCGCCGAAGTCCGCATGGCCTGGGGTGTCGATGATGTTGATCTTGGTATCCTTTGTAATAAACAGCTGTATTTTTGGAAAGAATCGTGATACCACGTTCCCGCTCAATATCGTTGGAGTCCATGACACGTTCCTGGACTTCCTGGTTCTCACGGAAAACACCGCTCTGCTTTCAGAAGCTGGTCTACCAGAGTGGTTTTACCATGGTCAACGTGGGCAATGATGGCTACGTTACGTACATCTTCGCGTTTCGTCTTCATAAAAATCGAAATCCTTTCTTTATCGGGGCAGAACCATCCTGCCTCTTTTCTTTTATCCACGAATTGCGACCCAGCAAGCTGTTTTTTCTTTATATTTCGCAAATTTACCGTAGTTTACCAAAATTTCGGCGGGTTACAATGGTGTTGAACGAAACCTTTTGACCCTGATATCTTCCATATTAATGTAGTTTCTTCTTTTATTGTCCAAATTCCCATTTACCACAAAAGGTGTTGAAAAAAAATTTTTAAATCTCTGGTTCTAAAAGGTTCTTTTTCACATACATAATATAGACTAGCAACAACTGCTTTTTTACAACCCATGCAGGCAGAAGGGCAGGAATGTTTGCAGAAAAAAAAAAATAAGGAAGGAGAACTAACATTATGGCAGATAAAATTATTGAAAACAATCAGGTTTCCATCACGGGAAAAATCGTTACAGGTTTACATTCAGCCACCAGGTTTACGGAGAAGGATTTTATACCATGGATCTTCTGGTAAAAGGCTTTTAGCGATTCTGAAGACAGGATTCCGGTGATGGTATCTGAAAGGCTGGTGGACGTTACCCAGGATTACGTGGGACAGTATGTGGAAATTCACGGACAGTTCCGTTCCTATAACAGACATGAAGAAAAGCACAACCGGCTGGTGCTTTCCGCATTTGCACGGAATTAAAATTTCTGGAAGAAGAGGAGGCAGGGATTCCGGTAAACCAGATTTTCCTGGACGGATATATCTGTAAGCCGCCTGTATTACCGGAAAACACCGCTTGGAAGAGAGATTGCCGATCTGCTTCTTTGCAGTGAACCGACCTTATGGAAAAAGTGACTATATCCCGTGTATTTGCTGGGGACGAAATGCCCGCTATGCCTCTGCTTTTGAAGTAGGCGGACACGTTCTGATATGGGGAAGAATCCAGAGCAGGGAGTATGTGAAACGTATTGGGGAAAATGAGACAGAGAGAAGGACTGCTTATGAGGTATCGGTGAGCAAATTGAATATGTATAGGATACTTGCAATTCTGTTTATTTTGCGGTAATATAAGCATATTAAATTGGCACATTTTGCGAATGCGAGGTGATTGCCAAGGACGTGGACAGAGAAGAGACGATTTTCCAACAGGTTTGCAGGAAGTCTTTTTTTGGGCACGCTCTGGTGTGATCTGTTTTCACATACAGTAATGTCTGTGTGGGCAGAGATTTCAGTTTAACAATAAGAGGAATCAGTATGGAAAGAGAAATAACAGAAGTATATTGTGGGAATGGCAGAGGGAAGACGACTCTGCCATGGGGCAGAGCGTGCGTGCATCTGCTCAGGGCAGGAGCGTTATTATTATTCAATTTCTGAAGGGAAATGAGAAGCGAGAGTTGGATTTTCTGGAGGAGCTGGATCAGCTTGACATTAAGATATTTCGTTTTGAAAAGATGGAATGCTGTTACGACGATCTGAATGCTCAGGAGAAGGCTGAGGAGAATCGCAATATTCTCAATGGCCTGAATTTTGCCCGCAAGGTGATTGCGACACAGGAATGTGATTTCCTGGATGAACTTCTTGGACTTTTGGAGAACCGCATTGCCACTGTGGACATGATTGCTGAAATTTTGAAAATGAAATCAGAATCTATGCATATTGTGATTACTGGACGCAGGGTTCCGGCAGAATTGCTGGATTATGTGGACAGTGTGACCACCATTACCACTTTGGAGAGAGAAGAAGCAGAAACTCATGATAAGGATGAATAGGAGGAAATAAATATGGCAATTTTTTTCAAAGGTGCAGGCGTTGCAATTGTAACCCCTATGCATGAAGATGGAAAGGTAAATTATGAGAAACTGGAAGAATTCTGGAGTATCAGATTGCGAACAGCACAGATGCGATTATTATCTGTGGTACTACAGGAGAGTCCTCCACACTGACACATGGAGAGCATCTTCAGACCAATCAAGTTTGCGATTGACAAAGTAGCTGGAAGAGTTCCTGTTATTGCAGGTACCGGTTCTAATTGCACAGAGACTGCAGTTATGATGTCTCAGGAAACGCTTCCTATGGCGCAGATGCACTTCTCATTGTGACTCCATATTACAACAAGGCAAGCCAGAAGGGCCTGATCCGTCACTATACTGAGATTGCGAATTCCGTACCGGAACCTCCGATCATCATGTACAACGTGCCAAAGCCGTACCGGATGTAATATGCAGCCTGCAACAGCAGTAGCATCTTGCAAAGAATGTGAAAAACATTGTGGGAATCAAAGCTGCAAGTGGGGATCTTTCCCAGATTGCAAAGATGATGTCCATGGCTGACGGAGTATTGAGCTCTACTCAGGAAATGATGATCAGATTCCTTCCGATTCTTTCCCTTGGCGGACTTGGTGTTATTTCTGTTTTATCAATGTTGGCTCGAAACAGACACATGATATGGTCATGAAGTTCCTGAATGGGGATCTGGAAGGAGCTGCCAGACTTCAGCTTGAGGCTGTTCCGCTTATCAATGCACTGTTCTGCGAGGTAAACCCGATTCCGGTTAAGACTGCCCTGAACCTTATGGGCTGGAAAATGGGACCGACCCGTATGCCACTTTGCGAGATGGAGCCGGAGAATGAGGAGAGACTGAAAAAAGCTCTTGCTGATTACGGAATTAAGCTTGCATAAATAATGTTGAAATCCCGGACAGAGCCTGTCAGCTCTGGTGTGCGGCAGCATATTGTCTGACAGCGGCTGACGGGATTTCTTTTGTAATATGTAAGCAGAGAGAAAAACAGAGCGCGTATATTGTTGAAATAATTTTTACAAGCTCGTTAATTTACAGTAAGAAAGGAAAAAAATAAAATGGTTAAAATTATCATGCACGGATGTAACGGTCATATGGGACAGGTTATTTCCAATATTGTTGAGAAGGATGCAAAATGCCCAGATCGTAGCAGGAATCGACATTGCAGACCAGGGGAAAAACAGCTATCCGGTATTTACAAACATCGACGATTGCCAGGTAGAAGCAGATGCTGTTATCGATTTTTTTTCCTCCCCCGAAGGCTTTTGATAAGCTGATGGACTACTGCGAGAAGAAAAAATATGCCGGTAGTTCTTTTTGCACCACAGGTTTAAGTGAAGAGCAGCTTGCAAGAGTAGAAGAGAGTGCAAAAAATACTCCGCGTTCTGAAATCTGCCAACATGTCCCTTTGGAATCAATACTCTTTTTGAAACTGGTTCAGGGATGCAGCTAAGGTTTTGGCAGCAGCTGGTTTTGACATGGAGATTGTAGAGTGAAGCACCATAACCTTGAAAGTGGATGCACCAAGGGAACAGCTCTTTGCCCCCTGCAGATAGTCTGAACGAGGCAATGGACAACCAGTATCATTACGTATATGACCGCAGCCAGAGAAGAGAGAAACGTGACGCTAAGGGAGATCGGGTATTTCCGCAGTTCGCGGAGGCTCTATTGTTGGCGAGCATGAAGTGATTTTTGCCGGACCGGATGAAGTGATCGAATTTAAGCACACAGCATATTCTAAGGCTGTATTTGGCAAGGGTGTAGAAGCAGCGAAATATCTTGCCGGAAAACCAGCTGGAAGATATGATATGAGCAAGCAATGATCGAAGGTTAACAGAAATATACAAAAATTGTAAAAATGCATACAAAAAAAATTGTTGAATTTATGGATTTACAGATAGCAATGTGTTTGCTATAATTCCATCATAAGTTGCAACGGAGCAAACTACTTAGAGTTTGCTCCGTTTTTTGCGTTTATGGTATGGCAGGTCAGAGTATTTGCTGATAAAGCATTTTTTGCACTTGTTTCCATAACGTACCGAAATCTCATAAGAGAGAAATGCAATATCGCATTTCTGCCATGCAGAAAGGGCCTCCGCCACAGGGCGGTCCTTTTGCGTTAGTAAAGCTGGAAATCGGGATAGCATAACTGCGATGGTCTGAAGGTTGTCGTAAAAGAGGGCGCAAATCTAATGTGTGCAGAGCTTTCTGATGAGAATCTGGATGTTTCCCTATGAGATTGTTCAGTACAAGGATACAGTAGGATGTATCAGATCTTCTGGTTGGTCGTGGGACGTTGTGGTAAACGACCTTTGAACCAGAAGATCCTTTTCCTGTGAATGCCGAAGGTGCCAAAATCGTGTGTGATCCATTTACCCATGCAGAGAACGCCATCGCCGTACAGAAGGGGCAAAAGACGATCTGCTTGCATTTATCAATGAATGTATTGACGAGTATTATGCAGACGGCACTTATGATACACTCTGGACAAAA
>VOFJ01002025.1_pt1 | contig 10801 bp, 20 predicted proteins | sample 5384081 | NCBI WGS metagenome assembly VOFJ01 (sample SAMN12384729, study PRJNA508395) | human gut metagenome | isolation source: healthy gut I | host: Homo sapiens | reverse complement strand
AAACATCTGTTTACACAGAATAAAAAAGGTTCGAATCTGCATGGGGACATTGAGAAAAGCAGCAGACCCCGCGCGGGGTCTGCTGCTTTTGTGCATTCATCGTTCAGTTCAGGACGGTTTTGCCGGTCAGGGGGTCGGGGATGCCGAGGAGGGGCCAGAATGATCGCCATGCGGATGTAAACGCCGTTGTGCACCTGATCGAAGTAGGCGGCACGGGGGTCGTTGTCCACGTCCAGCTTGATCTCATCGATGCGGGGCAGCGGATGCAGCACCGGCATGTCCGGCGGGGCCAGCTCCAAGAGCTTTGCGTTCAGGGAGTAGCAGCCCTTCAGGCGCAGATACTCTTCCTCGTTGAAGAAGCGCTCCTGCTGGATGCGGGTCATGTAGAGGACATCAAGGGCAGGCAGCTCAGCTTCGAGGTCTGTGGTCTCCTTGTACGTTTGATGGAGAGGCGTCAATGTCTCGTCCTTGACGTACTGGGGAATGCGCAGCTCCTCCGGCGAGATGAACACGAACTTGTTTTCCCTCAAACTGGCTGAGGGCTGCGGTCAGGGAATGGACCGTCCGGCCAAATTTGAGGTCGCCGCAGAACCCGATCGTCAAATGATCCAGCCGCCCTTTGCGCTGGCGGATGGTCATGAGATCGATCATGGTCTGGGAGGGGTGGGCATGGCCGCCGTCGCCCGCGTTGATGATGGGGACGCGGGCATACATAGAGGCCCGGCAGGGGCGCCTTCTTTGGGGGTGGCGCATGGCGATGACGGCGGCGTAGTTGCTCACCACGCGGGCGGTGTCCTCCACCGTCTCGCCCTTGCTGGCGGAAGAAAGCTGGGCCCCCCTGCAAAGCCCAGCGTCTTGCCACCGAGGCGGAGCATGGCCGACTCGAAGGAGAGGCGGGTGCGGGTGCTGGGTTCATAGAACAGCGTCGCAAGGATGCGCCCGTCGCACAGGTGCGCATAGGGAGCGGGATTCGCTTCCATCCGGTCGGCAAGGTCGAGAAGGGCCAACTGCTCGTCAGAGAAAAGCTGTTCGGCTCGATGAGGTGTCTCACAGCCATTCTCCCTTCAGCACAAACTTCTCGCGCTCGGCACCAGTGGAGACGAACTGAATCTCGTGGTTCAGTTCTTTTAACTTAATACGTAACTGGGAAAACATCTATAAGCTGCCCTTACTTTTATTCCATGTATCCACAGGCACTTCTGGAAAAAAACTGGCAGATAACAATTCCGCAGCATGGATGAAGGCGGATGGAACTCTGGACGAAGAAAAAAGATCAAGGAATTTCTGGAACAGTCCGAAAGAATTTATCAGGCTGGAAAGGATGCTATGGATGAATTAAAGGCTGCTTATCCACAGGCTTTTGATGACAGTGAACAGCCAGTATATGAAAGAGCTGGCAGTATTTCGGGAGAAACTGCCGTGCTGCTTTCCCAAAACTGTGAATTTGCTTTAGGTGATATTTTTTCGCCTTTGATTTTGCATTTGTAAATTCTATGGCAGAGATAGATACTTCCTTGGCCTATGCACTTTGGAATGGGCAGATGGCAAATTGTTTCATTCCGGTCAACCGAATCGGAATCAGCTCCAGAGCTTCCCAGAAAGCTGCTGCTGAGAAATTCGTGGAATATTTATTTTCAGAGGAAGGACAGATGCTTTCCAGAGAAGATGGTTTCCCCTGTAGTGGAAGCTGTTTACAATGGAGAGGACTACTGGAATCGTGGAGAGGCTGGAAACGTGTTAGTTACTGGCGGCAGCAGTAACAGCGAGAACGGTCGAATTAGTATACAGTATAAAAAGTTCCGTCCGCTGATAAGGTGAATGAATTAAAAACAGCTTGGAAAAATGCTTACAACTCCGGTTTTGGATAATACAATCATTACCAGTGCTGTCTGAAAACGGAGTGCGTTACCTGAATGGGGAAATCAGCCTTGATGAGGCGGTAAATGCAGTCATGCAGCAGGTGAACCTGTATCTGGCAGAATAGAAGGAGTAAGAGATGTTTAAAAAGCTTCACAGGCAAATGACCATATTTGCATCACTGATCACAAGCGGAATACTGATCTTGATGGCAGTTTCCTGTCTTGTGATCTCCGAGAGGGGGCTTACCCATAATACTTACGAGAGATTTTTTAAATAATGGAAATTCCTGTGTGGCTTATCTGGAAAATCAGACTGTGCTTTCTCACAAGTGGATACTGGAAGCAAAGCAGGAATACAAAGTGGAATTTCGCATTCGGAATAACGGAAAAAAGCTGTATTTTGATAAGCTGGATACAGAAAGCCAAAATCGGGATAAAAAGGAAGAGGATCTGAGCTCTGTAGAAAAAATATGCTGACAGAGGCTGCCAGAATTTCCCGGGAAGAGCAGGGGCTTGATGTGGACTATATGGGAAGCCTCTCTTTTCCAAAACGGTTTATTTTTTGAAACTTCAGATTTTTATGCCTGTACAGCCTTGATTCCTAAAGGAAGCGGCGTGTTAAGCCTGGTGTTGGTATATCCTCTTGATGGGTTGAAAACACAGATCTTTCATCAAAGAGTCTGGTTTGGAGGTATGGTGCTGCTTGCAGTTCTGGCTTTGGTTACATTTTCCTGGTTTTTTACAGGAAAAATGCTTCGCCCTCTGGAAGAGAATCAAAGGAAACAAACCCAGTTTATTGCTTCGGCATCCCATGAACTGAGATCTCCGCTGGCTGTGATATTGTCAAGTGTACAGGCAATGGAATCTGACTGGGAAAATGCCGGCAGATTTTTGAAAACCATAAAAAGTGAGGGAGACAGGATGTCCCGGCTTATCGGGGACATGCTTTCTCTTGCAAATGCTGACAATAAATCCTGGAGTATTATGAAGACAGATTGTGAGCTTGACACCTTGCTTCTGGATACATATGAGAAATACCAGCCTATTCTGCATGGGAAAAAAGATTTCCCTGAAAGTAGTTCTGCCAGAGGAGCCTCTTTCTATCTGTAAGTGTGACAGTGCCAGAATCAGTCGGGTACTGGAAATCCTTTGGATAACGGGGCAAGCTATGTGTCGGTCGGTGGCAGGATGGAAATGGGAGTAAAAGAAAATGAAAAAATATTTTCAGCTTTATGTACAGGATAATGGTCCGGGAATTCCGGATGAGAATAAGGAGGCTGTATTCCGAAGATTTTACAGGGCCGATCCGGCCAGAAAGGAGAAACAGCATTTTGACTTGGACTTTGTATTGCCAGGGAAATCGTGACGTTACATAAAGGGAGTATCCATATTCTGGATACTCCGGGTGGCGGAAGTACATTTGTGATAAGATTACCGAAATAAAATGAGATTTCTGTTTACTGGCAGACCTCCAACTGATAACCTATCCCGCGTATGGTTTTGAGAACCACTGTGCTTTCCACAGATTTCAGGCGGCGACGGAGAAAATGTATGTAGTTGTCAAGATTTCCTTCTTCTACGTCGGATTCCATGCCCCATATGCGGGAGAGAAGAAGGTTTCTGGGAAGAACCTGACCTGGATTTCGGAGAAATACTTCCAGAAGGGCACTTTCGCGGCCGGAAAGAGTGCATTCTTTTACACCCTTGGTAAGGCGCCCGCATTCAGGGATCAAAAGCAATATCTCCCAGCTTCAGAAGATTTAAGTCACCCCATTTTCCGGGACGGCGCATAATGCTGTGGATTCTTGCAAGAAGCTCTTCAAAGGCGAAGGGCTTTACCATATAATCATCTGCTCCGCAGTTCAATCCGTTGACATTTGTCCTGTAATTCGCCAAAGTGCCGTAAGGAAAATAACAGGGGTTGAGATGTTGGACTGTCTGGCTTCCTTCAAAACCTGGGTTTCCATCCATGGAAGGAAGCATGCAATCCAGAAGTACCAGATCATACATATTTTCCTGCATATAGTAAAAGACCTTCCGCACCATCCAGACACATATATCTACCGTAAAATTTTCTTTTTCAAGTCGCAAGCTTTGTAAGCTGCGCCAGATCTTTGTCATCTTCTATTATTAAGATTCTCATAAGAAACTCCTCTTTTTATAATCTGTTATCCATTATATACGCAAATCTCTAAAATTTCTCTAATTAATTTTAAAGCCTGTTTGAAAACCGGAAAAACGCTCTTGCAGAAAGAAAAACGCTTTAGAAAAAAATAAAGATTCCTCTGCTATTTTTATGATGTTGAATGAAAGATAGAACAGAGGAAATTTTTTGAAAAGGAAAACATGCCCTGAAAGGGATTTTATTTATTCTCCCAAGCTTTGCTGGAGTCTGTGTATTCTGGCTGCTTTCCTTACATGGATGTGATCCGCAGATCTTTTTTGGGAGCCGTAAATGGAGTGTTTGTTGGGTTTATGAATTATCAGATGATATTTTCCAATCAGGCATTTCTTCTTGCCGGGAAAAAATACCTTGCGGTTTTTCGGAATCTGTATTCCGTTACTGGTGGTTTTGTCACTGGCAGCTGCTGTCCTGCTAAATGGACTTGGGAAAAAATCAGAAGCAGCTGATGAAAACCGCATTTCTGCTTCCAATGGCCATTCCAGTTGCTTCTGTGGCAATTTTATGGAAAGTACTCTTTAATGGACAGGGGCTTTTGAACCATTTTCTGGAAATGTTGTCGTTGAAAAGTATAGACTGGTTGAATACAAAGGCTTCCTTCTGGGTGCTGGTGATCAGTTATATTTGGCGAAATTTAGGGTATGACATTGTACTGTGGCTGGCAGGCCTTTCCACAATTCCGGAATCTCTTTATGAGGCAGCAAAGGTGGATGGAGCAGGTGCCTGGAAATGCTTTTTACCAGGATTACCTGTCCCAATCTTTTAACCCCTCTCTTTTTACCATTGTAGTTCTGTCGCTGCTGAACGGCTTCAAAGTATTCCGGGAGGCTTATCTGGTCGCAGGAGATTATCCACAGGAGAACATGTATCTTCTACAGCATCTGTTCAATAACTGGTACAGAGACCTGGCCATGGATAAGATGGCGGCTGCGGCAGTGGTTACTGGAATTGCGATCATGGTTCTGGTACTTTTACTGCAAAAAGCATGGGAAAGAGAGGATTAAGAAGTGAAAAAGATAACTTGTTTTTTTCTTGTACTTTTAGCTTTGGTCTTTATATTTCCTGTTTTATTTCTGGTAGTTGGTTCTCTTATGGGAAAAAATGAGCTTACAGATCTGCTGTTTCCAGTGCTGCAGGAGGGGGCGAAAGGATATGCTTCCTGGAAGCTGTTTCCGGAATATCCGACTCTGAAACATTATGTGGAAGTACTGCTGGATTCACCGGAATTTTTCGTGATGTTCTGGAACTCGGTGAAGATTACGGCTGGTGCCCTCGCTGGCGGGCTTCTGGTTGGAATGCCTGCTGCATGGGGATTTGCCAAATTTGATTTTCCAGGGAAAAATATATTGTTTACTTTGTATATTGCACTGATGATGATGCCGTTTCAGGTTATGCTTCTTGGCAATTATCTGGTGTTGGATAAAATTGGGCTTCTTGACTCGCTTTTGGGGATTATTTTCCCGGCGGTTTTTTCTACATTCCCCATATTTATTATGTACCGCTTTTTCAAAGGGATTCCTCTGGCGTTTCTGGAAGCGGCAAGACTTGACGGTGCAGGTGAGCTTAAACTGTTTTTATAGTTGCCATCCCCTTAGGCTCACCTGGCGTCATTTCTGCCATTGTTCTGGGATTTCTGGAATACTGGAATCTGATTGAACAGCCTATGGTATTTTTGAAAACAAAAAAGAATTGTGGCCGTTGTCTTTGTACCTGCCGAATATTGGTCTGGAGCAGGCAGGGTTTGCATTTGCGGCCTCTGTGGTGGCACTGGCCCCGGCAGTTCTGGTATTTTTGTCCGGACAGGACTATCTGGAGCAGGGAATTGTCTCTACGGCGGTAAAAGAATAAAAAGAGAAACAACTGGAAAGTGACGATAAAAAAATGATAGTTTGATAAAATATGTTGTCAATGGAATTTAAAAGAAATAGTTAGAATGCAGAGTGTTTTTACAAATATGTTCGGGAACAGAATGGGAGTTTGACATGAAGAAAAAAATTAATTCAGGCAACTTGCCTGTTTTTTGTAATGATGCTGATTTTTACCATATTGTCAAGAGTTTCGGATTCTGTAAATGTGATACAGATCCAGACTAAGAACCCGGCAAATCAGATGATCACTCATGAGGTGAAAGGCTCTGGAAAAGTGGAGGGTAGTCAGGGAAGTGGCGGTGTTTGTACTGGAAAATCTGCAGGTGGAGCAGGTGATGGTACATGCAGGGCAGACTGTGAAAAAGGGGGATATTTTATTGAAGCTATCCCAGAACAGCATTCAGGCGGCTTTGAAGAATCTGGACGATAAAGTAAAAACGCTGGAAGGGCAGGCAAAGGATCTGGAAAGTCAGAAAAAAGGTGAACAGCCAGAAGCGTGCAGCGGAGCAGGCATGGGCTGGAAACTCTTACGATCTGGCTGTGCAAAGCGGAAATGTTTCCGTGGATAATGCAAGGGCGGAAGTTCAGATAGCCCAACAGAGACTTGATGAATTTTACAGGGAAAAGGAAGCAAAGACTTCCGGGGACGATTTAAGTGGTTTCACAGATGGAGAGGAAGGGTTTAATGATGGTGAGACCACTGTAACACAGGAGGACGATTCCGCCACAGAAACTACCCTTCGTGATGATCTGCGAGCCAGACAGGAAGCATTAAATGAAGTGATTGCGGAAGAAACCAGACTTTGGCGAGTGCCGGAAAAGCGGTGTCCGATGCCAGTACGCTGGAGGCTTCAGACAGTACCTTGGAGAACGTACAAAGAGAATTGGAAAATGCCAGAGCAGATATGGAAAAGGTTACAGTGCTTCAAAGTACAGAGGGGAGTGATTTCGTCTCCTTCTGACGGTGTGATCAAAAGTCTGTCCGTGCAAACCGGAGACCTTACAGGACAGACTGCAGCAGTAGTTTTATATTCAGCCGATGGTGCTCTTCGAATGACTGGTACCATCTCAAAAGAAGATATAAAATATGTATCTGCCGGTGCAGACGTGAAAATCACAGATAATAACAATAATGATATTTCTGGCGCAACAGTGGAAGATATAACAGAAAATAAGGAGGATAATGATATTCGTGACCTGTCCATCATAATGCCGGCGGACAGTCTGTCCATCGGTCAGAGCGGAGATTTTTCCATATCAAAAGATGCTGGGCCTTATTCCTGCTGCGTTCCACTTTCAGCGCTGTACCAGGAGAATGGGAAGGTCTATGTGTATGTTACAGACACAGAAAATACAGTGCTTGGAACGGTAATGATTGCAAGAAAAGTGGAAGTTACTGTGCAGGATAGAAACCAGACAACTGCTGCATTGGGTGAGGGAAGCCTTTCTACGAATCAGGCTGTGATCGTCCAGGCAGACAGGGAACTGAAGGATGGAAGCAGGGGTGAGGATTTCTGAAAATTAGCATGGAAAGTGAAAAAAGAAGAATTACTGTTCCAAATATCTGAAGGTTGTTATGGCAGTATTGCTGGCCGCAGCTTTTATTTTATTCTGGAATGAAAGATTATGTGAAGGTGGGAAAAACAGATATAGCGGTGGTTGAACTGTATGGAGATTATCCTGCAGTAAACCTGGCGAAGCAGATCTGGGAAAATTATCAAAGTAGTGATGAGATTACAGATTTCTGTTTTGTGTGGAATGGAGGAGTTCAGGGTGGTTACGAATCCAGAGGATTTCAGACAGACAAATGCACGGGTGACAGGCATTGTGGGAATGGCTGCTTTGTATGACCGACAGGCTGCTTTATTAGAAGAGAATGATGAAACCGGATGTGTGATCGATAAAGACACAGCCCTGGAGCTTTTCGGCAGTGAAAATTGTGCGGGAAGTCAGTTGACTGTGGGAGAGCAGATTTACGAAGTGCGAGGTGTGGTATTCTGGAATCAGCATACGATGCTTATCCGTCCGTTACAAAAAAAATCAGGTTTGTACTCAGGTTCTGATCAGAGGGAAAAAAAGGTCAGAATCTGGAGGGTGCTGCATCTGATTTTCTCGTGGGAAACGGACTATCCGGAATATTAGTGGATGACAGCTGGCTGGAAGTGATTTTGCCCTGGTTTCCAGTGGCTTTTCTTGTAATGCTTATAATAACTGTTTCCAGATGGCTGTATGAGATGGAGCACGGAACCTGGGAAAATGGAATTCAAAGAAATAGAGAAAAGAAAACTGATTTTAGAAAATGCAGTTGCTTTGTTATTAGAATTTTACTGTGGGGAATCGGTCTCTTTTTTGGCGTAAGGCTTTTATCCTATATTCCCCAGAGCTGGCTGCCGGACAAATGGTCAGATTTCTCTTTCTGGCCTGCGAAGCTCCGGAAAACAATGGAAGCTTTTCGCTGGTACATCATGTTCCCGAAAACTATGGCGCAGACGGAGCGGCTGATGAGCGGAATTGGCTGTATTATAAAATGTGGGGCAGCAGCACTGCTTATAGGGGCGGTGTAGGCTGTCTTTTTTTTCTTTTTTGCCAAAAAGAATTTTACAGATGAAGAAATATTTTTGGTACATTTTTTTTCGAGACTTTTCTTTAAAGTGTTTGCCAGACTGGAGCGCAGGTATTATAATAGACTTTAAGACCCGAATAGGGAAAGAAGATTTACAGTCGCTGTTTACAGGGAAAAAAGAACCAGCTGCCAGAAGAAAAGGCAGGACAGCGGCAAGTTTGTTACTGTTCATTGGTAAGGTTCGCGAAGCGTGTTGCTGTGAACGAAGTGAATAGTAACATGAGTTTTTATGAGATAAGGAGAGATTGAATGAGTAAAATTGCCATTGTAACGGACAGTAACAGCGGCATTACACAGGAGGAAGGACGCAGACTTGGAGTGTCTGTTATTCCTATGCCTTTTTTTATTAATGAGAAAATGTACCTGGAGGGGAATTACCCTGAGCCAGGATGAATTTTATCAGTGGCTGAAGTCGGATGCTTCTATTTCCACTTCCCAGCCAAGTCCGGGAGAGACTATGGGATTGTGGGATAATCTTTTGAAGGAATATGATGAGATCGTACAGATTCCCATGTCAAGCGGACTTAGCGCTACCTGCGCTACTGCTATGGGACTTGCCCAGGAGTATGAGGGCAGGGTGCACGTGGTAGATAATCAGAGAATTTCCGTAACTCCAGCGTCAGTCTGTGGAGGACGCGATTGCCCTTCGTGATGCAGGTAAGAGCGGAGCTGAAATTAAGAAGATCCTGGAAGAAGAGAAATTTAATTCCAGTATTTATATTACTTTGGAAACCCCGAAATATCTGAAAAAAGGCGGCAGGATCACACCTGGCTGCAGCTGCAATCGGTACCGTTTTGAATCTGAAGCCGGTACTGCAGATCCAGGGTGAAAAGCTGGATGCATTTGCCAAGGTAAGAGGCAAGAAGCAGGCCAGACGTACTATGCTAAAGGCTATGAAGGCAGATCTTGAGGGACGCTTTGCACCGTTTGTCCAGAATGGAGAAATGTGTCTTCAGGCAGCTTACACAGGTAATCCGGAAGAGGCAGAAGAGTGGAAGAAGGAGATACAGGAAACCTTTCCGGGTATGGAAATTCATATGGATCCGCTATCACTTAGTGTGGCATGCCATATCGGATATGGTTCCCCTGGCAATCGCATGTTCTAAGAAAGTGACTGCATAGAAGCTAAGAAATAGCTGTTACTTATAGAAAGTAATTGAAAAGAATTGATTTTTTTAGAAAAAATTCCGAAATAGAATTTATAATTTCGGAATGAATTCAGAAGAAAATAGAAGTATTCTCTCTGAGAAGGAAAAAATTTAGGAGGATTTATGAAAAAAACTTACAGACTACATGACAGAAGAGCTTTCTGTTGCATTTGAAAAAAGCAGGATACGATTCATCCTATGGTAAAGTAGGCGTTTCCAACCGTCCTGACCTTTGCGAATACCAGTGCAATGGTGCCATGGCGGGAGCCAAGGCTTATAAGAAAGCGCCGTTTATGATCGCAGATGACGTTGTTGGCAATCTGGCAGATTCCAAAGTATTTTCCATGAAAGAAATGGTAAAGCCCGGATTTATCAACCTGAAAAGTCAGCGAAGAGTTTCTTGCAGATTATCTGAAAAAGATGGAGAAGGATGAGAAGCTTGGTGCAGACACAGCCCAAAGAGCCGAAGACCATCGTAATCGATTACGGCGGACCGAATGTTGCCAAACCTCTTCATGTAGGTCATCTCCGTTCTGCAATTATTGGTGAAAGTATTAAGAGAATCGGTCGTTTCGTAGGCCATAAGGTGATCGGTGATGTTCATCTGGGAGACTGGGGTCCTTCAGATGGGACTGATCATTACAGAACTGAAACACAGAAAACCGGAGCTGGTTTATTTTGATGACAGCTATACAGGTGAATATCCTGCAGAGGCACCTTTTACCATCAGTGAGCTTGAGGAGATCTATCCATGTGCAAGCGGCAAGTCCAAAGAGGATGAAGCGTACAGAAACGAAGCTCTGGAAGCAACTCATCTTCTTCAGCAGGGCAAACCGGGATACATGGCTCTCTGGAACCACATTATGAGTGTTTCTGTTACAGACCTTAAGAGAAACTATGCGAATCTGAACGTATCCTTTGATCTGTGGAAAAAAAGAGTCTGATGCGCAGCCTTACATTCCGGACATGGTAGAGATGATGAAGGAAAAAAAAGGTTTTGCATATGAGGATCAGGGGAGCGCTTGTTGTAGACGTTAAAGAAGAGACCGATACCAAGGAAATCCCGCCATGTATGCTTCTGAAATCAGATGGAGCATCTCTTTATACTACTACAGACCTT
>VOFJ01001937.1_pt1 | contig 10834 bp, 12 predicted proteins | sample 5384081 | NCBI WGS metagenome assembly VOFJ01 (sample SAMN12384729, study PRJNA508395) | human gut metagenome | isolation source: healthy gut I | host: Homo sapiens | reverse complement strand
GCCATCAATGCCTTTTGGCAAAATAAAATGATGAAATTTTGAGCTGTGACGTTGTTTTGCGACGAAATTTCGTCCTGTGCGGGCCGCGTATCAGGCGGCGGCCCGGGCCGGTGGGGCTGATGGCAGTGACAAGGATCAGCTTGCCCTGCTTTTTGGCGTTGTGGATCAGCCGGTGGTCGATCTTGGCCTTGTAGCGGCCATAGGGGATCACACTTTCGTCCTCCAGACCCAGCTGAGCTGCGATCTGGGTAATAGGCTTCATTTTGGCTTCCTGCGCGATCTCGATATCGGTCTTCATACAGACATCCTCCTTGATAGCAAAAAAAGGACAATTGCGCAAGGCTGCCCAGACGGTCGGCATTGACATCCCCAGCACCCCTGCACTGTGGTGCTCCACAAGGTTCCGTCAGCAGGGATGCGGTCTATGCTGTAAAGATAGCACACCACCGGGGTGTTTGTCAAGGAGGTACAGTTACAAAAATCACCCATAAATGCATAAAATTTTTTGCGTTATCCAAGGGTTTGTGCTATACTTATTCTGGGTTATTATGAAAACAACGACAGAAAGCAGGAAATCCATATATGCTGCAAAACCCTCAGTTACATTATCTGGACAACGCGGCCACCACCATCGTAGCGCCGGAGGTGGCGGACGTCATAAACAAGGCCATGCGGGAGCATTGGGCAAATCCTTCCAGCCTGTATGGCCCGGGCGCGCGCAGTGAAGAAGCCCTGAACGCCGCCCGCGCCGCCGTAGCGCGCACGCTGGGCTGCAAAAGCCGGGAGCTGTATTTTACCTCCTGCGGCAGTGAGAGCAACAATCTGGCGCTGCTGGGTGCGGTGCAGACCCGCACCTTCGGCAAGGGCATCGTGGTGTCCGGCTTCGAGCACCCCAGTGTGCAGCGCCCGCTGGAGCGGCTGGCAAAGCAGGGCTATGATGTTACCGTGGTAGCCCCCCGGGCAGACGGCACGCTGGACATTGCCGCCATGCTGGAGCGGGTGGACAAAAACACCATCCTTGTAGTCTGCATGATGGTGAACAACGAGATCGGCACCCGCAACGATGTGGAGCGCCTTGCCGCCGAGGTGAAGCGCCGCAACAGCCGCACCATCGTCCATGTGGACGCGGTGCAGGCGTGGATGCGTGTGCCCATCAAGTTGGACAACATCGATACGCTCTCGGTGAGCGGCCACAAGATCCATGCCCCCAAGGGCATTGGTGCGCTTTACCTTTCCGACCGGCTGGTGCAGGCCTTCCAGCCGCCCTATCTGGGCGGCGAGCAGGAGCGGCAGATGCGCCCCGGCACCGAAAACCTGCCCTATGCTATGGGTCTGGCCGCAGCGGCCACCCGTCTGGCAAAGACTATGAAGAGCCGGGACACCGCCATGCGTGCGCTGAACCGGCAGCTGCGGGAGGGGCTGAAAGCCTTCCCGGAGGTGGTCATCAACAGCCCGGAGAACGCCGTGCCCGAGGTGCTGAACTTCAGCGAGATGTGCATCAAGAGCGAGACGATGCTGGCTTTTCTGGCCGAGGAGCAGATCTACGTTTCCTCGGCCAGTGCCTGCGGGCGGGGCCAGCCCAGCCACACGCTGGCGGCCATGGGCCGCGACCCGCTGGCCATCGACACTGCCATCCGGGTGTCCTTCTGCGCCGACAACACCCCGGAGGATGTGGATGCTTTCCTCAACCGCTTCGAGGACGGCATGAAGCACTTGCAGAAGATCAGAAAGTAAAAACAGAAGCCGCAGAACGGCTGACAGTTTCTCTGAGGACCGTCCGCTGGGGTGGGACCCTGTTGCCCGCAGGGCAATAGGGCGGGCGATGGAATGGCCCGATTCGTGTCCGAAGAGAAAGCTGTCAGCCGTTCTATGGGAAGATGCAGTTTGCCTGCGCGACCCTAATGCGTGAAAGGGTGAATGGAAAATGACCGCAGTCATTTTCCATTCATAGAGTAAAACAATTTTTCCGCTGAATATGGCCAGAGCGAAAGCGGAGGCCATTATAAATCCCACATCAGGAGATGCAACATTTATGAAGGAAATTATTATGGGCTATCAGGGCGAAATGTCCCTGAAAGGCCTCAATCGCAACCAGTTCGAAGCAGCCATGATGAAGATTCTGCGCTACCGTCTTAAGACGGTGGGCAAGTTCAAGGTGTACTGCACCCAGTCCACTTTTTATATGGAACCTGAGGAAGAGGACGTGGATATGGATCTTGCCTTTGAGCGGGTCAGCAAGGTGTTCGGCCTTGCCGCGCTCAGCCGCGCCGTGGTGTGCGAAAAGGATTTCGATACCATCTGCCAGACCGCCGAGGACTATCTGGGCAGCGCGCTGCACGGCATCCGTACCTTCAAGGTGGAAGCCCGCCGCGCCGACAAGACCTACCCCATGACCAGCCCGGAACTGATGCGGGAGCTGGGTGCCTATCTGCTGGGCAAACACAACTACCTCAAGGTGGATGTGCATAACCCGCAGTTCAAGGTCATCGTGGAGATTCGAGATTACGGTGCGTATATTCACGGCCCAAAAATACCGGGTGAGGGCGGTCTGCCCGTGGGCACCAGCGGCCGTGCCCTGAATATGCTCTCTGGCGGCATCGACAGCCCGGTGGCAGCTTATCGCATGGCAAAGCGCGGTCTGGCACTGGATCACATCCATTTCGCGTCCCCTCCGTATACTTCTGAGCGTGCAAAACTAAAAGTAAAGGCTCTGGCACAGCTCATCACCGTGTATACCGGCAGCGCCAACCTGTTTGTAGTGCCCTACACAAAACCCCAGGAGTACATTCGGGATAATGCTCCGGATGTGCTGTTCACGGTGCTGATGCGCCGCAGCATGATGCGCATTGCCAACGTTATCGCCCAGAACAGGGCAGCGAGGCCCTTATTACCGGCGAGAGTCTGGCGCAGGTAGCCAGCCAGACCGTGAAGGCCATCCAGTGCACCGATGCCGCGCAGGATCTGCCCATCCTCCGCCCGCTGATCGGCATGGACAAGACCGAGATCGTCGAGACGGCCCGCCACATCGGCACCTTCGAGACGAGCATCCTGCCCTACGAGGACTGCTGCACCATCTTCACCCCGCCGCACCCGAAGATCCGCCCGGAACTGGCCGAAATTCTGGAAGCCGAAGCCGCCATGCCCGGCCTTGCCGCGCTGGAAGCCGAAGCAGCAGAGAGCGCCGAGCGTATCCGCATCCGTATCACCGATCAGGTCGAATTTGAGGGGGTAAGTCAACCATGACAGCAGAGATCATCAGTGTGGGCACCGAGCTGCTGCTCGGCAACATTCTGAACACTAACGCCCAGTATCTGAGCTGCGAGCTGGCCGCACTGGGCATTACAGTCCAGCGCGAGAGCACTATCGGCGATAACCACGGCCGTCTGGCAGATTTTGTCAACGAGGCAAAGCAGCGGTGCGACCTGCTGGTGTTCACCGGCGGGCTGGGCCCCACGGCGGACGACCTGACCAAGGAGACGGTGGCCGCCTGCTTTGGCGACACCCTTACCTTTGACCCGGAGGAGTGGCAGAAGATCGTGGACTTCTTTACCCGCACCGGGCGTGAGACCACCCCCAACAACCGCAAGCAGGCCATGGTGCCGGTGCACGGGCATAAGGTGGTCAACCACCACGGCACCGCGCCGGGCGCATGGTTCGAGCAGGACGGTCACTGTGCCGTGCTGATGCCCGGCGTGCCCCATGAGATGAAGGCCATGTGGGAGGAAAGCGTGCGCCCGCTGCTGCTGGCGCGGCAGAGTTGTGCTCTGCACAGCCTGACGCTGCGGGTGCTGGGCGGCGAGAGCAATCTGGAGTACCGGGTGCGTGCGCTGCTGGAAAACCCGAACCCCACCGCTGCTATCTACTGCAAGACCGGCGAGTGCGAGATCCGCATCACCGCCCGGGCACAGAATGACGCCGAGGCGCAGACCATGTGCCGCGCCTACGCCAAAAAGTTCTATGATCTGCTGGGCGATGCGGTGTATGATGAGGATGTCGCCGGGTTGGAAGAGACGGTGGTGCATACGCTGCGGGCCAACGGCCTGACCATTGCCACCGCCGAAAGCTGCACCGGCGGCATGATCGCGCAGCGCCTGACCAGTGTGTCCGGCGCAAGCGAGGTGTTCGGCTACGGCTTTGTGACCTACTGGGAGCAGGCCAAGGCGAAGCTTGTCGGGGTGGACCCGGCGGTCATTGCGCAATATAATGTGGTGTCGGCTCCCGTGGCGGCGCAGATGGCGCTGGGCGCGGCAAAGGCCGCCGGTGCGGATATCGCGGTCAGCGTTACCGGTCTGGCAGGCCCCGGCGGCGGCGATGCCGTCCGGCCTGTGGGCACGGTGTATCTGGGTGCGGCCTGCGGCGAGACCGTCTATGTAAAAAAGCTGTTTGTCTCCCGTCCGGACCGTGCGCTCATCCGCGCCCGCGCCGCACAGACTGCGCTGGAAATGGCGCTGCGGCTGGCACAGGGCAAAGTTCCTGCAGATACCCCGCCACTGGCAAAACGCGCCTGGCATGATGCTGCGGCTCTGACGGCACTGGACAGCACCTTCCTCAAGGGTTAATACGAGCGGCCCCGGGCCGCGGGGGTGAAGCAGTTGGTACACGAAGAAAAAACGCAGACCACCTGTGTGCTGCGTCTGTTTGGCGCACCGCTGTGGGCAGTACAACAGGCAGTGCAGCAGACAGGACTTGCTGCCCAGTGCCGCAGCCGCGGTGCAGAAACACTGGCTGCGCTGCAGGCAGAAACGCCCGCGGCATTGAGCAAGGCGCGGAAAGCGCTGGCAGACCGCTTTGCGGCAGAGCTGTACGGAGAAGGGGAGATGACCCTTGTTCATGCAGCGGTGCAGGCGCTGGAAACGCACCGCAGGCTGCTGGTGTGCTGCGATGCCGATGCAGGCACCCTGCTGGAAGCCCGGCTGGAAACGGTGCCGGGCGCGGAAAAAGTGTTTGATTTTGGAGCCATGAGCTATGCCGATGCAAAGGTGCGGGAAAAGCTGAGCGCAAAGGTCTGCCGGGTCAAGGGCGGGCCGGTGCCGGCAAAGCTTACCCGTGTGCGGGCAGCGCAGCGCCTTGTGGGTGCAGACTTTGCAGCTGGGTGTCTGGAGCGCGCCGAGGACACGGTGCTGTTTCTGGGCAGCCGGAAAGGCTGCTGGGTGCGCACGGTGGCCAATGCAGATACGCCTGCTTTGTGGCTGCTGGACATGATCCGTCGTGCTGCATCCGGTCTGCCGCAGGCGGCGGGGACAAGCTGGCAGAAGTATGGCAGGGGCGGTCCATCCCGACAGATGCCCTGACGGCGCAGCGCCTGCCGGACAAGCCGGAGCCGGATGCACCGACAGCAGCGCCGCGCAAACGGCACAGGGTGCGGAATGCCCTGATTTTTCTGCTGGTTCTGGCACTGGCCGCGTTTGCCGCTGCGTGGTATTACACCGGCGGCGACCTTGCCGCCCTGCCGCAGCAGCTGCAAAGCCTTGGGGCCGACAGCCTGCCCCATGCAGGGGCCAAAAACTGATATAAAAAGACCCCGGAGGGTGTGAACCTTCCGGGATTTTTTTGTTTATAAAGGCGATTTTTTAAGAGATGCAGTGTGCTGCTCCGAACCCATCCGTGAAAAAAACCACCGGAAAATCCGCAGATTTTTCGGTGGTTCAAATAAATGATAAATTTTCCGAATGGTTATGCCTTGTGGTCGCTCAGCCAGCGCAGGCCCATATAGGCATAGGCTGCTGCGCCCTCGTACAGCACGCTGTCGTCAAAGCGCACCTTGGGGTGGTGCTGGCCGTAAACATAGCCCTCCTTGGCGTTGCCGGCGGAGAGGAACATGCTCACAGTGGGCACTTCGTGGCTCACAACAGGCGAAGTCCTCACTGCCGCCGCCGGGTTTGCCGCCGGTGAGGGAGGTCATGTCCATGGCACCACGGCCCAGCAGTTCGGTCATATAGGTCAGGGCATTCTTGGCAAGAGGCGTATCCACCACCATGCAGGGGCAGAAGTCGCTGAACTCCACATCAGCAGTGCAGCGGAAGGCCGCCGCCACGCCCTGCGCGATCTCGGTCATGCGCTGGTGGATCTGCTCGCTCACGGCACCTTCGGGGTCCACCGTGCGGATAGTGCCCCACATATCGGCAGAATCCGGGATGACATTGGATGTCTTGCCAGCCTTCAAACCGACCCGTAGTGAACACGCCGAACTTGGCGGGGTCCAGCTCACGGCTGTTGATCTCCTGCAGGGCGATGTGGATGTGGGCCGCTGCAGTGATGGGGTCGATGCAGGCGTTGGGCATGGAGCCATGGCCGCCCTTGCCGTGTACGGTGATGTGGTACTGCTCGCAGCTTGCCATGGTGATGCCGCCGCCCGGCACCAGCACGTCGCCCAGAGGCAGAGGCATCCCGGCCAGCACATGGAACATGACCGCCGCGTCCACTTTCGGGTTTTCCAGCAGGCCGTTTTTCAGCATGTCCAGCGAACCCTGAAAGATCTCCTCTGCGGGCTGGAATTCCAGCTTGACGGTGCCCTCGATCTCGTCCTCATGCTCTTTGAGCAGCTTTGCCGCACCCAGCATCATGGCGGTGTGCATATCGTGGCCGCAGCCGTGCATCTTGCCCGGAATCTCGGAAGCAAATTCCTCACCGGATTCTTCCTGAATGGGCAAAGCATCCATGTCGCCACGCAGCAAGATGGTCTTACCGGGGCGCTTTGCCGCCTGCTAGCGCAAGTACGCCGCATCTGCCGCAGTCCTGCGGAGTATAGCCCATCTCGGTCAGCGCCTGTTTCACCAGCGCGCGGGTCTTTGGCAGGTCGAAGCCCACCTCCGGGTGCCGGTGCAGCGTCCGCCGCCATTCCTGCAGCTGGGGGTTCCAGCTGCTTTGCAGCTTCCAACAGCTTTTCCGGTGTGATCATTTCAAAATCAACTCCCTCTTATTTTATAAAGAAAACCCTCTGACCCGGGCATTGGCCGTGACGGAGAGGGCTCTTTTACTTAGTTCTCGTCCGTCGGGGTGCCTTCCGGATGATATTTGGCACAGGTGCACTTTTTCCACTTCAGGCCGCTGCCGCAGGGGCAGGGGTCGTTGCGGCCGATCTTGATCACCCGCACGGGCTGGCCCTTGGGGGCACCCTTTACGCCGGGTGCACCGTTGCCGGGCACAAAGCCCTCGCCGGTGGGCTTTGCCACCTGTTCACGCTTGGGGGCAGCACCGGCCTGACGGATCTCGATGGACAGCAGCATCTTCACACTGGACTCGCGGATGGAATCCACCATCTGGTCGAACATGTCAAACCCCTCGATGCGGTACTCCACCACAGGATCCTTCTGGCCGTAGCCGCGCAGCGCAATGCCCTGCCGCAGCTGGGTCCATGTTGTCGATGTGGTCCATCCACTGCCGGTCCACGCACTTGAGCAGACAGATGCGCTCCAGCTCACGCATGAGCGGAGTACCGTAGCGCTGCTCCTTTGTCGTTCAGGATGTCCATGCCGCGGTCATAGAGCTGGTCGGCAATGCCCTCGCGGGAGATGGTGTCAAAGTCGGCCACGGCGTAGCGGAAGTCTTCGTCCGTGGTCAGCCAGCCCTGATAGTGGCGGCGCAGGGCACCAAAGTCCCAGTCATCCTTCACGTCACCGGCCAGGAACTGAGCGCAGCTGGAATCGATGTTCTCGCGCAGCATCTTGTGCATCTCGGTGCTGATGTCCTCGCCGTCCAGCACCTTGCGGCGCTGACCGTAGATAATCTCGCGCTGGCGGTTCATCACGTTGTCGTATTCCAGAACGTGCTTGCGGATCTCGAAGTTGCGGCCTTCCAGCTTCTTCTGGGCGCTTTCCAGCGTGTTGGTGATCATGCGGTTCTCGATGGGAGTGTCCTCGTCGATCTTGAGGGTATCCATCAGGCTGGAGACGCGGTCGCCGCCGAACAGACGCATCAGGTCGTCTTCCAGGCTCAGGTAGAAGCGGGAGGCACCCGGGGTCGCCCTGACGGCCCGCACGGCCGCGCAGCTGGTTGTCGATGCGGCGGCTCTCGTGGCGTTCGGTGCCGATGATGAACAGACCGCCTGCCTTGCGCACCTCGTCAGCTTCGGCATCGATGGCGGGCTTGTACTGGGCATACAGCTCATCGAAGCGCTTGCGGGCCGCCAGGATGTTGGCGTCCTCGGTGTCACCGTGACCGTTGGCCTCGGTCAGCAGCAGCTCCACCCCTTTCGGGTCGGCGTCTTCGGGCTTTTCGGGATCCAGCAGGTTCTCGCAGAAGTGCTCTTTCCGCATCTGGGCCTTGGCCATGAACTCGGCGTTGCCGCCCAGCATGATATCGGTACCACGGCCTGCCATGTTGGTGGCAATGGTAATGGCACCTTCTTGCCGGCCTGTGCCACGATCTCGGCCTCACGCTCGTGGTTCTTTGCGTTCAGCACGTTGAAGTCGCGGGTGTGGTTCTGCAGCATCTTGGCCAGCGTCTCGCTCTTTTCGACGCTGACGGTACCCACCAGCACCGGCTGGCCGTTCTTGTGGCACTCCATGACCTGCTGGATGACCGCGTTGTACTTGCCGTTGATGGTCTTGTAGATGGCGTCCGGATAATCGATGCGCTGCTTGGGGCGGTTGGTGGGCACGTCCACCACGTTGAGGCCGTAGATCTCGTTGAACTCGTCAGCCTCGGTCATGGCGGTACCGGTCATGCCGGCCAGCTTATCATACATGCGGAAGTAGTTCTGGAAGGTGATGGTGGCCAGCGTCTTGCTCTCGGCGGCGATCTTGACGCCCTCCTTGGCCTCGATGGCCTGGTGCAGCCCCTCATTGTAGCGGCGGCCCAGCATCAGGCGGCCGGTGAATTCGTCGACGATGATGACCTGACCATCATCCTTGACCACATAGTCGATATCCCGCTGCATGACGCCGTAGGCCTTGATGGCCTGGTCGATGTGGTGGGCCAGGGTCATGTTCTCGGCGGCGGCCAGGTTCTCGATGTTGAAGTAGGCCTCGGCTTTCTTGATGCCGCTGGCCGTCAGGGTGCAGGTCTTGTGCTTTTCGTCCACAACGTAATCACCATCTGTCTGCTCATCGGTAGAGACCTTGTCTTCCAGCTCTACCACCACGCTCTTGCGCAGGGTGCGGACGAAGCGGTCCACCTGTGTGTACAGGCTGGAAGAGTCCTCGCCGCGGCCGGAGATGATCAGCGGGGTGCGGGCCTCATCGATCAGGATGGAGTCCACTTCATCGACGATGGCATACACATGGCCGCGCTGCACCATCTCCTGTTTATAGATCGCCATGTTGTCCCGCAGGTAATCGAAGCCCAACTCGTTATTGGTGCCGTAGGTGATATCGGCGGCATAGGCGGCGCGGCGTGCATCACCGTCCTCATGCCCTGTGCGATCAGGCCGACAGAAAGGCCCATCCAGCGGTAGAGATTGCCCATCCATTCGCTGTCACGGCGGGCGAGGTATTCATTGACGGTGACGACATGCACGCCCTTACCGGAGAGGGCATTGAGGTAGGCGGGCAGGGTGGCCACAAGAGTCTTGCCTTCACCGGTCTGCATCTCGGAAATGTCGCCGCGGTGCAGCGCGATGCCGCCGGTAATCTGAACGGGGAAGTGCTTCATGCCAAGCACGCGCCATGCGGCTTCGCGGCAGACGGCAAAGGCATCGGGCAGGATATCATCGGTGGTCTTGCCGTCGGCCAGCTGCTGCTTGAACACAGCGGTCTGTGCCTGCAGGTCGGCATCCGGACATGGCGGCATATTTTTCCTTCCAGAGCCAGCACCTGCTTGGCAATGGGGTTGATCTTTTTTCAGCTCCCGGTCCGAGAAGCTGCCAAAGAGTTTTTCAACAAGGGACATTGGTAACACCTCATAGATCAAATTCGGGAAAATGCTTCCCGGAGATAGACATAACAATACTACTATATGATACACCAAAGCGGCAGACGCGTCAAACCTGCAAGGTTATTTTAGCCGGTTTTTGAATGAATTTTCTGTAAATTTGCGCTGGAAGGGGGGCATAAAAGGAAAAAAGATATGTGGTGGAGGCGAACAGCCTCGCCCTCTCCGTCTGCTCCCGCTGGTCGCATCCACCTCCCCCAAAGTGGGAGGCCTTGGCAATCCACGCAAAGTTTCCGGTTTCGCCAGAGGCTCCCCCCTTTGGGGGAGCTGGCGAGCGGAATGCGAATGCGAGACTGAGAGGATGAAGTGCACCAGCTAAATCAAAACCCAATATGAGAAGCTGAATGAACTGGCTAAACGAAAAGAAACCATCGTCAGCACTATCAACGAACAGGGGAAAATGAATCCTGAACTACAAAAGCGCATTGATGAAACATGGGACAGCACCATTCTTGAAGATATATCTACCTACCCTATAAACCCAAACGCCGTACGCGTGCAGAAGTAGCCCGCCAGAAAGGTCTGGAACCACTGGCAACTCTACTGATGTTACAGCGGGAACCGAATCCGGAGAAGCGTGCAGAAACATACGTCAAAGGAGAAGTGAAAGATGCGGAAGATGCATTGAAAGGAGCACGGGATATCATTGCAGAACAGGTCAGTGAAGACGAACAGGCACGCAACACCGTGCGTTTTGCCTTCTCCCGGCAAGCCGTCATCACCGCCAAAGTAGTGAAAGGAAAAAGAACGGAAGCTGTAGAAGCCAAATTAGTTTTGAATTCAGTAACTCCCAAAAAATGCACTTATCCAATGGTTTTGGGCAAGCCGAAGGGGGCTTTGGGAGTCAGCATCCCTGATGATGCAAAGAGCCGTGGAACGTGGGGAACGCCGCGTTTCGTCCACGACGATGCTTGGGCATCCAGTCCCAGCCGGCAGCAATACGTAACTGAACCAGCGCCACCGA
>VOFJ01001939.1_pt1 | contig 10839 bp, 19 predicted proteins | sample 5384081 | NCBI WGS metagenome assembly VOFJ01 (sample SAMN12384729, study PRJNA508395) | human gut metagenome | isolation source: healthy gut I | host: Homo sapiens | reverse complement strand
CAGACTGTCTAACAATTAAGAAAAAAATGCTATAATAAAACTACCAAATACAGTATCGTAGGGGGATTCGTTATGGCATATATTGTTGGCGCAGATAGATATCAAACAAGAATGGTAACCACTTCATTAGATGACTTAATAAGTAAGGATAATTCTGTCCGAGTAATAGATTCTTATGTAGAATCCTTAAATTTAGAAAATCTGGGTTTTATAGAGTATAGTGGTAGGAATCGAGGACAATCACCTTATCGCCGATCTGATTTATTAAAAACTTCATATCTATGGTTATTTAAATAAGATTCGTTCTAGCAGAGCATTGGAAACAGAAGCAAAACGCAACCTGGAATTAATGTGGCTGGTAAACTGCATAACACCTGATCATGGTACTATTGCAGGGTTTGTTCAGAAGAACAATGCTGCGTTTCATAATACATTACGAAATCTTACCCTTATTCTCAAAGGTTGGGGACTCATTGATGGCGAACTGATTGTTATTGATGGAACAAAGATCCATGCTCAAAACAGCAAGCATAATTGTATTACGCAAAGCGGTTTATATAAAAAAAATCGAATATGCAGAAGCTCAGATAAATGCATATCTTATGGCAATCGCTAAAGATGAGGTGACGGCAGATGACCTTACAGATAAACTAAAAAACATATCAAGAGCTAAAAAGAACAGTATCTTATACAAAAACAGGAATTAAAAAGATGAAGGACTGGAACAAAAGAGTTTGACAGATCCTGATTCAAGAAGGATGAAAAAATAACGGTTCATTGGATATCTGCTACAATGTACAGTCTGTTGTAGATACAAAGGAATCATTTTGTTGTAGATATTTCGACGACTAATGATATAAATGATCAAAACCAGCTTTACACTATGGCACAAAAAGCATCCGAACTTTTAGAAAAAGAGTCTTCTACAGTTCTGGCAGATACAGGTTATTATAACGGAACGGAGATAAAAAACTGTGTTGACGCCGGAATGAATGTCTTTATAAAAAAAGCTAAAGCGAATAATGCTACAAAGGATAATGAATTTCGCAAAGAAAAAAGTTTATATATAATGGTGAAACTGATGAATATACATGCCCGGCAGGAAATAGATTACGATTTTTTGAAAATACTTCGAAGAATGGTATGAAGTATCGCAAATATAAGTGTACAGACTGCAATTCATGCAAATATAAAAAAGACTGCACTACTTCTTCATCTGGAAGAACGATACAGCGTTGGGTATATGAAGATGTTCTTGAAACTGTGTATAATGAAACACTAAATAATAACGAGGTTTATAAACAGAGAAGATGTATCGTGGAGCATCCGTTTGGGACTATAAAAAGAAGTCTCGGATATAGTTTCTTTCATCGACGCAGACAAGAGAATGTTGACGCAGAAGCTGCATCTATGTTTATCGCTTATAACTTTAAGCGATTATTAAGCATGTTTTCAACAGAAGAATTAGTAACGAAGTTTGAATAATGTATGATGTAACAGAGTAAAACACATGTAATTCATGTGAAAAACAAAGATAAAATGGTATTAAAAAATCGAAGATAAAAATACCGTCTACATCAGACTGAATTTTTTGAATTGTTAGACAGTCTGACGTACGGTGCTGTGGAGAGGACGGCGGTTAGTCACCGCCTCCTACTCGATGTTTGTAAATTTTTTCTTTATTTGAAGTGAAAATCCCCATTAAGTCGTTGATTACAGTAAAGGGCAGACCATATTGTATAATGCTTGAAAAGAAAACGAGGTGACAATTTATGCTGACGCTGTTATTTATCATTTTAATGTTTGGTATATTTGGCAAAATGATCGGACTTGCCTTCCGCGCAACCTGGGGAATTACGAAAATCTTTTTTCGTCTGATATTCCTTCCCCTTGTCCCGATCGGATTAGTTCTGGGAGGTCTGATCTACATAGCACTTCCCCTTCTTGTGATAGTTGGGATTATCATGCTGGTATTGATGTAATATATTGATAGAATAAAAAATAGATGAAAATACAATCGAAAATATGTTCACTTTGCCGGATGACAAAAAGCGACAGATATGGTAGTATAGATACATCAACGAAAGAGAAATACGAAAAACACTTAAGAAATCTGAGATACGAAAGAAAGCCATAAAGCACAAAAGAATCTAAAAATACAAAAGAACCTAAAAGTACAAAAAGAACTTAGAAAAGAACTTAGAAGTACGAAAGTTCTGTGTTTCACCAAAGATTTATAAATTACTAAAGATTCATAAGCTGCTAAAGATCAACCAAAAATACCTAAGATCAATAAGAAAAAACGAAAGATTTTCGAAACACATCCGATAAAATTATAACAAGACATCAAAAAAATGGCTGGGAACTAGTTTCCCAGCCATAAATCATAACAATGTCGAATTAATCCCGTTTGAAGAATAATGTTACTGTTAACTGGTAATATTCCGCGAGGTGTTTTTATGAATAAAGTTCACAGAAAACCCGAGAATAATTTATCCTGTTCAGGCTAAATTGGAAATTTATAGCCCTTTTATAATAAAATAATGTATACTGAAAGAACATCATAAACAAAAGTTACAGAGAAAATAAAAGTATTAGGAAGTTATAAAATGAACAGGCAGCAGGCAATGAAGCTTCTTGGCATTACCCAGGAAGATGATGAAAGAGAAATTAAGCGAAAATATCATAAAATGATCAGCCGTTTTCATCCGGACTCATTGAATGAAGTAGGGGAAGCCCATATTCAGCGCGCACAGGAGATAAATGAAGCGTATCGGATACTGAGCCAGAGCGATAGCCGGGGAAATGCAGAACGTATATGGGGACGGAAGTTTATGGAACAGAGGCTCATGGCGCAGACAATCATAAATCTGGGAAGAGGGAACAGCATCAGGAATGGTCTGGTGAATGGAACGAGGCTGCTTTTATACTGGGAATATTTATCTGCACTATAGTATGAATCTTTCTGAAGCAAGAACGAAAAAGGAAGCCCAGGGGAAACTGTATTATCCAAATGGGCCTGTGGAAAATATATGTGGGATCCGGAGGAAGAGGATTTCCGCGCTTTTTCTTACAGTATTCGTCATGCAGCCGCAGCCCTTGAGAACGGAGAATGCCGTAAACGCAGAAGACTTTATCTTTCGGTACCAGATTGAAAGAATACCGTTTCATCCAGGCGAAGCTGTTTGAATATCTTTCTATGCAATATGTGAACCCATTGCTGGTTCTGGATTCCCCTGATGAAACCAGAGCACAGATAGAAAAGGTCAGAGAATTTATCGGGTTAAAGCATTTCTGGCGGCAGCCGCATCCCCGGAAGGCAGGCTTATAGCAAGTTTGCAGTCTGGCGAATATCTGTTTCCAAAAAGCTTTCCATGGGAATCAGATTCAGCTTATGAATAAAGACAAACAGGTATTGGGGTATCTTCATATGGAAGATGACCGGCTGTATTTTTTTGCATTATTCCTCTTCTGAAGAGGCATGCAGCGCAGGTGAAATTTCTGGTGCAGGAAGAAGGCGGTGGAACAAATGAAAAAAAATGAAGGAATTAATAATACGACGAATAGTAGTAACTTTTAGAAATAGCGGCAGAGGAATAAAGCGTGGAAACAATAAGCTGAAAGTTAATATAGATTTCTATTTTCGTTTAGAGGATGAGAACTATACGTATAATAGTTCAGAGCTTAATTTGAAAAATTGCAGAAATATTGAATGGATATGAGAAGTATTTGCGAAAATATGATCCGGAACAGGACCAGTTTTGTGATCTGTTTGCCCGCCTGTCCCGCTCGAATTTTCGCAGTCGTTTTCGTCTGAAGGATAAGGATATACAAAGTATATCCGGGAAAAGGAATGGATACCATCCGCAGTCATGCCTCAGATTTTTGAAAGTGAACACGTCTGGCTCCGGCTCAGATTCCCAATGATGGCAAACAGACTCAATGCGCGGGCACCCTGTGGCTCCTGGCTCAGCATGCTACTGGCTGCTGCTGTCGGGGGATGCTTGTATAAGTGCATAGAATTCCAGCAGGAGTGCGGCTCACAGAAGAGCAGCAGGAATACATAGTAGATGTGTTGATGGCATGGATTGAGAGAGAATATAACAGAAATGCATAGGGCTATGAAGTTGGTTTTTTATATATACAATCGGTAATAGTAAGGTATATGAAATATATAGTTTAACTGGAATTTTGAGAAGATAAGAATGGGGGAACGGTTTATGAGAATATTTCACTTATCAGATTTACACATTGGCTTGAAATTAATCAATCGTGATCTCAGAGAAGATCGAGGAATATATACTGGATCAAATAATTCAGAAGGCCGCAGAGAAAGTGCCTGATGCGATCGTGATCGCAGGGGACATCTATGACAAAAGCAGTTCCGTCTGCAGAAGCAGTGGAGGTGTTTGATCATTTTATCGGAAAGCTGCGAAATGCAGTTCCGATTCTGTAATTATGATGATCAGTGGAAATCACGACAGCGCACCCCGTGTGAACTGTTTTCGGGTGTACTTGACCGTCAGAAAATTTATATGATCGGAATACCGCCTCAGACAGAAGAAGATCATATTGAGAAAGTGGTACTCCAGGATGAATATGGTCCGGTGAATTTTTATTTGCTTCCCTTTGTGAAGCCTTCCATGGTGAAGCTGATCACTGGCACAGATGAGAATGGAAATAATCTTTCTTACAATGATACGATCCACAGACTGATAGAACGTGAACAGGTCAACATAGACCAGAGAAACATTCTGGTCAGCCATCAATTCTATCTGCCCATGGGGGAGAATGCAGAAGAAATTGAACGAATGGACTCTGAGATCCGGACAGTAGGAAATATTGACCAGGTGTCAGCCGATATTCTGCAGAAATTTGACTATGCGGCACTGGGACATATTCATAAGCCAATGAAAGCAGGCGGCGAGTTTTATCGCTATTGTGGAACGCCGCTGGCATGCTCTGTAAGTGAAGCAGGTCAGAATAAAGGAATTATAATGGTTGACATAAAACAAAAGGGAGAAATCACTACAGAAGTAATTCCACTGGAACCGCTGCGCCAGATAAAAGGTGATCAAGGGAGATTTAGAGAGTGTTCTGGCACAGCGCTGTAAAGATTATGTGACAGTAATTCTTACGGATAAGGTGGATTTGGACGTAATTGATATGCAGGATCGTCTGCGTCTGGCTTTTCCAGGGCTTTTAGAGATACGCCGTGAGACTGTGCGGCAGGCTGATTATACCAGACATGCAGACAGTGAGCGTGAATTGAATCCATTTGAACTTTGCTGCCAGTTCCTCGGAAATGCAGATGCGGAAGAACAGGAAATTCTTCAGGAGGTTATCAATACAGTACAGGAGGTGGCGAAATGAGACCTGTGAAACTTACCATGCAGGCGTTTGGTTCCTACGGAAAACTGACACAGATCGATTTTCAGGAGCCGAATCAGAATCTGTTTCTTGTGACCGGAGACACCGGAGCAGGAAAAACAACTATATTTGATGCCCTTGTATTTGCTCTTTACGGTGAAGCCAGCTCCAGTACAAACAAGAAAGATGGTGTTGTACTGCAAAGCCAGTATGCAGAGTTGAACGTTGAACCATTTGTAGAGCTTGTTTTTTCCGAAGGGACAGGAGAAAATAGCCTGCTGTATACTGTCCGCCGTGTTCCCAGACATCTGAAGCTTCTGACAAGAGGGGCGGGGAAAAATACAGGAAGTCGTGAAGTACCGGGGGGCTGTCAGCCTGATCATGCCAGATGGTACCGAATATCCACAGAAGGAAGCTGACAGCAAGCTGGGGGAGATCCTCGGTCTTACCAAAAGCCAGTTTATGCAGGTTGCCATGATCGCTCGGGAGAATTTATGGAGCTTCTTCGTGCAAAATCTGATGATAAGAAAGTCATCTTCCGGAAGCTGTTTAACACTGAATTATACCAGAATATTGTGGACGAGCTGATGAATCGCAAGCGTTCCCTGGAAAAAGAGATTGCCCAGATCAAAACTGCATGTCAGACTGAAGCTGCCCATGTGGTAATTCCCCAGGAATATGACCAGTGGCAGGAAATAGAAGGGCTAAAAAAAGCAGGTTTTGAATGGGGAAATTGTAGTGATGGATTGCTTTCTGGATCATCTGGGCGAGTTATGCAGAACACTGGAGAAAAGTGTGAATTTTACCTCGAAAGAATTACAATCCGCATCAAAACTCCGCGACGAAAAAAAAAAGGGATATCTACAACAGTTCCATTCAGCTGACGAATTTATATGTGCAGCTGGAAAGCGCTGAGGTTCAGCTTTCTGAATGTGGGAAAGTGGAAGCACAAATAGGGGAAAAGACCATTCTGTCAGAGAAAATTAAGAAAGCATACGAAATAAAAGGCGAATACGCACGCTGTCAGGATGCCTTGCGTAATATGCAGACATGTGAGAGTGCCTTAAAGGAGCAGCAGGAACGAGCTCCTTTATTAAAAGAACAGTCACAATCTGTCATTCAGACAGCGAAGGCGGTGAAAGAAACGGCAGAGAAGGAGCTTAAGGCGTACACCACTATTTATGAGCGCGTGAATAAAGAAGTGAAGCTCCTTAAGCAGATCAAGGAAGCAGAAAAAAAAGACCAGCCAGCAAAATCTGACCGCAGCGCAGGCCGCAGACCGCAAAGCCAGAGAAGATCTGGAGAAAATGGAGAAGCAGGAAGCAGACTGGAGGGCTCAGTCAGAGAAGCTGACCGACACTAATGAGAAAATTGCTGTCTGGAAAGGGAAAAATCAGGAACTGGAAGTACTTGGCATTGAAGTACAAGAAACGGAAGATTTTCTTAAAGGTGTAGAAACACAGAAAAAACTGGCGAAGAAAGCACGAGAGACATACCAGAAGAATAGAATCAGATATGACGCAAAAGAGCCAGGAATATGAGTCTATGCGGAGAATTTTTTCTGGATGAGCAGGCTGGTTTTTTCTGGCACGCGAGCTTCAGCCGGGGAAACCATGTCCTGTATGCGGCGCAATAGAACATCCGAATCCATGCATAGCTTCTACCCTTCATAGAGATCTCACCCGTGAGCAATTGGAACTGGCAGAAAAAGAAGTTTCTGAGCTTCGAAACAGGCAGGAACAGTCTGCCGGTGAAGCAAGGTCAGCTGTGGATATAGTTGCAGAAAAAGAACGACTTTTGGAAGAGACAGGAAGGAAGCTGTGCACGCGTATTTTAAATGATCATGAGCAGTTCCCGGAAGCAGGAATGGTGGAAGTATTTGATTCTTTGGGGAGACAATATAAAAAAATTTCCAGGAGAGCAGAAATTCAGAAGTCCCTGGTGCAGCCCAGGATCAGATGGCGGATAAAGAGTGTAATTGGAATGCCTTGCTGAAGCAGATACAGACACTTCTTGGAACCTGGAAAACTTTATTACAGGAAGAGGGTACAAGACTTAATACAGCCCAGAAAACATTGCGTAATCTTCAGGATGCTCTGGGACAGGTAGAAGAGCGGAAGAAATCAGGAAAAAACTGCCGTAGAGGAATGCGGACAAAAAAGACTGAGGCAGCAGCGTCAGCCAAGAGCGCAGAAGCTTTTCTGAAGCAGTTGAATGATTCCCGGGAATATCCATCAGAAGAGGCGGCTATGACAGAGTTTAACCAGGCAAAAGGAAAATGGAAAGTCAAACTGCTTCCCAAGAAGCTGAAAAGAAAGAAAAGCGTCTTCTGAAGAGCTGGTTAACTGTACCAGCTTGATTAAACGATTTGAAGGGGGAACTTCCAGATCACCAGAAGCTTTTTACCAGGAGCGGCAGGCCTTTTATCAGACTTTGATGAATGAGAAAAATATGACAGAGGCAGAAATGGGCGGACATAGCAGAGAACTATACCCGTGAAAACAGCGGAGCTTTTTGCAAAAGAAGCAGACAGCTGGCAGCGAAAAACTAGCCGCACAGACCACTGGGACAGCTGGAAAGCCATAGATGGCAGGAGCAAGCCGGATATGGAAGCTGCCAAGTCCCAGATGGAGGAAGCTGAAAGTACGGCGCTTCAGACTCGAGGCAGAAACTGGAACTTTATAAAAAACAGTATAAAGCTGATAAAGAGGCATATGATATTCTTTAGCCCTCAGATGGAGAAGCGAGGTAAGATTATTGAAAGCATACCAAGCTGGAAACTCTTTATAAGCTGTTGTCTGGAAATATGTCCGGAAACAAAAGCTGGATCTTGAAACCTATGTGCAGGAGATATTGCGGAAGATTCATGCGCTTTGAGTATGTCTTGCCGGACGGTTTGAGGCTGCGTAATGCGGGGGAAAGGCAGAATCGTGGTCTGGATCTTTATGGTATATTCTAATGTTACCGGCAAAGAGCGTGAATTAATGCCCTTTCGGAGGAGAATCGCTTTATGGCAGCCTGTTGGCGCTTGAATGGCAGATCAGATCGGGGGCTCTTGATGTAATGTTGTGGATGAAGCTTCAGTTCCTTGATGAAAGGCATTCCAGAGAACAGGCTTGATAAGGTTCTTCAGGAACTGGCGGGAGGAGAAACGAGTTGATTGGAATTATTTCTCATGACCGAGCTGGCTTAGGAGATTGATCTCGTCGCTTCGGGTCATGGCAAGTGGCAGATTAGCCTGAGTACATCGAATATTAAGTAACCGCCATATTGACTTGTCTGATTTTTCATATGCTGCGTTGTCGTCAATCGCCGTAGCCACCGCTACGCCTCCATCCCTCCGCCTTGCAGATGAAAAATCATCCTGCGTCAATGTAGTAGATGCCGGTTGAATAAAGAATATCAGAGCAATTAAGCTTCCCGACAAATAAAGGGATTCTATAGATTTTTTTATGGGAAATTAATAAACTCTTAAATACCGTAATCATGAATCGACAGTTTGCCAGACTGGCGTATTTTCCTCTTGATTTTCTTCATGAGAGTCATGACCACAGCAGTGGTATAGAAGCCATCTTTTCTTGAGACTGTAGTAAGGGCATGAGAGAGAATCTTCAAAGAGACCATGGTATTGGTTTCAGTCAGTGTAGAGGTTCGAGGCCGTGAAATGGCTTCCCAGGTTCGTCCTTTCCGGCACCCACAAGAGGAGCAGGGTAAAAAATTTCGCTGAAATAATTGGCCTCTGCAGGGCAAGCTTCATCATAGCGGTGAAAATCACATACCACAATTGCTACAGCACTCTTGATGGCAATTCATCTCCTTGGTCTGTTTTGCCATAGTGCTCCAGCTAAATAGTCAACTGCGCAGGTGGAACTCATGGTGGCATTGGCTTCATCAGATCCGGTTCAGGTTCAATTCCACGGCTTCGCAGGTAATTTTCACGCTATGATCCAGGCTACCGAATCAGAATCATGCCATCCAGATAGATGGCACATAACATGAAATTCGCACGGAAAGATGCATTGTCTTTGAAATAAGGTAGGAATCTTTCATTTTTTAGCTCTTTAAAAATACTCTAGTTTAACTTTGGCTGCAAAGAAATTCGGCACTTACAACTTTTTTAATTCACGAATACCACTTCCAGCCAGCTCATTACATTGTCGTATGTAATTCCACCGGTAACAATAACGAACTCACATATTTGTTTCTGGTTTCCATGGCTGACCAGATAATCATAACATTTCAGCAAGACAAGCCTCTTCTTTAACTGTAGAGGCATGATGATTTTGTCCCAGAACCGAGGGATGAAACTTACCCAAGCACCAGCGGCTTATATCCTCCCTGCCTAGAACACTTAATCAAACAGTGAGTTTTCTTTTTGCAATTCTGCATTGTCAATTGATCACAGTGGTACATGATGGCGCGCACATAACTCTTTGATTTCACAACTTCTTTTTGGCTTATCGCATCCAGAAGTTTTTTCGCGTAGCTGAATGAGGCGGCTCACTTTTAAAGGGCTTCTTCGACCTGGTCACATACTCAAGGTTACTGCCATTTGCTTAGCTGCGGTCAGTAACGGCTTAGTAAAAGCTCTTTTTTGCAGTTCATTGCATTAAAACCTACATGTAACAAAACACACTCTATTATATAAAGCTGAATCTGGAAAGTAAAGTGATGTTAATAGCTAGAGCCTGTTCTGCGAAGATCTGAATCGTAACCCGCATTGTTTGACCGCTGAACAGGAACACCTTTACATTTAAAAACAAAAGTATGTATTAGACTGGCATATTAAAGGTGTGTTTTTGTCGGTTCATAAAAGAGAGGCAGGATTTGATTATGGATCAATGCTTTGTGAACCCTCTGGGCGTGCCTTCCCGTATGAATATGGGGCAGGTGCTGGAAGTCAACCTGGGCTACGCTGCCAAGGCATGCGGCATCAAGGTCATGACTCCCGTCTTCGACTCTGCTCGTGAGAACGACATCGGCGATACCTTTGATACCGCCCGCGAGATGTGGCATGGTGAGAATGCTCCTGCATATCCCACGAAGCTCCCCAAGATCATGGGCGAGAAGGGACCACATCATCGACTTCTCCAAGATCGAGCTGGACCGCGATGGCAAGACCACCGTTTACGATGGCCGCACCGGCGAAAAGCTCGATAACCGCGTTACCGTCGGTTATATGTACTACCTCAAGCTGCATCACCTGGTCGATGATAAGATCCATGCACGTTCCACCGGCCCCTACTCTCTGGTCACTCAGCAGCCTCTGGGCGGCAAGGCGCAGTTCGGCGGCCAGCGGTTCGGGGAAATGGAAGTCTGGGCGCTGGAAGCTTATGGCGCTGCTTACACTCTGCAGGAGATCTGACCTCCAAGTCAGGCGACGTGTGGACAACCGTAGTCAAGCGCGGCGCTTTCGGCAAGACGAGCTCCTCTAAATTTCTGAGACAGGAACCAGGAATGACGATGGAG
>VOFJ01002939.1_pt1 | contig 10845 bp, 13 predicted proteins | sample 5384081 | NCBI WGS metagenome assembly VOFJ01 (sample SAMN12384729, study PRJNA508395) | human gut metagenome | isolation source: healthy gut I | host: Homo sapiens | reverse complement strand
TTTATTACGTATTGCTTCGGTCGTTACATAACAAGTTGCCAACCCTGCTTTACAAGCATAAACACGGAAATAAGTAATGATTTTTACATGCTGTTCCCCATAAATTCCAAAAAAAGCATTTGTCTAGTTTGAATAATATAATTCTTATATAAATAAACAATTGTTCCAATTGTTCTTTCAAACCATGTGTCATTTTATCTTACGTATTGCTGCTGAGAAGGAGCCAAGTATGAACTGCGATAATGCTTCCCTGCTGCTCTATGCAGTGACCGACCGCTCGTGGCTGCACGGCCAGACGCTCTATGCGCAGGCTGAGCAGGCGCTGCAGGGCGGCGCAACGTTTTTGCAGCTGCGCGAGAAGGAGCTCGACGAGGCGCACTTCAAGGAAGAGGCCGTCGCGCTCAAAGCGCTGTGCAGGCAGTACGGCGTGCCGTTCGTGCTTGATGACAACGTGGCGCTCGCCATCGAAACGGACGCCGACGGCGTGCACGTCGGCCAGAGCGACATGGCAGCCGGCAAAGTGCGCGAGCTCATCGGCCCGGACAAAATTCTCGGCGTGTCGGCGCAGACCGTGGAGGATGCGCTGCTGGCCGAGCGCGAGGGCGCGGACTATCTCGGTGTGGGCGCCGTGTTCCCGACCGGGACAAAGACCGACGCCAACGCCGTGAGCTATGATACCCTGCGCGAGATCTGTGCGGCAGTGTCCATCCCGGTTATCGCCATCGGCGGCATCACGAGAGACAACGTCGCCCGTCTTTCCGGCAGCGGCATCGTCGGCGTCGCCGTCGTGAGCGCGATCTTCGCACAGCCGGACATCCCCGCCGCCACGCGCGCGCTCAAGACCGCCGTGCGTGCAGCGCTGGAGCTCCTGACCCCCTCTGCGCACAGGCAGATACAAATAAAAACAGCGGCAGATCGGGGGCACCACTTTCTGTCGCTCAACAAAATTGATGCTGAAAAGGAGACAGAACATGAAAACAGCATTAACGATCGCCGGAAGCGATTCCAGCGGAGGCGCCGGTATTCAGGCCGATCTGAAAGCCATGACCATGAATGGCGTATTTGCCATGAGTGCGATCACGGCGCTGACCGCCCAGAACACGACCGGCGTACAGGGTATTTTTGAAGTGACCCCGGAGTTTCTCGCCCAGCAGATCGACAGCGTCTTTACCGACATCCGGCCCGATGCGGTGAAGATCGGCATGGTCGCATCCTCCGGCCTCATCGAGGTCATCGCCGAGCGGCTGCAGCATTACGGGGCGAAAAACATCGTCGTCGACCCCGTGATGGTCGCCACGAGCGGCGCACGCCTCATCTCCGAGGACGCCATTGCCACGCTTGAGGCGCGGCTGCTGCCGCTTGCCACCGTGCTCACGCCCAACATCCCGGAGGCGGAGGTGCTCTCGGGGCTGTCCATCACCTCCCCCGACGACATGATCGCCGCCGGAAAGGTCATCAGCGAGCGCTACGGCTGCGCCGTGCTGTGCAAGGGCGGGCACCGGCTCAACGACGCCAACGACCTCCTGTACCGTGACGGCGGCTATGCGTGGTTCAACGGCAAGCGCATCGATAACCCCAACACCCACGGCACAGGCTGCACGCTCTCGAGCACGATCGCGGCAAACCTCGCCAAGGGCTATGACCTCGACACGGCCGTGCAGCGCGCGAAGGCGTATCTCTCCGGCGCGCTGGCCGCCATGCTCGACCTCGGCGCGGGCTCCGGTCCGATGGACCATGCGTTCGATCTGAAGCCGGAATACCGGCAGGAGGCCTGAGCATGAAAAAAACATCTGCATTTCAAAACAGCCTCATCTGGTTCGGCGCGGCCGTGTCCATCGCCGAAATCCTCACCGGCACGTATTTCGCGCCCCTCGGCTTCACCAAGGGTCTGCTTGCCATCCTGCTCGGCCACGTCATCGGCTGTGCGATGTTTTTCTTCGCCGGACTCATCGGCGGCCGCACCGGCCTCAGCGCCATGGGCACGGTCGAACTGAGCTTCGGCCGCATCGGCTGCCTGTTTTTCGCGGCGCTCAACGTGCTGCAGCTCGTCGGCTGGACGTCGATCATGATCTATGACGGCGCGCTCGCCACGAACACCGTGCTCGGCATCGGCAAATGGGTGTGGTGTCTGGTCATCGGCGGGCTGATCGTGCTGTGGATCGCCATCGGCATCAAGAACCTCGGCTGGGTCAACAAGATTGCCATGGCCGCGCTGTTCATTCTCTCGATCGTGCTGTGCGTGGTCGTTTTTCGCGGCGGCACGCCCGTCACGGAGCCCGACGGCAGCCTGAGCTTCGGCGCAGCGGTCGAGCTCGCCGTGGCCATGCCGCTGTCGTGGCTGCCGCTCATCTCCGACTATACGCGCGAGGCCGAAAAGCCCTTTGCCGCCACGCTCTCGAGCACGCTGACCTACGGCGTCGTGAGCTGCTGGATGTATCTCATCGGCATGGGCGCCGCCATCTTCACCGGCGAGGGCGACATCGCGCTCATCATGGTCAAGGCCGGTCTCGGCGTGGCCGCGCTGCTCATCCTCATCCTCTCGACCGTCACGACGACCTTCCTCGATGCGTACAGCGCCGGCATCTCGGCCGAGTCCCTGTCAAAGAAGATCAACGGCAAGTATGCCGCGCTCATCGTGACCGTCATCGGCACGGTCTGCGCCATCTGCTTCCCGATGGACGACATCACGAACTTCCTCTACCTCATCGGTTCGGTGTTCGCGCCGATGATCGCCATCCAGATCACGGACTTCTTCCTGCTGCGCCGCGGCGGTGCGCGCGGAAAGCTGGACGTGTGCAACGCCGTCGTCTGGGTGCTGGGCTTCGCGCTCTACCGCGTGCTCATGACTGTGGACATTCCGGTCGGCAACACGCTGCCCGACATGGCCGCCACGATGCTTCTGTGCGTGATCGCGCACAAGCTCGTCCCCGACAAGATCAAGGCTGCCTGAGTCTTTTTGCGCGTCAAACAGAGTTTGACACGCTCAAACGAGACCCACTGCGTTGGGCTCTCGTTTGAAAAGATCGCGGCTCGCTGCAGCGCACGCGCCGAGCGCGCACGTTTGCGAGCCGAGCGGTATTTTCTCCGCCGCACATGTCGCCGGAGAAAATGATTGGACTTTCTTTGCGCCTGCGGGCGCAAACTCTACGAGGTCTTTGAAAAGCTGCCGAGAACGCCCGCACGGGTCTCCGTGCGGGCGTTTTTACGTCTTGAATTCCTATCAAGGCCGTGTTATTTTAAGGGCAGAAACGAGATTCAGGAGGCAGCCATATGAAAGATCTCAAACCGACGTGCCGCATCGCCGTCGTGCAGGCGGCGCCGATGCCGTTTGACAAGACCGCGTGCACGGACAAAGCCGTGCGCCTGATCGCGGAGTGCGCCCGCAGCGGCGCGGAGCTGATCGTGTTTCCGGAGCTGTTCATCCCCGGCTACCCCTACGGCATGACCTTCGGCTTCACGGTCGGTGCGCGCAACGAGGACGGCCGCAAGGACTGGCAGCTTTACTGCGACAACTCTATCGTCGTGCCCGGGCCGGAGACGGAGCGCCTCGCCGCGGCGGCAAAGGCCGCGGGCGCATACGTGAGCATCGGTGTATCGGAGCGCGACGGCGTGACCGGCACGCTCTATAATTCCAACCTCATCTTCTGCCCGGACGGCACGCTCGCGCCCGTGCACCGCAAGCTCAAGCCCACGGGCGCGGAGCGCGTGGTCTGGGGCGATGCCGACCGCGGGTATTTCCCGGTCGTGGACACGCCGTGGGGGCCGATGGGCAGCCTCATCTGCTGGGAGAGCTATATGCCGCTGGCACGCACGGCGCTGTATGAAAAGGGCGTGACGCTCTACATCTCGCCGAACACGAACGACAACCCCGAATGGCAGGCCACCGTGCAGCACATCGCGCTCGAGGGTCGGTGCTACTTCATCAACTGCGACATGGTCTTTCACCGCGCGGACTACCCCGCCGGGCTGCACTGCCCGGATGAGATCGCGCGCCTGAGCGATATCCCCTGCCGCGGCGGCAGCTGCATCGTCGACCCCTACGGGCATTATGTCGTGCAGCCGGTGTGGGACCGGGAGGACATCCTCTATGCCGACCTTGATATGCGGCGCGTGCCCGCCAGCCGCATGGAGCTCGACGTGTGCGGCCACTACGCGCGGCCGGACGTGCTGCACCTGACCGTGCAGGACGTATGAAAGGAGCGCGTGTATGAAACTTGCCATGGCGCAGATGTCCATGACCGGAAGCATGGACGAAAACCTGAAAAAATCCCTCGCCTTCTGCGACGCTGCCGCGGGCAGCGACCTGCTGTTTTTCCCGGAGGTGCAACTCACGCCGTTTTTCCCGCAGTATGCGGGCCGGAACGTGGACGCCTACGCCGTTCCGGCGGGCAGTCCGACGGTGCAGGCCTTCGCGGACAAGGCGCGGGCGCACGGGCTCTATCTCTCGCCGAATATGTACCTCGAGCAGGACGGAAAGCGCTATGATGCCTCCCTCTGGCTGACGCCGGAGGGAACTTGCGCGGGCGTGGCCAAGATGGTGCACATCATGCAGGCGGCGCAGTTTTACGAGCGCGACTACTACACCCCGTCCGAGGACGGCTTTCTCGTGTTCGACACGCCGCACGGCCGCGTCGGTATCGTGATCTGCTTCGACCGGCACCTGCCGGAGAGCATCCGCACGTGCGCGCTCAAGGGCGCGGATCTTGTCATCATCCCGACGGCGAACACAAAAGCCGAACCCATGGAGCTCTTCGAGTGGGAGATCCGCGTGCAGGCGATGCAGAACCAGATCTTCGTCGCCATGTGCAACCGCGTGGGACGTGAGGACGGGATGGACTTTTCCGGTGAGTCGCTCATCGTGCACCCGAGCGGCGACGTGCTCTGTAAAGCCGACGACCGCGAGCGGCTCATCGTGCAGGAGCTCGACCTCGCCGAGGCGCGGCTCTGGCGCGAGCACAAGCGCCCGTATCTCAGGCAACGGCGGCCGGAGTGCTATCTGTAAACAAAGCGAACCCCGCACCGGCTGTCTGGTGCGGGGTTCGTTTTTCGCTGTATTCATTTATACTCCGGGGCATTGGTAGCGGGGCTTGCCCTGACTCTTGTGTCCGTACTCGATGGCAGACACCGGGCAGCCGCAGATGCAGGCCATGCAGTGCGTGCACGCGCCGTTCCAGTGCGGCTTTCGCTCGACGATGTCGATGCCGTTGACCGGGCAGCTCAGCGCACACTTGCCGCAGCCGATGCACGCATCCGAGACCGTGAACGGTCCGGACTTGACGAAGAACTTGTAGAAGATGCCGTTCACCGGATGAGTCTTGAACCGGTCGATGAGGCTGACCTTCGGCGCGGGAAACGGCTCACCGCGCTGAACGCAGCAATGCCGCGGTCGATCGACGGCTGTGCCGCTGCAATGATCTGCGCAGACTCCTCCGCGCCCGGCACATAGAACATGGCAACGTAGTTTTCCGGCATCACGACCTCCAGCACGCCCTGATAATCGAGCCCGATGTCCGCGCACAGCGCGCTGATGCGGCTGCCGGCGTTGCCGATCTCACTGCCGCAGGTCATGACAAAGTAGGCCTCCCGGCTGCCGGTGAAGCTGCCGCGGCGCAGAAAGTCCGCAAAAATGTGCGGGATCTGCCAGCCGTAGGTCGGTGAGACGAACACCCACGGGCGGTCGGAGTGCAGCGCGGCGGGCGTGTCGTTTTTGATAGATTCATTCGCGGTGATCAGATCGTCGCCGAGCGCGGCGGCGAAGCGCTGGGCAACATAGCGGCTGTTGCCCGTGCCGGTATAATAGACGACCATGCAGTTTCCCCCCAAACATTTGATTTTTCCCAGTATAGCACATTCGTATGGAAAATTCCAGCCGGACGTTGTGCGTGCGCGCGCGGCGTGCTACAATAAAAGCAACACCGCGTTTTCAGAGGAGGGGTCTCTTGTATTGGTATACCATCGGGCAGACGCTCACACAGCAGGAGCGGCAGCCTGCGCCCGAACAGCCCGCCGTTGTGCTGCTGACGTCCGAAGAATTGTCGCACCAGCCGGCGCTGCCCGGTCTGGAGCGGACACTGCACCACACACCGCCGGCACGCGACGCACGTGTGTGCAAAGCTGAGGTGCGCTCGGACTGTCTGGCGGGCACACTCGTGCTGCCGCGCCAGGGCAAGGACGGCAAGCCGCTCGCCTGCGGCTATCTCGTCACGGCGGCGCGCGTCGTGCTCGTAGACGACGAGAACGCGCTGCAGGGGGTGCTGCGCCGCATCGCCCGGGAAAAGCGCTGGACCGACGGCAGTGTCGGCCGGTTTCTCTACGACTTTTTTGAGCAGCTCATCGCCCGCGACCTGCACCGGCTCGAAAAGCTTGCCGACCGCATCGAGGCGCTCGAGGACCGGGTGCTGGTGGACGAGCTTGACGGCTTTTCCGCGCCGATGACCGCGCTGCGCAAGGAGACCAGCGCCTGGTTTCGCTACTACTCGCAGCTCGACGACGTGGCCTGTGAGCTGCGTGAGAACGAAAACGGCTTCTTCTCCGACGGCGAGCAGCTGCTGTTTCGCATGCTCGAAGACCGGGTGATCCGTCTGCGCGAGGAATCGCAGCTGCTGCGCGAATCGTGCACGCAGGTGCAGAGCCTCTTCCAGGCGGAGATCGACATCCGGCAAAACCGCATCATGCAGATCCTGACGATCGTGACGACGATCTTCCTGCCGCTGACGCTGCTCGTTGGGTGGTACGGCATGAACTTTGCCGGCATGCCGGAGCTGACGTGGAAGTACGGCTATCCGGTCATCGTCGTCGTGAGCATCGTGATCGTGGGCATCAGCCTGTGGGTGTGCAAGCGAAAGAAATTCTGGTGATACGAAAGGCCGGCTGAGGAAAAACCTCAGCCGGTCTTTTTTTATTTCCCCGCGCGCTCGGTGAAGTGCTCCGGGTTCTCGATCGACGTCAGCCGCAGCGGGAACGTCTGCTGCCCGAGGTCTGCGTAGGTGATGATCCACTCGCCGGAGTCGATCATCATGGCCATCGACAGCAGGTCGGCGCAGTCGGCCGTGCCCTGTGTGCCCACCGGAACCGCGCCGACGTTCACGCCGTCGGCGTCACCGAAATCGAGCACGCGCACCTCCAACGTCTTGGCGTCCTTGTCGCACGAGAGCACCTCCACGCGCAGGTAGGCATAGCCGCCGTCGAGCGGGAGATCGCTCATATCCGGGGCGGGTGTTGCCTCCGCCGTGCCGCCGGATGCGCAGCCTGCGCACAGCAGCGCGAGCGCAAGGACAAAAATCAGGATACGCATATGCTTCATCGCAGTTTTCACCTCAATTCCGCCGTAAATATGACTGTGCAGCCGTCGGGGCTCTCGGCGCGGATCGCGCCGTGATGCCCCTCGGCAATGCTGCGCGCAATGGCGAGACCGATGCCAAAACCGCCGGTCTCACCGCTGCGGGCGGGATCTGCGCGGTAAAAGCGGTCAAAGAGCCGCCCGAGCGCGGCCGTGTCGAGCGTGCCGCACGGGTTTTCCGTGCGGATGACGACACCGTGCCGCCCCTTTTCCAGAGAAAAGACGATGGACGCCTCCGGCGCAGCATACTTGACGGCGTTGTCGAGCAGGATCGACACGAGCTGCCGGATGGCGTACTCGTCGCCGCAGTAGGTCAGCCCCGGCGTCACGCGCACGTCGAGCGTATGCCCGGCGGACGCCGCAAAATCGCGAAACGACTCCGCCGTCTCTGCGAGCGCATCGCTGACCGGGAAATCCGCCATCTGCAGGGGCGAGGTTTCCTCGTCCATGCGCGAGAGCGTGACGAGCTCGCTGACGAGCTGCGTGAGCTTTTCGGTCTGGCTTTCCGCCTTGTCGATCCATTTTTGCTGCCCGACCTCCATCTCCAGCACCTTCAGGCTCGTGGCGATGACGGTAATGGGCGTTTTGAGCTCGTGCGAGGCGTCGGTGATGAACTGCTTTTGCCGCTCGGACGCCTGCACGACCGGCGCGATGGCCCGGCGCGAGCAGAGCACGACGATGCCATACACCAGCACCACGCACACGGCCATCACCGCCAGCGACATCCACGCAAACGTCACGACCGCGTGCATCTGCTGATAACAGTCGAGAAAGACGGCCATCCAGCGGTCGGTATCCGTATGGACGACGTAGTATTTATACCCCGCCGTGTAGCCGAAGCCCGCGCCGTGGCGCAGCGCGGCAGTGAGATACTGCGCCGTGTCGCCCTCGGACACGGCGGCGATATGCGTCAGATCCGCCTGCTCGAGATCGCCGTCGCCATCATAGCGCAGCACGAAGTAGCGCGTGGAGTACGGCGTCTCGGGCGTGAACGGACCGTCGGGCTTCTGTCCGTGCTTGCCGCCGTCGGGCGGAAAGTGCGGCACCGTGCCCTGATTGTCGCAGATCATGCGCAGCATCTGCGTCAGCTGCCGGTCGGCGGAGATGTAGTTCGCCGCGTTCACCGTCACGCACAGCAGCAGCAACGCCCGCAACGGCCAGCGTTGCGATGCGGATGAAGCGTTTGCGCAGCCGTTCAATCATCGCCGGCCTCCAGTACATAGCCCAGCCCGCGGTTGGCGCGGATGGTCACGCACGAGCCGATGCCCTTGAGCTTCTTGCGCAGATTCGAGATGTGCACCCAGACGACGTTGATCTCCGCGTCGCTGTCCCAGCCCCAGACGCGCTCGAGAATGCGCTCTGCCGAGAGCACGACCTTCGGCGCGCGCAGGAACAGCTCCATGACCTGAAACTCGCGCCCGCTCAGGCGCACGCTCTGCCCCGCGCACGAGAGCATACCCGTGCTGCAGTCGAGCGCCGCGTCGCCGAAGGTAAGCACCGTCGGGCGGTACTCGCCGCCGCGGCGCAGCATGGCGCGCACGCGGCAGATGAGCTCGTCGGGCGCGAAGGGCTTGGGCAGGTAATCGTCCGCCCCGGCGTTGAAGCCCGTGATGCGGTCGTCCTTCTCGGCCTTGGCCGTGAGCATCATGACCGGCGTGCGCACCCCTTCGGCGCGCAGCCGCTCGAGCACCTCGACACCACTCAGCTTCGGCATCATGACATCGAGCACGATGGCGTCATAGTCGCCCGTGACGGCGTATTCGTAGGCGTCGAAGCCGTTGCTGACGGTATCGACCGTGAATTGATTTTTCTCAAAAAAGACGCTCAGCGCCTCGGCGAGGTCGCGCTCGTCCTCTGCGATCAGCAGTCGCATGGTGCATCACCCGGCTTTATTTTAGAAGTTTTCTGCCCGGAACGCAAGCATTTTCACAGCGCCTCACCCATCTGCTCGCGCCCACAGGTGATGTTCAGGTTGCCGTTGCGGCAGCGCAGGGCATCGAGAAAGGCCTTGGGCACCTGCGCGTCACGCAGCGTGACGCGGTACTGCAGCTCGTAGAGCGTGCCCATGTTGGCGGTCTTGACGCGCTCGAGCGTGTGCGCGGTGGTGTAGGTGTCAAGCAGGTCGTCAAACAGTCCGTCGTAGTCGAGGTTTTCCGGAATGGTGATCTTCAGCAGACGCTCATCGGTGCGCCGCGTGCCGAAGTCCAGCCGCGTCAGCAGCAGGAGCACCGCCGCGATGATGACGAAAAACACCGCCGCGAGCGCGACATAGCCCATGCCGGTCGCAAGACCGAGCGCCATGGCGAGGAAGATCACGCCGATCTCCCGCGCCGTGCCGGGCACGGAGCGAAAGCGCACGAGGCTGAACGCCCCGGCGACGGCGACGCCCGCGCCGACGTTGCCGTTGACGAGCAGGATGACGATCTGCACGATCGCGGGCAGCACCGCGACCGTGACGGAAGCCCTGACTGCACTTCGAGCGGTACATACTGAGGAAAGCCGTGGCGATGCCGAGCACGAGCGACACCGCCGTGCAGACGAGGAAAGCCGGGAGCGTAAGCCCGGATGCGAGGATGGAATCAAGCACTGCAAAGCGCCTCCTTTGAAAACGATTCGTTGGGGAGAATATAGGTCTTATAGCACGCGCCGTACTTGGAAAACGACGTCTGGCGCGCATCGATATCCGTCAGTGCGCGGCTGAGCCACAGCGGGCACGCGCCGGGGAGCTTAAGCTCCATGAGGATCTGCTCCGGCGGCAGCAGCGGCGCGCCAGAGTCGCCGCGGCGCAGGTCGAGCGCCGTGGTGCGCCAGCGGATGTCCGTGTCGAACGTGATGCGCACGGCGGGATCGTCCGCGCCGGAAAACGCCGCGCGGTCATAGGCGAGAAACACCTTTGGCCCGGCGTGGTAGGTATGCTGAAACCATGCGATCTCGCGGCCGATCTGGCCGAGCGGCTGTGTGCTTTTCCCGGTGCGCAGGAATGCTGCCGCGTCTGCGGGAGACGCCGTGATGCGGCGCTTATAGACCACGCCGGCATACTTTTTCTTGATCTCGACAAAGACGCGCCCGCCGTCCGTCGGGACGCCGTAGCTGCGCACGCGCAGCTTTTCCTTATACGCCGGCTTTTCGAGCGACGCGCGGATGAGCCGCCAGTCGTCCGTATCATAATAAATGTTGCAGATGGTGTACTCGCCGTACGCGTCCTTTTCATGTAGGGGTGTCATCCGCTCCAATAAAAAACGCTGCTGGGAGAGGGTCAGCAGTATTTTTTTTCATAGTCGTTCAAAAACAGCATTGAATCGCCATGGTGTCGAACCTCCTTTGTGCGCTCGCGCGTGAACGCGTTAAACCTAAAAGAAACCCAAAGGTAAAATCTTTATTTCTTTAGGTAACCTTTTTAGGCAAAGGGTATAAGGTCGCCAGGCTCAAAAGGAGCGGGCGCAGAGAGTGAAAAAGCTCGCGCTGCCCCGGGGGACCATGCGAGATCATTGATTGAGGAGATATTA
>VOFJ01002244.1_pt1 | contig 10887 bp, 10 predicted proteins | sample 5384081 | NCBI WGS metagenome assembly VOFJ01 (sample SAMN12384729, study PRJNA508395) | human gut metagenome | isolation source: healthy gut I | host: Homo sapiens | reverse complement strand
TCTTCGTTCAGTTACGTATTGCTTCTCGCAATCTTCCGTCGACAGACCATGCTCGGTACAGACATGAATTAAAAATGCTCATAGGTCGAGACAGCGTTATCTTTCTTTCTCCGGAATCACAACGTCAATCGCCGGAATGAATTCCAGCGTTTCCGACGCGAAATCCTCACAGATGCAGCCATACTGCTCGCTTGCGCTGCCGGTGAATTTGACCGGGCGTACCACATGGTTGGAAAGTCACTGCTTTTCATGCAGCATGGATGCCAGCACTTCATTGAGACTCGTGCCGGTGCGGCGGATGCGCTTGAGGGCGTCCTCCACCGTCATGTCTCGCTTGAGGTCGACGAACTCCGTCGTCATCAGCGCGCCGGCGGAATCCTCGGGATATTTCAGGATCTCATTGATGCTCTTGCGGGTGTCGGGGTCGGCGTGCTTCAGAATGCGCTTGACCACGCCCGCGGGCATCTCCTCCACGATGTCCACGGCATCGTCCAGATACAGCTCGTCCAGAACTTCCTTCAGCTCGGTGTTGGAAAAGCCGTTGATGAGCATCTCCTGACTTTCCGGCTCCAGCTCCACGAACACCTCCGCCGCCGTCTCCTTAGGCAGCAGGCGGAACAACAGCGGCAGCATCTCCTCGGGCAGATCGTCGAACAGGTCTGCGATATCGGCGGGCTCCAGCTCGACTAAAATGTCGCGCAGCGCCTTATACTGCTTTCGGCGGGTCATCTCCTCTATTTTCTCCAGCAGCTCGTCACGGCGTTCTTCAAAATCGATCATGCGCTGTTCCTCCTTTCTCCAAAGCTGACCGGCGCGGGCCAAGGGATAAAAAAAGCCCGCAGGCCTTCCTCCGGTACCAAGGCTGCGGGAGCGACAATGATAAAAATCGCGCTTCGCGATCTTCCCTACCGTTCAAGCTTTAGCATCACCAGGCGGTGAAACTGCATTAGATGGCACCTTGATTTCGATGCCAACTGTTCAAACCCTCGCATCGTGTCTCCACGACTCTGCGGCAGCAGTCCATATCCTGATGGTAGCCTTACCTACCGGACGAATATTTATTTACCTTATCATAGTATGCGCATTTTCTTTCTTTGTCAAGCATTTTCCCGATTTTTTCGGCCCGTTTTCCCCGCTGCGGCGCGCGCGGAAATCTTTCTCTTTCCTTTTCGGTCTTGCTGTGCTATAGTATTGTTGTTTTTATAGGGCTTCGTGAAGAATAAACAGGGCGGAGGTGAGCGGGATTTGCTCGAGCGCGTGATGCACAACCGGTTTTTTCGCAGCACGGCGCTGTTCGTGCGCCGCTACTTCGACCACCGCGTGGCCCGCGACAGCGCGGCGCTGACGTATTACCTGCTCTTTGCGATGTTCCCGCTGCTCATCTTCCTGAGCAACCTCGTCGGCTTCTTCGCCGTGGACATTGAGGGCTTCCTGCGCCAGCTCGGCACCATCATCCCCGCCGAGGTGCTGGACCTGCTGATCCAGTACCTGCGCTACGTTTCGCGCGTATCGAGCCGAACGCTGATGACCTTCAGCCTGATCTTTTCCATCTGGTTCCCGATGCGCGCGGCCAACGCGCTGCTGCTGAGCGTGCGCAAGGCCTACGGCATGGGGCGTCCCACGCAGTTCCTCCGCCATCAGGCCAAGGTGTTCCTTTACACCATCTGCCTGATCCTCACGATCCTGCTCTCGCTGGTGCTCGTGACGGTGGGCCGCAGCGTGCTGAACCTCTGCGCGGACTACTTCCATTTCAGCGCCATCCTGACCGACGGCTTCATCGAGCTGTGGTCGACGCTGCGCTTCGTGTTCCTCGGCTGCATCGTCTTTCTCGCGCTCGCCGTGCTCTACGGTCTCGCGCAGGAGACGCGGAGCGTTCACTACGTCTGGCCCGGCGTGCTCTTTTCGCTCACGGCCTGGATGATCCTCTCGCTGCTTTTCTCGCTTTATGTGGAAAACGCAGCGAACTATTCCGTCATCTACGGCTCCATCGGCGCCATCATCGTGCTGCTGCTGTGGCTGTATCTCTCGGCGACCATGATGATCATGGGCGCGGAATTCAACAGCGTTCTGATGGAAATGAAGACCGCGCGCAGCTGAGGCGCGCGGATACCAAGGGCTATTACGCGCCGCGCGGTGCGCGGCAGAACGGAGAACAAAGCATGAAGATCATCATTGTCGGTCTGGGCAAGGTCGGCTACGCCATTGCCCAGCAGATGGTCGGCGAGGAGCACGACCTGATTTTGGTGGACGAGAGCGCCGCCGTGATCGAGCACGCCGACGCCACGCTCGACGCCATGTGCGTCGAGGGCAACGGTGCGTGCGCGAGCGTGCTGCTGCGCGCCGGTGTGCGCGACGCCGACCTGGTCATCGCCGCCACGGCGGACGACGAGGTGAACCTCGTCTGCTCGTTGATGGCGAAAAAGCTGGGCGCCAAGCACACGGTCGCCCGCGTGCGCAACCCCGAATACTTCCGCGACGCGCCGATCCTGCGCCGCGAGATCGGTCTGGACATGATCATCAACCCCGAATACGCCGCCGCGCAGGAGATCGCGCGCATCCTGCGCGTGCCCGCCGCGTTCAGCGTGGAGAGCTTCGCCCGCGGCACCGTGGAGCTCATCGGCTTCCAGATCACCGAGCAGGACGGCATGGCCGGCAAGAGTCTGATCGAATACAACAAGCTTCATCCCAACGCGCTGCTGCTGTGCGCGGCCAAGCGCGGCGGCGAAGTGCTGGTGCCGAACGGCCACTTTGTCCCGCAGGCCGGCGACCGCGTCTACGCCATCGGCACGCCGACCGAGACCGCCCGCGTGCTGCGCAGCATGGGACGGGACACCTCGCCCATCCGCCAGCTGAGCGTGATCGGCGGCGGGCGCATCGCGCTCTACCTCGCCTGGGCGCTCGACGGCATGGGGATGCACATCACCATCGTTGAGCAGAACGAGGAAAAGTGCATGGCGATCGCCGAGAAGCTGCCGAAGGCGACCATCCTCCACGGCGACGGCACGGACCATGACCTGCTCGAATCCGAGGGCATCTTCGACGCGGACGCCTTCGTCTCCCTCACGGGGCGCGACGAGGAGAATCTGCTCATGGCGCTCACCGCGAAGGACTCCGGCGTTGCCAAGGTCCTGCCGAAGATGTCGCGCCCGAACTACACCGCGCTGGTGCACGACCTCGGCATCGACACCGTCATCTCCCCCAAGGACGTGACGGCCAGCCAGATCTCCAGCTACGTCCGCGGCCTCGCCAACTCGCAGGGCAGCGCCGTGGAGAGCCTGCATAAGATCCTCGGCGGCGCGATGGAGGCGGTGGAATTCACCGCGACCGGCGCGACGCACTTCCTCAATACGCCCCTCAAGGACCTGAACTTCAAGCCGGGGCTGCTGGTCGCCGCCATCGTCCACGGCGGCAAGCTCCTCATTCCCGGCGGCCACTCCATCATCTCGGAGGGCGACCGCGTGATCGTGGTGGCAAAATCCCTGTTCCTCAAGGACCTCAACGACATTCTGGTCCGTTGAGCCGCTGCACGGAGGAAGGCGCGACATGAACAAAAAGCTCATTTTCAAAATTCTCGGCATCATCCTGGGCATCGAGGGCGTGTCCCTGCTCATTCCCTTCGTCATCGCGCTCGTCTGCCGGGAAAATACCGCCGTCTTCGGCATCACGGCGCTGCTCTGCCTCGCGGTCGGTCTGCCGCTGAGCCGGCTGCATACGGCCAAATCACGCCTGCAGAACCGCGACGGCTATGTCGCCGTGGCGCTCGGCTGGATCGTGCTGTCCGCCTTCGGCGCGCTGCCCTATGCGCTCAGCGGCTGCTGCGGCTATGTGGACGCGCTGTTCGAGACCGTTTCCGGCTTCACGACGACGGGCGCCTCCATCTTCGGCGCGCCGGCCTCGCTGCCGCGCGGCATCCAGCTCTGGCGCGCGCTGACACAATGGCTCGGCGGCATGGGCGTTCTCGTCCTGCTGCTCGCGCTGATGCCGAAGCTCGGCGAGGGCAGCGTCAACCTGATGAAGGCCGAAAGCCCCGGCCCCATCTCCTCCAAGCTGCTGCCGCGCACGAACGACACGGCCAAAATGCTTTACAGCATCTACATTCTCCTCACGGCGGCGGAAACGCTCGCGCTCCGCGCGGCGCGGATGCCGTGGTTCGACGCGGTGACCACCGCGCTCACGACCATCTCGACCGGCGGCTTCTCCGTCCGCAACGAAAGCATCGCCTACTACCAGTCCTCGGCGGTCAACTGGATCATCGTGGTCTTCATGTTCGTCTCGTCGGTCAATTTCACGCTTCTGTTTCTGGCCGGTACACGGCGCTGGCGGGAGGTCCTGCGCAGCGACGAGCTGCGCGTCTACTCCGGCATCGTGTTCGGCTCGTCCGCGCTCATCGCGCTCGATCTTGTTCTCAAAACGGGCCGTTCCGTCGGCTCCGCCATCGAGCACGCGGCCTTTCAGGTCACAACGCTCATTTCCACCACCGGCTACTGCACAGAGGATTTCGACCTCTGGCCGCAGTTCAGCCGTCTTGTGCTGCTCATCGTGATGTTTGTCGGCGGCTGTGCCGGCTCGACTGCCGGCGGCATCAAGGTCTCGCGCATCGTGCTGCTCTTCAAGGGACTCAAGCGCGACCTGCGCCGCATCCTGCACACGCGCGAGGTGCGCCCCATCACGCTCGACGGGCAGCGCGTGGAGGAGGATACCATCTCCTCCGTTTCCCTCTTCTTCTTTGCCTATATGATCATCCTCTTTTTCTCCGCGCTGATCGTCTCGCTCGACGAGCTGGATTTCACCTCCGCCTTCACGGCATCCCTGACCTGCATCAGCAACGTCGGCCCCGGCCTCGGCCTTGTCGGCCCGACGTGCAACTTCGGCTTTCTCTCACCGCTCTCAAAGCTCGTGCTCTCGTTTACGATGCTCCTCGGGCGACTGGAGATCATGCCTCTGCTCGTGCTGTTCTTCCCGTCCGTGTGGCAGAAAAAATAAATCTGTGCCAAAGCCGCTCCCACGGGTGCGGCTTTTCTTTGCAAATTTTGGTTGACAATAGTATACCTTTCTGCTATGCTGGCCTCAGACAGGTATACAACTGTGTACCGAAAGGAGGAATGTCCTGTGTCCTGCAACCTGACCGACGCGGAGTGGAAGCTGATGCACCGTCTCTGGGAGCAGTCTCCGCAGACCATCACGCAGCTCACCGCCGCGCTTTCCGCCGAGACCGGCTGGGAGAAGCACACCGTCATCACCATGCTCTCGCGGCTGGAGGCCAAGGGCGCGGTGCGCCACGAGGAGGGCGCGCGCGCCAAGCAGTTTTCCCCCGCCGTCAAGCAGAGCGATGCCGCCCGCGCCGAGACCGAGAGCTTTCTCGGTAAGGTCTACGGCGGAAGCCTCGGGCTGATGATGAGCGCCATGGTCGAGGGCCGCGCGCTCACGCACGAGGACATCGACGAACTGTCCGCCATTTTGGAGCAAGCGGGAGGGAACACAAAATGAAAGAAATTCTGCTCACTTCCTCTGTTTGATCCTTGCGCTGCTGGCGCTGCGGCAGCTGTTTCGCCGCACCATCTCGCGCCGGATGCAGTACGCGCTTTGGCTTCTGGTGCTCATGCGGCTGCTCGTGCCGCTGAATGTCGGCACGCTGGCGCACAATGTGCTCTCCGCCGCCGCGCCGGTGCAGACCGCCGTGGAAAAGCGGCTGGATACGCCCGTCCTGTACACGCAGGACGGCGCGGAGCGCCGCCCCGCACAGCTTTTGCCCGGCAAGGAGTCGCAGGGTGACCCGCAGTCTCCGCCGTCCGACGCAGCGCAGAGCGCCCCCGCCGACGAATATTCTATCGTGACGCCGACCTACCGCGCCGTCACGCTTGCCGAGGCGCTCACCTATGTCTGGTACGCCGGTATGCTCGGCGTTGGCATGTGGTTCCTTGTGACCAACCTGCGCTTTGCCCGCGCGCTGCGCAAGGCACGCACGCCTTACAGCGTCAAGGGCTGCCGCTATCCGGTTTATCTCGTGTCCGCGCTGCCCTCGCCGTGCCTGTTCGGTGTGCTGCGCCCCGCCGTTTACCTGAATGAAAAGGCGCTGCAAAGCCCCGACGCCCTGCGCTTCGTGCTCGCGCACGAGCAGACGCACGCGCGGCACCTTGACCCGCTGTGGTCGCTGCTGCGCGGCGTATGCCTAACGTCTACTGGTTCGACCCGCTCGTGTGGCTCGCGGCGGTGCTCTCGCGCGAGGACTGCGAGCTGGCCTGCGACGAGGGGACGCTCCGCGCGCTCGGCGCGGACGAGCGCACCGCCTACGGAAAAGCCCTGCTCGCGCTCGTGCCTGTGTGCGATAAGCCGCAGAACCCGCTGCTCGGCGCGACGACCATGACCAGCGGCAAAAGGAGCCTCAAGGAGCGCATCACCCGCATTGCGGAGAACCGGCAGGCCAAGGCCGCGGCGGTGTTCGCTGCCGTCGCGCTCGCGGCGCTCGTGTGCGCGGTGAGCTTCACCGGCGCGCCGGATACGCCGCCCGAGGTCACGCAGGAATGGTACGACGCGGGCTTCACGACCGAGGACGCGCAGGCCTGTCTCGAATTTCTCGACTGGGCGGCGGAGCTTGACGGCAGCAAAATAACAGGCTGCGGCGCATGGGACGCCGAGACCGGCGCAGCCCGCTTCCTTCTGGAGGAGCCCTCCGATGATACATCCGCGCAGATCGAAGCACTCGAGGGCATTCTCCGCAGCGTCCGTGCGGAGGAGCTTACTCCATTCGCAGCCCGCGATGGAGAAGTCCGTTATACGCTCTCCTTCAACGATGATTATACCGGCTATTATGGCTTTTCGCTGAGCGAGAATGGGCAAGTTGCGCTGGACGCACCCGCGGTGTACGAAACCGAGGGAGAACCATTTCCCTACATGAAGGCCGTCGCCGTCGTGGACAACGCGGAACTAACACAAGCTCTGTACCGATTGCTCCGCCCCGCTCTTCTTGACGGTCTGACGGCGGCACAGCGTGACGCCGTCGACAGCTTCCTGCACTGGGCGCAAGCTCTGCGCGCAGAGGACATTCTCAACCTGCGATTTCAGAGCGGCAGCAGCTCGCGCTATCTCGTCGATGCGGAGCTGACCGCACTCTCGGCGCAGCTCGTGCCAGCTCTCAACGCCCTCACCGAAGCGGAGCTCTACACGCAGCGCGGCTACGGCGACAGCGCGTACTACACGCTCTCCGTGATCACGCGGGACGGCGAACGATACACCTTCTCTGCGGCTTCGACCGCGTGCGGCTCCTGCATCCCACCTTTGAGCCGGCGCTCTCCTCAAGCTATCCCAGCAACCGCCCGACGCTCTGGCTCGACAGTCCCGCGCTGATGGCGTGCATCGACAGTCTGGAAGCCTCGCCCGCGCCTTTGCCGGACTTTGAGACCGCCGCGCCGACGCCGCTCGCGGACATCCTGCCCGCGCGGGAGCCGTGGATGACTATTCCCCTTGCCGGGAAGGCACAGCGCATTGCCGACCGCCGCATCCCCTCCGATGCCCTTGACTGGCTCACGCAGATGGACATGGACGGCGACGGCGTGTGTGAGATCGTCAACAGCTCCGAACTTCCCCGCGATCTACTACAAGCGCGGCGGTCAGCTCTACGGCGTCGACCTCAAGAGCGTCATCACCGCCGCGTGGCCGGAGCTGAACTGGTGGGATTACACATCCGCCGCTCCCGCCAGCCGCTCGATCCTCCTCGGCGGCTTGTCTGCGGGTGATGCCCCCGGCGATGGGATCAACTTCACGCGCTATCTCTACTTCGACGGTGAAAGTCTGCTGCTCTACAAGCCCGATCGCAGCCACACCGACCACGTCGCCGACGCGACGCTTGCTGACCCGAGCGTTCCCGCTGAGGTCGCTGCGCGGGCAAAGCAGCTTGTTCGGCAGCGGTACGACACCCTTGCGGGCAGCGCCGCGCAGTACGACGACTGGTACACAGACGTCTCCTTCCTCGGTGCGGAGACCCGCTATGAGGGTCTGACGCTGGAGGTTTACAGCTTCAGCCAGCATTACCACGCGCAAAAGCCGGAAAAAATCCTGCTCGCGGGCGGCACTGAGGTGGACGAGGACGGCTGGGCCATTCTGGACGGCGACACGGTCCTGGACGGTCCCTATATCGTCTGCCTCATGGACGGCGGCACGCGACGCATGTTAGAGGGCAGCATGAGCGGCGATTGCAGCACGGGCAGCCCCGCTTATTATGCCGATCTGACCGCGCTGCTGGCGAAAAACAATGTCCTCCGCCCCGACGCTCTGGACGGCGGCTTGCTGAAAGAGGCGATGAGCAGCGGCATTAGCTTCCTCAACTGGCTGGGTCAATACGACGCTGCCGAGCAGGACCGCGCGCTTGAAAGGCTGAGCGCCTACCGCACCTCGCTCACCGACAGCTACGACCTCGATATGTTCTCCCGCATCGTCACCTATCTGCTCGGCGACCGTGACGGCCTGACCGACGCGGGCCGCGCCGCGCAGGAGCGCTTCCGCGCAATGTTTGATAAACGTCTGGAAGAATGGCAAATTGCGAATTTTTCGAGAAACTGTAGCTAAATTGTCCATAAAAAGCAAAGGGCTGTAGCGATTTTTTATTTCGCTACAGCCCCGGTTTTGATAATGGTCACATATATTATTGCAATACTGCATTGGCTTTTACAAGGGCATCTTCCTGAACCATCAGCTTAAGGTCACCGATGAGGAGCTGGCCTCCTACGGTCTGGACGACCCCGAGCTGACCGTCCGCGTGGATTATACCGACGACGGGACTTCCGATACCTTCGTTCTGCACATCAGCCGCGCTCCGGAGGAGCGGAAAGAAGCTGCCGACAGCGGCTCGGAGGCGGATACCGCAGACATCACAGACTATACCCGCATCGGCGATTTCAAAATTATCTACCGGCTCTCCGGCAGCAGCTATGAAACGCTGATAGCCGCAGACTATGATGACCTGCGGAATCAGGAAATTTCCCCCGGCGATTTTGGCGAGGTGAACAGCATCGAGGCAACGCTGAAAAATGTGACATGCACGATTGCTTCGCAAAAGGACGGCAAAAGGCTCTACAGTGTCTCTACCAGGATGAAAAAATCGAAATCGATGATCTGCAGAAGGCGTTGGAGGCATTGACCGCCGAGGAGTTTACCTCCGAAAAGGCCACCGGTCAACTGGAGGCCAGCTTGACGCTGCATCTGGACAACGAGGGTCATCCCTGAAGTTATGATCTCTCTGTACCGCTATAATGGCTCCAGTTGTCTCGCCGCCATAGATGGCAAAAAAGCGTTGCCTATGTACTGCGCGGCAGCGAAGTGGTCGAGCTGATGGAAGCCGTCCGTCCGCGCGATCGTGCTGAATTAAGGCCCATTGCATCATCCAAAATAGAAAGATAGCGGAGAATCTTTCAATTTCTTCGCTATCTTTTCTTGGTATGCCCGACTGGATTCGAACCAGCGGCCTTCAGAGTCGGAGTCTGACGCTCTATCCAACTGAGCTACGGGCACATATTTGGTTGTGGGTTTCTGCGATAGTCGTCAAATAGTAGTCAACGACCACCCATTTTTTCTCTGCCGTTCCCGCAAACGCAGGCGCGGCAAGGCTTTGCGCCATATCTCAACTAGAAAACGCCTGAAACGTCGGAGTCTAACGCGCTATCCAACTGCGCTACGGGCGCATATTGAATTGGGACGCAGGGGGTTAATAAAGTAAGTATAGCAACTTTTTCCACTTCTGTAAAGCTAAAATTTTTTCGTCAAAGATCGTTAAAAAAATTGACAACTTCTTTCTCTCGCTCGTATAATTGCAGTATCCTAAAGCAAAGGATCGTTCCTTATGAAAAACGCAAAATTTCCGACGCTGTCGTCCGGCGTCTTCCCTGTTATTACTATCTCGACGATCTGCACTCCAAGGGCATCGTGCGCATCTCGTCGAGCTCGCTCGGCGAGCGCATGGGCATCACCGCCTCGCAGATCCGCCAGGACTTGAGCTGCTTCTGGCGAGTTCGGCCAGCAGGGCTACGGCTACAACATTTTGGAGCTGCGCACCGAGATCGGTCACATTCTCGGCGTGGACGAGCAGCACCGCCTCGTCGTCGTCGGCGCCGGCCACCTGGCCACGCTGCTGCGCAACTTTGACTTCATGCAGACCGGCTTTCTGCTTGACACCGCGTTCGATGTCTCCCCCACGCTCATTGGCACGCGCGTCAACAACGTGCTTATCCGCTCGTTCGACGAGATCGGCGACTATTTTGCCGCGTGCCATCCCGATGTTGAAAATACCGACTGCGCCTGCCAATATCGCGCGAGGTCGCAGCTCGTTGCGCTCGGCGTGCGCGGGATTTGGAATTTCACCAACACAGAGCTGCACGTCGGCAGCGAGGTCTTTCACCGAGGACGTCCACTTTGCTGACAGTCTGCTCACGCTGAGCTACCGTGATTTTCAAGACTCCTCCGCCGAGGCGGGGCCGGAGGAAGGAAAACCGTGAAAAGGCCCATTGCCCTGCCGCACGTATCCCTCGCAGTGACGGTGCTGCCACCGCGGCCATGGCCGCAGGGGGAGACAGCAGCGACCCGCTGATCTCGCTCAACTATCTGCGTAAACAACGTTTAATACCAAGGCGACTCTCATGTTCATCGACGCCTCGACAAGGCCGGATCAGTTACGTATTGCTCCAGCCCGCACCTGGCGGTCGGGGTGAGGGTGGCTTCAAAGGGCAAGGCATTTCCGGGTGTGTTCGTCCAGCTCGATCAGGTCGGAAAGCGGTCTGCCATCGGTCAAAGCCCGCTCAGTATGCTTTTTGCCGTTCTGCGGATGGAAGTTGCGTTTCTTCCAGTCGTATTTTTTTCAAAATGCGTGTCATATCCTCCTTTTTGTGTCGTGTTTGCGAT
>VOFJ01003348.1_pt1 | contig 10935 bp, 23 predicted proteins | sample 5384081 | NCBI WGS metagenome assembly VOFJ01 (sample SAMN12384729, study PRJNA508395) | human gut metagenome | isolation source: healthy gut I | host: Homo sapiens | reverse complement strand
TTCAGTATGCTTCGTTCAGTTACGTATTGCTCCCGACAAGGAATTTCGCTACCTTAGGACCGTTATAGTTACGGCCGCCGTTTACCGGGGCTTCAATTCAATGACTCTCACTCCCTCTTAACCTTCCGGCACCGGGCAGGTGTCGGCTCCCTATACTTCATCTTTCGATTTGGCAGAAACCTGTGTTTTTTGCTAAACGGTCGCCTGGGCCTATTCACTGCGGCCACATTCCTGGCAAGCGCCCACTTTCCCCAAAGTTACAGGGCCAATTTGTGTTTCTTAAAGCAGTCACAGTTATGCTGGATCTGCTCCGGTGTCATCATCTGACGCATATCAGTTCTTCCAGATGGATCTCCGATCATATCTGTACCACCACCAATCAGAGCAATTGGCTTGATTGCCTGCTTCCTGCAGACGCTTCATCAGGCACAGTGCCATGAAATGTCCTACGTGAAGGCTGTCTGCTGTCGGGTCAAATCCGATGTAGAATGTAGCCTTTCCATTGTTGACCAAGTCTTTGATCCTGTCTTCATCTGTTACCTGGGCGATCAGGCCTCTTGCCTGAAGTTCTTCATAAATTCCCATTTTTATTCTCCTTTTATTATGTTAATTGATTTACAAATTCTCACTTTACTTCAGCTTGCAAATATACTTTTCAGAAAGCGATTTTCCCACATAACTGGTCAAAAAAGTCCTTATCAATCAATATTGGATAAGGACGATATCTTTAATATGGTACCACCTTATTTCGCTGATTACCTGCGTATTCAGCCTCATTCAATCTGCGTGTTCACAGACCTTTGCACTATAACGTGTGCCCGACGTCACAGCCTACTTTTTCGAAAACACTCATAATTCTTATCGTGTATCATTTCGGTGTGCGGCTCCAAGATGTATTCATTCTTCACTCTTTCATGCGCCTCTCATCAACCGGCGAGCTTTCTGTATGGGTGTGTGAATCACTACTTCTTCTTTTTCCAAGCCTTTGTGATATCTGTATATTATTTTCCTGTCTGTGTTAAAGACTAACTGATTTGATGAACTTTGTCAAGATGATTTTTTTTTCTCCATCTTTTATTTTTTTCAAAAGTTGCGGCCATGCTCCTGCAATTATTTCATTTCCATATTCTGTCAGATGAATACCATCCGTTGTAACACTCTCATATCCTGCTTTTTCTGCTTTCAATATTATCATGTCCTGAAGCGCAAAAAGTCCGCATGATATTTTTCTGCAATCTTTTTTTCGATTCTTTCTGTCTGTTTTATTCCCGGAATCCAGTTTTCATACATTCTGGGATATGGCACTATAAATGGCGACATACAGATAAGCTTTGCATCCGATTGCTCTGTAATTTCTTTCACAATGGCTTCATAACAGGCTTCAAACTGCTGTTCTTTTCCAGGCTCTTTCCTGTATTCATCATAACTCCGACGTCATTGCATCCTATCAGAATGCTTTACGACATCCGGTCGTTTTAAAATGCATTCCTTCTCCAATATACAAAGTTTCACTCCATGAATCGTGAATCCATCATGTCCTCGATTCATAATGTCGTACTTCTTCCTTCCGCCGCCGTCACTGTCAATTTCAACCTCAGCCACCATATTCACATAACCGTTTCCCAGTGGATTTTCTAAAAGCAATGACTGGCATCTGTAATACTGTCACCTAAAAATATAATCTTTTTCATCTGTCCTTAACACCAAATGGCCTTATAGTATAAATTGCATGAATTATAATTCCTGCCCGTCCTTAATTACCATCTTAAGCTCCAAATTCTCGTCTAATAATACGATATTCGCTTTCTTTCCCGGTGCGATCGAACCATATGTATCTTCAATCCCAAGACTCTTAGCCGGATTGATCGTCGCACATGCTACAGCCGTCTCAAGCGGGATCTCCATCTTCTTAACTACCGTACGCATACAGTCTGCAAGGTTTGTAACAGATCCTGCAAGTGCTCCATCAGATACCAGTGTTGCATGATTACCGACTACTTTTTTACATCCAATCCGCCAAGTGTATACTGTCCGTCCGGCATTCCGGTCGCACGCATACTGTCACTGATCAGGATCATACGGTCTGCTCCCATCATCTTGAACGCTGCTCTCCCATCGATGGATGGATATGTACACCGTCACAGATAATCTCTGCCATCACATGTGCACTGTCGGACACTGCTCCTACAACACCCGGTTCACGGTGAGTGAATGCAGGCATCGCATTAAAGAGATGTACGGCATGATTTGCTCCGGCATCGAATGCTGCTTTCGCATGTGCATAATCCGCATTGGTATGTGCAAGCGAAATGTTCACTTTATCTTTCATTGCTTTTACAAATGCAACTGCGTCCTCGCTTTCTTCCGGCGCAAGTCCTACAAACTTCACAAGGTCCTTCCGAAGCATCAATGAATCTCTGACAAATGTCCGTATCACAAGGCATGATATTTCTTTCATCCTGCGCTCCTTTTTTTCACCGGGCTGATGAACGGGCCTTCCATGTTCACGCCTACAAGATCCGCTCCCTTAGGATTCTGCTCTTTTTTTATTCAGCTGCCGTTCTTAAGATCGTTTCCAGCTCTTCGACCGGAAGTGTCATGGTTGCCGGTGCAATTGTTGTAACACCTACAGAAGCCTCATATTTTGCAATATTTTCAATTGCTTCTTTGCTGTTATCGCAGAAGTCATCTCCCATACACCCGTGGAAATGCAGATCGATCAGTCCCGGAATTGCGTATGCCCCCGTCCGTCAACGACTTCTTCCCCCGGCATATCCGGTACGTTTTCTGTCGTGTAAATGCTTTCAATTTTGTCATCGTGAACAACAATGCCGCCTGCTGTAAATTTTTTTATCTTCTGTATAGACAATTACATTTTTTTGATTATCATTTTATATATCCTCCATTTTATTTTTTTTCCCAACATACCTCTTAACATTCTAAAAACTCCCTGTGCATCCCTTCTCCTTCTTCCAGTGCACGCAGTATATTATCATGCAGAACTTCTTTTTTCATATTTATCCTGTTCCAAATAGTAAGAATAGATAATATCCAGCATGACCAAAATCGGGAACTGCGGTGAGATTACATTTCCATGATTCAGGTGTCTGAGTGATGGAATCAGAACAACTTCTGTGCAGAACTGCTCAAAATCACCCCGGTTGTTCGCCGTAAAAGTAATCGTTTTTGCACCTTTCCGATATGCTTTTTCAGAAGAAACAAGACCTCTTCCTTGGATCCGCTGATACTGATTCCGAATACCAGGCTTCTTCTGTCCTGAAATACCGCCTGCATACGCATCATATCTCGTTTCCACCAATGAATCAATATCCACACCGATACGCATAAAACGCAGTTCCATCTCTCTTTGCAGCCAGACCGGAACTTCCCGTTCCACATACAAATACCCGCTCCGCCTGATTCAGATATCTGCTGATTCTTGCAATCTGAGCTTCATCTACCAGACTGTACGTCTTATTCAGGAGTTCCTGATACGCATTCAGGATCATTCGCGTATTACCGGTAATAGATTCCTGCTTTTCTACAAATGTCTCTTCATACTGATAGATGAAATTCTCTGTATCCGCGATATCCACATTTTTTCGCAAATCTTGATAACGACGCTTCTGATACGAAGAAAAGTCTCTCGGAAATAGATTTTGATGAAAAATCCACTTTCTTTCTGTTCTGTATAAAAAAAATCTGCAATATTCCGTTCCACTGTCGTAAATTTATCATAATTCGATTCTATGATCGGAACGACTGATTTTACATAATATTCCATATCTTACTATTCCTGTTCTTTATTTTATAATGCTGTCTTCCCTGAAAATGATAGAATGCGCCTAACATACCGGCATTGTTCTGGTTTTTGGCAAATGCGATACTTGTATGCTCCCACATGCTGGACACCAGGTATTTTTCCACTGCTTTTTTCGAAATCTTGTCCTTTAAGAATGCTTCCTGCGCCATAATTCCACCGCCAAGTACGACAACTTCCGGATTCACTACATAGCAGATATTGGCAATTCCTTTTCCAAGTACATCCACCATCTCATCAATTGCACGGTTACAGATCTCATCGCCTTTTTTTTGCCTCTTCAAAAATGTGATATCCGCTCCAGTTTTCTGCCGGTTCTTCCTTCCATGCAGCAACCTTCTTTGTCAGGATACTTGGCTGCTCCGAGTGTCTGGAAATCACTGTCATCCATATGCATATATCCGACTTCACATGCGCTGTTACTGAATCCGTGGAACACCTCGCCATTCAGCAAAATACAGCCGCCGATTCCGGTTCCGATCGTCAGCATCACAGCCGCCTTGCTTCCTGCCGCCGCTCCTGCTTTGTACTCAGCAAGTCCGGCACAATTTACATCATTTTCCACTTCACATGGAATTCCGAATCGTTCTTCTACTGTCTTTTTTAAATGCCGTTCCGGATATAATTCGGGATCAACGGTGCAGAATAGAAGATTTCTCCTTTTCTCAATGTCAACCATACCGGCTGTAGAAATACACACACCTGCGTCTGCCTCTTCTTTTAATGCTTCTACGATACCGATGACTTTATCAAGGATCGCCGGTCCCATGCCTTTTTTCTGTGCTTCTGTCTTCATTTCTTTTTTAACAGTACTTCTGCATTCTCGCTTACAATCCCATATTTGATGGCTGTGCCGCCGATATCAATACTAATATATTTTTTCATCTCTGCTTTGCCTCTTTCATTATCCTTCATTATACTCGTTAGGCCAGAAAAAGGGCAAACCGTTCTTTCTATGGTTTGCCCTCGACTTTTCTGATTAGATCTTTACTTTGAATATTGCCTTTTTGAATGGTTTCCGGTTCCTGAACCTGAACCGCTGTTCTGTGTCCGTCACTTGGATAACAGATCAGGAAATCTCCATCTGTCAGGACTACTGAAGAATTCTTTTCCCCATATCCATTGGAAGAAAATCATCTTTTTCCACAAAATCTTTTAATTCCATATTCTGAATGAAGTTCAGATCGATCTGTTCATTTCCATGGATCATTACATGGACGTCCAGATAATTTTTATGTGCTTCCCAGAAACGTTCTTCCGGTGTTGTTGTTGTATATTCTACGATATTGACAAACAGTCTGTCACCATCGATTTCATAACTTCCCTTTTCATAAGATGCAAGGTCGTGTGTCTTTGCATATTCAAAGCACTCTTTTACCTGTTCTTCTAAGAATGGGAATTCTGATAAATTATTGATATTTCCAAAAATCACGAAAATCGTCACTCCTTCTTAGTTTTTGTAAATGGTTGTGTTAGGAGCAGGTACGGAATTGTCTCCTTTTTGCCTTTCTCCAGATGATACTTGCCGGGATACCAATTACCAGTGATACTACAATTGAGATGATTGAGTATGACCAGATTGATACGTGATCAGCAGGTACGAAGTATTTGATGTATAGACCATTATGCCTGATGCAACGATGAATGCACATACTGCACCAAATGTATTGGCAACCTTTTGTAAATGCTCCAAGGATAAATGTTCCGATCAGGATACCAAGTACCAGTCCCATGAATCCATTGAACCATTCGTATGCAGATTTTACTCCGCCGTTAGCCAGTACCATAGCAACTACGATTGCGAAGATACCAACAATCAGAGATACATACTGTCCGATCTTTGTCTGTTTCTCAAAGCTTAATTCTTTCTTAGAAAGTCTTGTCTGGATATCCAGTGTCCAGCTTGATGCTACAGAGTTCAGACCTGTAGAAAGTGTAGACTGTGCTGCTGCATAAATAGCTGCTAACAGAAGTCCTGTTATACCAACCGGAAGCTCAAATGCGATGTAAGATGCGAAGATCTGGTCCTGCGCTGCTGCCGGTGGAAGTGCATTCTGCTGATAGAATACGTATAATCCTGTACCGATCAGGTAGAATACTGTTGCGATGAAGATTGATAATCCTCCGTTTGCAAGCATCATTTTGTTCAGTTTCTTTGTATCAGTTGTTGTTGTAAAACGCTGTACAATATCCTGGCTTGATACGTAAGATGCCATTGTATTGAATCCGGCACCAACGATCATGATGAATACGCTGTCTTTAAAAAATGTTAGCATTGAAAATCGGCTGATCTACAGCAAGGAACTTATGCTCTGTTATCAGTGCATGTGCGATTGCTCCAAATCCACCATCTAAGTGTGCTAACAGGAAGATCAGTGCAAATGTAACACCGATCAGAAGTACAGATCCCTGGATGAAGTCTGTCCAAAGTACGGATTTAAGACCTCCTGTGTATGAGTAAATAATAGCAATGATACCCATGATAATGATCAGTAAGTTTACGCTGATTCCAGTCAGACTTCCAAGTACCATACATGGAAGGTACATGATGATTGACATACGTCCGATCTGGTAAATGATGAACATTACAGCTCCAAGTACACGAAGTCCTTTTTGCTTCCGAATCTCAGTTCCAGATAATGATATGCTGTATCAATATCCAGTTTGCTGTAGATTGGCAGGAAGAATTTAATCGTGATCGGGATAGCTAACAGCATACCAAGCTGTGCGAACCACATGATCCATGTTCCTGCGTATGAGTTTCCTGCTAATGACAGGAATGAAATCGGACTTAACAGTGTTGCGAAAATTGATACGGAAGTTACCCACCACGGTACAGTTCCGTCTCCTTTAAAATACTCTTTTCCTTTCATCTCTTTCTTTTTGCGAAATGAAGGCCGGCGAACAGTACAGCCGCGAGATAAACTACTAAAATGACTAAATCTACTACGGTAAACCCTTGCATCGTCTCTCTCCTTACAGATATTTTTCTCTTCATCTATTTTTTTTTATATAATCTTACAGATATTTAGCTTTTTGCGTCGCGAACCATCTTAGCTGCTTCTTCAACGATAGCCATGTCTTCTTCTACTAATGCTGGCAGTGGCTCTCTTACTCCCGCCAAGTTCCAGACCTTCGTTGATCTTTAACATAGCTTTGATCACTGCGTACATATTTCCGTGTGCAGAGCACATCTTATAGATAATCTCATCACAAGCATACTGGATTTCTCTTGCTTCTTCCATCTTTCCGGCTCTTACATACTCGTCTAATTTCAGATATAAGTCCGGCATAACTCCGTATGTACCACCGATTGCTCCTTCTGCTCCGATGACACGTCCGCTCATGAACTGCTCATCTGGTCCGTTGAAAATAATGTAGTCAGGACCTGCTGCCTGTTTGAACATCTGGATATCCTGAACTGGCATAGAAGAATTCTTTACACCGATAACATTCGGATTCTTTCTCATCTCAGCAAACAAGCTCTGTGTAAGAGCAACACCTGCAAGCTGTGGAATGTTGTAAATAACAAAGTCTGTATTTGGTGCTGCCGCACTAATATCATTCCAGTACTTGGCAATTGCATACTCTGGCAGGTGGAAATAGATCGGTGGAATTTGCTGCAATAGCGTCAACTCCAAGGCTTTCTGCATGTCTTGCAAGTTCCTGGCTATCTTTTTGTGTTATTGCATGCAACGTGTGCGATAACTGTAAGCTTTCCTTCTGCTGCTTTCATAACGTTCTCAAGGATGATCTTACGGTCTTCCACGCTCTGGTAGATACATTCTCCTGACGAACCGTTAACGTATACACCTTTCACACCTTTTTCTACGAAGTACTTTGTCAGTGCCTGTACAGCCTTCCGGACTTATGTTTCCTTCTTTGTCATAGCATGCATAAATGCCGGGATAACGCCTTTGTACTTTCAAGATTTCTCATAGTTACTTGTCTCCTTTTTTTTTTTTTTTTTGATTTATGTGTGAATTAATTAAGCTTCCAGTTTTTTTTCCATTTCTTCCACAAATAGATTTTGTGATCAGCTGTGGTCTTGTGATAATAGAACCGACAACAACGCTGTATGCTCCAAGCTCAATCACATGTCTTGCTTTTTCAGGTGTATTAATATTTCCTTCTGCAATGACACGATGCTTTGTTCCGGCAACAATCTTTCTTAAGATTTCGAAATCATTTTCCTCGATCTTATCGCCCTCACTCTGTTTCGTGTAACCAACCATTGTAGTTCCAATGAAGTCAAAGCCCAGTTCATCCGCGTGCAGTGCTTCTTCAACAGTAGAACAATCCGCCATCCAAAGCTGATCCGGATATTTTTTCTTTTGCTTCTTTGAAGAATTCATCCAGTGTCTTATTTCCCGGTCTTTTTGAAATGGTTGCATCCATTGCTATAATCTCCGGTTTTACTTCCATTAATTCATCGATTTCTTTCATGGTAGGTGTAATATAAATGTCACTGTCTTTCGTAATCTCTTTCACAATACCGATAATTGGAAGATCTACCTGTGACTGAATCTCTTTAATGTCCTCTTTTTGTATTTGCACGGATTCCAAATGCTCCACCTTCTTTTTGCAGCCAAAGCCATGCGTCCCATAATGAAGAAAGAAGAATGCAACGGCTCATTTGACAATGCCTGACAAGATACAATTAATTTACCTTTCAGGTTTTCTACCTTCTGATTCATCTTTAATGTCCTCCTTCGTTCTAGTTGCAGTATAAGTTCTTCTGAAACTTTTTTCAATATATTGTGTGTATTTCGAAACTAGTTTCATATATTTTGACTGAAACTCAATTTTTCAAAATTTTATGCATCTTCTTTTTGTAAGCATTGCACAAACCAATGGTAATTTTTTCAGACCTTGAAACTAGTTTCTATATTTGCTTATAATATTGAAATAATGAAACAAATCAGTATACTTAATATCAGAAACAGGAATTTTACATTACAGAAAACACATTTTATAACAACAAAACAAATGCATCTGAAATTTATTTATCAGAATGTAAAGTAAAAAAAAAAAAAGTGAGGTATAGCTATGGTTATTTACAAAGCAAAAGATTATCAGGACATGAGTAGAAAAGCGGCAAATATTATTTCAAGCACAGATTATTATGAAACCAAACTGTGTGCTTGGACTTGCCACAGGTTCTTCCCCAGTCGGAACTTACAAACAATTGATCGAATGGTATAAAAAAAGGGGATTTAGATTTTTCACAGGTAACGAGTATCAATTTGGACGAATATAAAGGTTTAAGTCCGGAAAATGATCAAAGCTACCGTTACTTTATGAATACCAATCTGTTCAATCATGTAAATATCAATAAATCCCACACATTTGTCCCTAATGGTCTGGAAGCAGATTCTAAAAAAGCGTGTGATGATTATAATGAAATTATCCACAGCCAGGGAGGTATTGACCTCCAGCTTCTTGGACTTGGTCACAACGGGCACATTGGTTTTAACGAGCCTGGAGCTGCTTTCGAAAAAAGAAACTCACTGTGTTGATCTGACAGAAAGTACAATTGAAGCCAACAAACGCTTCTTTGCTTCCGAAGACGAGGTGCCACGCCAGGCATATACCATGGGCATCAAGAATATTCATGCAGGCAAAAGAAAATTTTGGTCGTAGTCAGTGGTAAAGACAAAGCTGAGATCTTAAAGAAAGTACTCTATGGAGCAATCACTCCGGAAGTACCGGCTTCCATCCTTCAGTTACATAATGATGTAACAATCGTTGCTGATGAAGCTGCACTGAGTGAGATTGATAAATAATATCTACTGGACACCGGACATTGCAGTGTAACTTATGAAACGCATTTAGCTTTTTTTGTTAAAAAGGGAAGCTGTGATACACATCCATGTACCACAACTTTCCTATATTTTCATCTTCATTTAATTTTAATCAATTATCCATTTAAGCAGCTGTTCTTTCACCTTTTCAAATATCTGCATTACAACTACTAACACAATTACCATAAAGATAAATCCAACCCATGTATTGGCAAATACACCAAGTTCAGAATTCTTTTTTTTTTACAAAATAGCCCATGCCTGAACCGCCACCATACATTTCGGCAAATACAAGCATTACAAAAGAAACTTCTCAGTGAATTTACAAAACCGGCCAGAATAGATGGACTTGCTGCCGGCAGAATTACTTTCATGAACCGCTTTACACCTGTCAGTTCCAATGTAGCTGCCTTGTCCAAATAGCGCTTATCAATGGTCATGATTCCTGTGATTGTAGCAAATAATGTTGCCCAGACAATATTATATACAACTAAAAAATATGGAAGCTGATAATAATGTTGGTGACAACAACAGTACAAACGGCGACAATAAGGCAGATAACAATTCTTGTTATCTGTAAAAGTATCTATATTAACTTCATTCATTTTCGGAGCCTATTATAACATCAGGCAAGATTCCAAAGTGATGAACAACAAACTGATGAAAACTGTTAAAGGATTGTGATGAATTTCACTTAATATACTAGCATAAATATTAAGTATATGTTAATATATCTGTAAAATAAAACTTTTCTGTCAGACAGTGTTCATCTGAACTATGAGAGGAAAGTATATGACTAAAAAGAAAGACAGCAAAAAAAACGCAAACATTGAAAACCCAGACTGCGGGGAAACAGAAACTTAAGACGCAAGTAGCAGAATCACGGAATTCTGATGATTTTATTATGTTTCCGACTGTGGATTTCTGTTTTTAAAGAATTAATGCAAAATGAAAAGGTTCGCAAAGGTATTATATCTGCAATATTGAGTGTTGACCCAAAAGATGTAGATAGTTCCAAACAGCCCCTGTCTACCAACCATTTATTTTTCTTTCCGAATAAATATATTATTACTTTGTATACTAAAAAACCTGTAAGCATAATACTTACAGGTTAACTAACTCCCTGAGTAGGGTTCGAACCTACGACCCTTCGGTTAACAGCCGAATGCTCTACCACTGAGCTATCGAGGAATAACAAATATATAATAAACCCAAGTAACAAAAATTACAAGGGTTTTTTTTCATATATCTTCAAAACTGCATATAAGAAACTTTTCAACATCTTTACCTATCCACCTTACTTGGTTATGC